>ENA-OZAC01000389-OZAC01000389.1-human-gut-metagenome-genome-assembly--contig:-NODE-389-length-21707-cov-4.679198_pt1 | contig 21707 bp, 18 predicted proteins | sample MGYA00243298_ERZ653493 | MGnify/ENA primary metagenome ERZ653493 (study PRJEB26926, sample SAMN06165177) | human gut metagenome | biome: ENVO:00009003; feature: ENVO:2100002; material: ENVO:00002003...
ACAGTCCTGCGCAAGACGAAGGCCACATTAAGTGGCCTTCTTTGCGTGCGGAACTCATTTTGAGGAAGCACCCGCCCTGCCGGGGCTCCCGGGTTCTGTGACGACTCGGCCGTTCGGGTCAGGCGGGCTGAATGGAATAGAGTGAATGGGCGCGCCGTTGGCGCGTCCATTTTTGTGCGGGTGACAAAGGGACTGTCCCTTTGTCACATTGCAATAAATGTGATGAAAGTGTGGCGAAATGAGCTTAAAACTTCTGTAAATGTGATAAATGTCACGTTTTACCTAGGGTAAAATGTGGGAAATATCACGTTTACGGAAGTTTCTTTGCGGGAGGTTCGGTCATGCAGCGAGATATCATTGCCAAGCTTAACGCTTGGAAAGCGTCAGAATATCGTAAGCCGCTTATCCTTAAGGGGGCGCGCCAGGTTGGAAAGACGTGGGCGCTTAAGGAGTTCGGCCGAACCTCGTACCTCAATTTTGTGTATCTGACGCTCGAGGAGCCGTCACCTGGGGTACAGAGCGAGTACGCTCAGTTTTTCGAAGGTACGCGCGATCCTCGACGGATCATCTCAAATCTTTCCCTGGCACTTGGACAGCCTATCGAGCCCGGCGAAACGCTGCTTATTATTGATGAGATCCAGGATTGTCCTTCTGCAGTCGGCGCCCTTAAATACTTCTGTGACGAGGCCCCCGAGTATCACGTCGCATGCGCAGGGTCTTTGTTGGGCGTTCGCTTGTCCCGTGAGACCAGCGCTTTTCCGGTGGGAAAGGTCGAGTTCATGGAGATGCGCCCCATGAGCTTTTCCGAGTTTCTGAAAGCCGAGGGCGCTGCAAACTACGACGAATACCTTGGCGGCCTTGATCAGATCGAGACAGTGCCCGATTTCTTCCATGTCCGTCTCGTCGAGCATCTTCGTCGTTATTTTGCATGCGGCGGCATGCCAGAGGCTCTTGGCCGGTGGGTGGAGACGGGCGATATCGTTCAGGTCGATAAGGTGTTGTCTGATCTCTTGGATTCCTACGAGCGCGATTTTGCCAAGCATGGTGGCCGTGCGCAGTTCGCCAAGCTTTCGCAAATATGGAACTCGATTCCAGCTCAGTTGGCGCGCGAGAACAAAAAGTTCGTTTGGGGTGCGGTGCGCGAGGGGGCTCGTGCTCGAGAATACGAGGATGCTCTGGAATGGCTTGCCGATGCTGGGCTCATCACGGCGGTTCGCCTTAATGCTGCCGGTGGTGTGCCGCTCTCTGCGTACGATGACCTCAAGGCATTTAAAGTCTACTGTCTTGATGTCGGCTTGCTGCGCCGCATGGCAAGGCTGGATGCGTCCGCTTTTGCCATCTCGGATGCGCTATTTTCGGAGTTCAAAGGTTCGTTCGCCGAGAACTATGTGCTTCAGGCATTACTTTCACAGTTAGATGCTGCTCCGCGTTATTGGACAAACGAGAAGCCGAAGCACGAAGTCGATTTTTTGATTCAAGTCGGAAACGAAATCGTTCCCGTCGAGGTCAAATCGGGAGAGGTCGTTCATTCCAAGAGCCTTAAGTACTATGCCGACAAGCATGCGGAGACGACTCCATTGAGGGTCCGCTACTCACTTAAGAACCTAAAGCTCGACGACGGGGTGCTCAACATTCCGTTGTATTTGGCTGATCGATCTGTCCCTCTTATCAAAAAGGCGCTTGATTGTGCGCAGCTTGACGTTTAGATCCTGGGTGAGCTGACGGGCGGCGGCTAATTAATCGCTCCGTTACGGCCAGGGAGCTTGGGCCTTAGCGATGCTTGCTTCGCCAAGCCGTGGGTGTCATGCCGGTGTATTGCTTGAAGGCTTGGGCGAAGGCGGCCTGCTGAGGGTAGCCTAGACGCTCTGCCACCTGCGCTATCGTGAGCGCGCTATCTGCCAAAAGGTCCTGCGCTCGCTCCATACGGCGTCTGCGAATGTAGGTGCCCAGGGACTCGCCGGTTTGGGCCTTAAAGGTGGCGCATAGTTTGGAGCGGCTTGTGTAGAGCCTCTCGGCCACCTCGTTGATACCCACATGTCTGCCTTTGTCGAGCGTGCGCTCAATCATTGCCGTTGCTTCTTCGGCCATGGTTATGCTGACGCGTGTGTCTGCCGCCTGCCGCGCCTGCTTGTGGGCCGCGCGCGAACAGGCGAGCTCCGCGACCATGGTCTCCACGATGCCCTGCATATAGACGTGTCCGCCTACGGTTTGGGCACGGTCCTCGTTAATCCGGCGCAGCGTGTGATAGATGGCAGACGTCGCTTCCTCGTGCCATGGCTCGGCAAACGCCTCAAAGATTCCCGCGAACTCGGTGGGATAGCGGTGCTCCAGTTCGTCAAAATATCCAGGCAAAAAGAGCACCGAGCGCGAGTGATAAAGTTCCCCCGCAAACAGCGGGCTTAATTCCTCGCCACAGCTATCTTGGATAAAGCTGCAAACGGCATTGTTTGGCCACGGTCCATGCGATGGTTTGAGGTTCGCGGGCGTTATGCCAGTCTCGGGCATGCATGTAAGTGTGGGCGCGCTGACTTCGCTCACGCAGGCGTACGGCTCGGGTGTGTATTCGGCCAGGTACATATCGTGCGTCGGGGTGATGAAATGCTCCATGACAATGCAGGCAGGGGAGAGAGGCATGATCCATGCGCGTCCGTGCGCCCGATCGTTTGCCACCTCGCCGGTAAAGACGGCGCCCTTGCCGGTAAGCTCCAGGCCAAACTGCTCAAACTGCGGTGCGTAGAGCTCGGTTATGTCGGTCGCTGCCCGCCGCATTTGCAAAAGCGTCCCTTTCCTTTGCAGAAACGTCCACAGCTCGGTTGATTGTGAGCCATGGCTAACATGCCAATGATAAGTTCATTACGGTTAGCTCTCAAGCCGTTAGAAAGGAATCTCATGGCAAAGGAATCAAAAAAGGAAGGCGGCGGTATCGGCGAGCTGCTTGCATATGCTGGTGACCGCAAATTCCTAACGTATTTGGGCATGGCGCTCTCGGCGCTCTCGCAGCTGCTGAGCTTTGGCCCGTTCGTGTGCATTTGGCTTGTCGCACGCAATCTGATCGCCGTGGCACCTAACTGGAGCGAAGCCACCGATATCGCGATGTATGGCTGGTGGGCCGTGGATTTTGCCCTGGCAAGCATCGTAGCTTATTTCGTGGGGCTCATGTGCACGCACCTGTCTGCGTTTCGCTGCGCATCCAATATTCGCAAAACTACGAGCGAGCACCTGCTTAAGCTGCCGCTTGGCTACTTTGACACGCACGCCACCGGTGAGCTGCGTCGTGTTGTAGACGGATGTGCCGCCTCCACCGAGACTTTGCTCGCACACATGCTGCCCGATATCGCAGGCGCCGCCGCCATGGTCGTGGGCTTGCTCGTGCTGCTTTTCGCGCTCGATTGGCGTTTGGGGGCGGCATGCCTTATCTCGGTCGTCGTTTCGTTTGGCGCCATGGCCACCATGATGAGCGGCAAAGGCGCCGAGTTCATGAAGGCCTACATGGGAGCGCTGGTCAAGATGAACAAGACCGGCACCGAATACGTACGCGGCATCCCCGTGGTCAAGGTGTTTCAGCAGACGGTCTACTCCTTTAAGGCCTTCCACGATGCGATCGCCGAATACGCCGACATGGCACAAAACTATGCGGGCGCGTTCTGCCGAGGTCCGCAGGTACTCAACCTTACCGCGCTCAATGGTCTTGTGACATTCCTGTTGCCCGTGGCGTTGCTGTTGGCGCCGGGCGAGACGGACTTCGCGCATTTTATGGCAAACTTCACGTTTTACGCGATATTTTCGGCCGTGGTGCCGACGGCCATGACCAAGCTCATGTTTGTGGGCGAGGCCTCTCAGATGAGTGCCGATTCGCTGGCTCGTATTCGAAGCATCATGGATTCCAGGCAGCTCTCCGTGCCCGCCCAACCCAAGCACCCTGCCAGCAGCGACGTGCGATTTGAGGATGTGAGCTTTACCTACGAGGGCGCCGAAGCGCCTGCCGTCAACCATGCGAGTTTTAGCGTTTCCGCTGGTAGCACCCTCGCCCTGGTGGGTCCCTCGGGTGGCGGTAAGTCAACCTGCGCAAGCCTGATCCCGCGTTTTTGGGATGTTTCCTCGGGTCGAGTGCTCGTAGGCGGTGTGGACGTTCGCGATATGGATCCGCACGAGCTTATGGACCAGGTCGCCTTCGTGTTCCAGACCAACCAGCTGTTCCGGCAAACACTTGCCGATAACGTGCGCGCCTCCAAGCCTACGGCCACTGACGACGAAGTGCGTGCAGCTCTCTCCGCAGCTCAGTGCGACGACATTGTGGCAAAGCTTCCACAGGGCATCAATACCATGCTCGGTGCTGGCGGAGCATATCTTTCGGGCGGCGAGGTCCAGCGCGTGGCACTCGCCCGCGCGATCCTTAAAGACGCGCCTATCGTGGTGCTCGATGAGGCCACGGCGTTTGCCGACCCCGAGAACGAGGCACTCATCCAGCGCGCCTTTAGCAAGCTGGCGGCGGGTCGCACGGTCATTATGATTGCGCACCGACTCTCGACTGTAGTGGGCGCAGACCAAATCGTGGTGCTCAACCAGGGCAGCGTGCAGGAGTCGGGTACCCATGCCGAGTTGCTGTCCCAAGAGGGTCTGTATGCCAAGATGTGGGCCGAATACGAACAGGCCGCGAGCTGGAAGATCACTGCTGCGACCGCGGATGCCGCCGTCACGAAGGGAGGCGAGGCCTAAATGTTCGCCTCATTCCAAAAGAAGTATTTCCTATCCGATAAAGGCGTCGCCGGCGTAAAACGCGGCGTCTTCTGGACCACGCTCACCAATCTCATTACCATGGCCGGCATGGGCTTTTTATTCCTGGTTATGGCCGGCTTTGTCGAGCATCTCGCCAGCGGGGCTGACCTGCCGGATGCCCTGCCGATCGTGGGCGGCCTCCTGGTCTTTTTCGTGTTGCTCTTTGCCTCTAACTGGCAGCAGTATTACTACACCTACTGCATCTTTTACGAGGAGTGCGGCAAGCAGCGCATGGAGATCGCCGAGCGCTTGCGCAAACTGCCGCTGTCGTTTTTCGGCCGTCGTGATCTGGCCGATCTAACCGAAACCATCATGGGCGACGTTCAGACTATGGAGCACGCCTACAGCCACGTGCTGGGAGAGCTTTGGGGTGCCGTCATCGCAAGCGCCATTGTGTTCGTGGCGTCGCTGTTCTTTTGCTGGCAGCTGGCGATCGCGGCGTTTTGGAGCGTGCCCGTGGCCTTTGCCGTGCTGTATCTAACACGCGGCCCCATGACCCCGGTGTTCGACCGCGTGCGCGCCGAGAAGGTCAAGGTCACCGAGGCGATCCAGGAGACGCTCGACTGCGTGCGCGAGATTCGCGCCACCAACCAGGAGGCCCATTATCTTGAGGGGCTCAACGCCGTGATCGATGCCGAGGAGCGCGAGACCACCAAAGGCGAGCTCGCCAACGGGCTTTTGGTCAACTCCGCCTTTGCCATCCTGCGCCTGGGGATTGCCACCACGTTGGTCACGGGCGCTGCGATGGTCGCCTCCGGCCGGGTCGACTTTTTGGTGATGTTTGCCTTCCTGCTCATGGTGAGCCGCATCTATGCGCCCTTCGATCAGGCACTGATGCTGATGTCCGAGCTGTTTGCCGCCGAGTCGTCGGCCAAGCGCATGCGCTCCATCATGGAAGAGCCCGTGGCGCGGGGCAGCGAGCAGTTTGAGCCCGTAGGTCATGACGTGGTGTTCGATCACGTGGCATTTGGTTATGGTGCGGGCGAGGACGGCCGCGCCGGCGAGAAAGTTCTTACCGATGTGAGCTTTGCCGCCAAAGAAGGGGAGGTCACGGCACTGGTCGGTCCTTCGGGTTCCGGTAAGTCCACGGTGAGCCGCCTGGCCGCGCGCTTTTGGGACGCCACCGAAGGCACGGTCACCGTGGGTGGCGTGGATGTTGCGAGCGTCGATCCCGAGGTGCTGCTGCGCGACTACGCCATTGTGTTCCAAGACGTGCTGCTCTTTGACGACACAGTGATGGGAAACATCCGTCTTGGTCGTCGCGATGCCACCGATGAGGAAGTGCTTGCTGCCGCGCGTGCCGCCAACTGCGACGAGTTTGTGAGCCGCATGCCGCAGGGCTATGACACCATGATCGGCGAGAACGGCTCCAAGCTGTCCGGCGGCGAGCGCCAGCGCATCTCCATCGCCCGCGCGCTGCTCAAAGATGCGCCGATTGTGTTGCTGGACGAGGCGACGGCGAGTTTGGATGTGGAGAACGAGACCGTGGTGCAGCAGGCGCTCTCCCGCCTGCTCGCAGGAAAGACAGTTATCGTGATCGCCCACCGTATGCGCACGGTAGAAAATGCCGATAAGATCGTTGTACTCAAGGATGGTGTGGTTGCCGAGCAGGGCACTCCGGCACAGCTCAAGGCGGCAGGTGGAGAATTCTCCCGCATGGTTGCGCTGCAAAAGGAAGCGGCTGCCTGGCAGCTGTAAGAAGGGGCAAAGGAACAGTCCCTTTGTCACATTGACAATCGGTTACTCCGCATCGTTAATTTTCAAAAGGTTAGCTATGGCTGACCTAGATAGTTAGATAGAATTAAGGTATTTCAAAAGCGTGCTCGAGCAAACTAATGAACTCGGGTGCTAAGGCACCATGCCGCGCTTGTGCGGCAAAAGGGAGAAGCAACATGAAGAAGTCGACGTTTAACACCCTGCTTGTCGGTGGCGGTTTTCTGCTTGGTACGGCTGGCATCAAGCTGCTCACCAGCGCTCCGGTCAAGAACGCCTGCGTGCAGGGCATCGCGTGCGGTATGCGCGTCAAGAACTGCTACCAGGACATGGTCGAGCAGGCCAAGGCCAATGTCGATGACATGGTTGCCGAGGCTGCCTACATCACCCAGAGCGAGGCCGCTGCTGACGAGGCAGCCGAGTAACGCTCCCAGGCACAAACTATGAGATTCTCGATTATTAGCGAGATCCCCGGCAGGACCCGTCTTCAATTGGCGGGTCCTGTGCCAGAGAGCGATCTCGATGCACTTCTTAAGCTCAGCGGCGATATCGACGGCGTGCACAAGGTACGCGTTTATGGCCGTATTGGCCAGATGGCGCTCGAATTTGATGGGCAGTGTCGTGCGGGCGTGCTCGACGCCTTGGGTGCGCTCGATGCTCAAGCTATCGCCGATGCCAAGTCGGGCTACGTGATGCAACTCGAGCCGCGCAAGCACAAGCTCGTCATGGATCTTGCCACACTTATCGGCGCCCACTACGCGCGCCGTTGGTTCTTGCCGACGCCTCTGCGTGCGGTGTTTGTCGTGGCCGGTTACATGGCATTTTTGCGCGCTGCCCTTCATGAGCTGGCACAGCCGCGCCTGACCGTTCCTGTGCTCGACGCTTCGGCCATCGGCATTTCGTTCGTCAAGCGTGATGTTGACACCGCGGGCCAGACAATGTTCTTGCTCAACGTGGGCGAGCTGCTCGAGGACTACACTCGCGCCATGAGCGAAAACGAGCTCATCAACTCGCTGCTCGATGTGCCCGACAAGGCGCAAAAGGTTGTCGGCGACACCGAGGTAAGCGTTGCCGCGACCGAGCTCGAGCCCGGCGATTTGGTCGCCGTGCGCACTGGCATGTCCATTTGCATCGACGGTGTTGTCGAGCAGGGGAGCGCTATGGTCAACCAGGCGACCCTGACCGGCGAGCCGCTGGCCGTCGAGCGCAGCGTGGGCGACGATGTGTTCGCCGGTACCGTCGTGGAAGACGGCAGCATCTTGGTGCGCGTGCGCGCCAACACGGCGCAGACCAAGCTCCGCTCGATCGTCTCGCTCGTGCAGACGGCCGATTCGCTCAAGTCCGAGGGCCAGTCGCACATGGAAGACCTCGCCAACAAGATCGTCCCGTGGAACTTCCTGCTCGCGGGCCTGGTTGCGCTTACCACCCGCAGCCTCATCAAGACCTCGGCGGCACTGATGGTCGACTACTCGTGCGCACTCAAGCTCACGGGTTCCGTCGCCGTCATGACTGCCATGAGCGATGCTGCCAAGATGGGTGTTATGGTCAAGGGCGCCAAGTACTTTGAGTCGTTTGCCAAGGCCGACACCATTGTGTTTGATAAGACCGGCACGCTTACCGAGGCGCAGCCGCGTCTTGCCTGCGTGCTCACCACCGATGGTTGGAGCGAGGACGAGATCCTGCGCCTTTCCGCTTGCTTGGAGGAGCATTTTCCGCATCCGGTGGCGCGTGCCGTGGTCAACGCCGCCCGCGAGCGCGGGCTCGAGCACCGCGAGCGCCATGCCGCCGTCGAGTACATCGTGGCGCACGGCATCGCTTCGTCCATTGAAGGGCGTCGCGCCATCATCGGTTCCGCGCACTTTGTATTTGAGGATGAGAGCGCGCAGCTCGAGTCCGACATTAAGGAGCAAATCGAGTCCCAGATGCAGGGGCTGTCGCCGCTGTACCTGGCGGTCGATGGCACCGTTGTGGGCGTGCTCGGTATCGAGGACCCGCTTAAGCCCGGGGTTCGCGAGGCCATCGCCGACCTGCACGCGTTGGGCGTTAAGCACGTGGTCATGCTCACGGGCGACTCGGAGCGCACGGCCGAGCGCATTGCTCGCGAGGCGGGTGTCGACGAGTTTAAGGCCGAGCTGCTGCCCGAGGACAAGTACGCGTATGTTGAGCGCATTAAGGGCGAGGGGCGCCACGTTGCCATGGTGGGCGACGGCGTCAACGATTCGCCGGCACTCGGTTTGGCCGACGTGGGGCTGGCAATGGGCGGTGGAAGCGACATCGCCAAGGAGGTCGCCGATATCATCCTGACCGATACAGATCTCGCCGCGATCGTGCGCCTGCGCCGCATGAGTCAGGGGCTTATCGACCGTCTGACGAGTTCGTATTCCAAGGTGATGCTCACCAACTCGGCGCTGTTGGCATTGGGTATTACCGGCATGATTACTCCGCAGGCGTCGTCGCTGCTGCACAACGGCTCAACGATCGCCTACAGCCTGGGCAATGCAAAGGCTTACCTGCGCTAGCGGACGTGTTCGCCCACGTTATCTGGCCTGCGCCCAGACGGCATCGGTGTCGTCCGGACGCAGGCCTTTTGCATTTGACCATTTGCTAGCTTCTCTATATAGTGTTGCTAGCGGTGCTAGCATTTGAAGGGAGCGGGATCAACGTGGGTGCTGTTAGCGGCATGGCGCAGGTGAACGTTCGCGTGGATCGCCAGGTCAAGGACCATGCGGAGGAAGCGTTGCGGCTTTCGGACAGATCACTGCCCGAGCTCATCAAAAAGGTCGTGGCCAAGGTCGCGCAGGGCGGCGGGCAGTGCGAGGAAGTGCTTGCGGCCGTCGACGACCGGCAACAGACCGTCGCGCACGATACTCCGTTCGCCGCGTCGTGGGCAGCGGCAGACCGGCTTTATGCAGATTTGGGCATCGCTGCGTCGCCCGTATCCGACGATCGCGATTGGGACGCAATCTATTCCGAAGCCATGGACGAGCGCTATCGCCAAAAGGGGATGATCCTGTGAGCGGAGCCCCTCTTAAAATCATGGTGGATGCGAATGTGTGGGTTGATTCGTTTTGTGTTGACCATGCCGAGTCGCTTGCCGCGCGTGCGTTTATTGGGCAGGCGACGGAGGCGGGGGCATCGCTGTTCTTTCCGGTGCATATCGCTAAGGACGTACTGTACGTTGTCCAACACGAGCTGAAGCGTGGCGTTCTTGCCAGCGGGGGAGCGCTCGACGAGGCTTCTGCCCGCGCGATTGGCGATGCGGCGCTGGCGTTTGTTCGGAATATGACCGAAAACGCTACGGCCGTGGGTGCAGATGCGTCAGACCTTTGGCTGGCCGACAAATACTTAGCGCTCCATCGCGATTACGAGGACAACTTGGTGCTCGCCGCGTGCAAGCGCGCGCAGGTCGATTACTTGGTGACCAACGATCGTAAGCTGCTCGAACATGCCGATCTTGCAGCAAAGACCCCGCACCAAATGATGCCGATTCTTGCTTTGGCCGAACGTGGCGGCGCGGCTATCGGTTGACGCGAACTGTTTGCGGGCCTCTTGGACGACGATGCGCCAAGGGACCCGCGTCTGCTATTTACAAAAGCTCGGCCTTAATGGCGGGGCTTTCTGCGAGCTTTTCGGCTGCCTTTTCGTCGGAGCTGTCGAGTGCTGCCAGACTGCGGTAGACCCACTCGTTGACCTGGGTGTTCTTGACGCCTGCAGTCTGCATAAGGGCGCCTACCTCGCGGATTGCTGCGAGCAGATCGGCTTTGGGACCCGCGAGCTCGACCTCGATGCCGTGGTAGGCGGCCACGCCGCGGTTTTCACTCACGTGGTCGATAAAGCCCTCGACGGTCTCAAGCTGCTGGGCGAGAGCTGCATCATCGTCAGCGTCCAGCGCAACAAGGGCGTTCGAAACCGTGAGGGCGGGATGTCCGCAGGGGACAAAGCCTTCGATGACATCCATAGCTTCGGTAATGGTTGAACCCAGGCCTGCGAGGGCATTGACGAGTTGCTGTTTGGTATCCATAACGGTCCTTTCGACGGGGCAATTTTGCTTGGCGAAAATATACGTGACGCGATCGGTAGCAAAAGTGCGAAGTGCGGCGCACATTGGGGTCTTCACAGCTCGTGCATAGAACAGCTGTCTGCCTTTAGAACGTGGTAAGATAGCTATCCACGAGCGGGGCTCGCCCCGCGTGTTCCTTGAAAAGTCGACGGTTATCGGGTGTTTGCAGGCCTGATACCATCCAGACTTTCCCAACATTCGGGGGCGACTGGTTTCGACACGATAGCTCTGAGAGAGGAAGCAAGCCGAGGTCTCCTCGCCTCGTTAAACAGGGGTACCGTCAAATTGAATTGACAACAACTCTTCTTTTGAGCCTATGGCTCTCGCTGCTTAGTTTATAGCGGCGCGTCAACCCGGTGATTTCCCCGACACCGGCGCGACGTCATTTTAGGGGAATGCTCCCGCGCACGTAATCGGTATGGCGCGGGCTAAGACCGAACCGGTTAGGACGCCGCGAGCGTGTCGCTGCGCGCAAAGCGTCCGAGACTAAACCAGCGACTGAGCTTGGAGATGCCAATCAGGGGGCTTTCGTGGACCGGAGTTCGATTCTCCGCGCCTCCACCATAAGTAACAGGCAGGTAGATATTCGTATCTACCTGCCTTTTTATTTTTAGTCCGTATCGCGGAGAATCGAACTCTATGCGGGGCGCGGGCGTAAAGAAAACGTGTAAGCGTTTTTAGCCCGCGGGCGAGGACGCCGGCAGGCGGCCGAAGCCGGTGCGGATTTGCGAAGCAAATACGCGGATTCTCCGCGCAAGCTATCAGCCCAATATGGATGCGATGCCGATTAAGCTCCGGCTGCCCATGCCCCGCTTCAACGCCGGCCCCAAACCGCGGGGAATCGAACTCTGTGCAGGGCGCGGGCGTAAAGAAAACGCCGCATCAACGAAGGGTGAGACGCGCTTTCCCCAATGGCAGCCCAGGCGGAAAGCACGTCCCGGAATCCGCGCTCAGACTGGGACGTAGTTTCCGGACGGCGCCTCAAGCGGAAACTGCATCCCAGAATATCGGCTCAGAATGGGATGCATTTTCCGGATGGGTTGTTGGCGGAAAGTGCGTCCCGGAATCCGAGCTCAAAACGGGTCGCACTTTCCGCAGCCGCTACAGCAACGCCTCGGCCCAAGCCGCTTCCCTAAAGCCGGGAATCGCAAAGTCGTCGCCCACCAGCAGCGGACGCTTGACCAGCATGCCGTCGGTCGCCAGCAGCTCGTAGCACTCCTGATCCGTCATGCCCGCATCCAGACGCGCCTTCAGGCCCAGCTCTCGATATTTCATGCCCGACGAATTAAAGAAGCGCCGCACCGGCAGCCCCGAACGAGCAACCCAGGTCGCAAGCTCATCAGCCGTGGGATTGTCCAAAACGATATCGCGGTCGATGTACTCTACCCCATGTTCGTCCAGCCATGCCTTGGCCTTCTTACAGGTCGAGCACTTGGGATATTCAACAAACAGTACGGTCATGGGAATCCTCCGAATATAGATCGGCCAACGCGGGCACACGCCACACGAGGCGCCTTCGTATGATGGGCCAATTGTAGCCCACGGGTCACACGCTAAACGAACCGTACCCCGAATCCGCGTTTGATGAACGGCAGTAGCTCCATTGCCTCGGGCGTGATATGGCCCGCAACGTTCATGCGCTCGTCACCGGGAAGATCGACCCGCGCAATCTCAAGCTCGCCTTCGTAGCGCCCATATCCGCTATTGCTCACAGCGATCGACCCCGCCTTTCGCGGCAGGCCGGCTCCGGCATCCGTCGGCACGGAATCCGGCTTAAGCGTCGTACGTGACTCCTGAGACCTAAAGATGAGGACGCTCGAGTCGGGCCGGTCGTGATGAATCTGCCCGCGCGCATAGGCATAACCGGGCTCAAGCTCGCATTGCAGGTCCACGTATCCGGCGGAAACTTGAGCAAACTGCGCCCAGCCCGCATCGGATAGATCGGGGTCGCCGACCAACACAATGTCGCAATCGGCGCCATGTGCAAGCTCAAGCATATTGAGAGCAACCTTTGACGCGCGACCGCGCTGCGCCTCGACCGTCGGCAGTCCCTCGAATACCGGCCCGCGAACGTTAGCATCACCCGGCACAAAAGCCATGATTTCGAATCCAAGCGCCGCAAGACGAAGATTCACCCGAGCAATGTCCTCCAGAGCTAAACCGGTATAAGGCTTGGGGTAAAAATTGTGGCAGGCGGCAAAACGAGTCACATCGGCACCGGCCTCACGCCACGATGCGATTTCATCAGAACTCACTGTCGATGCATTGACCACAATGCGAAATACACCGGACAGCTCCGCGACCCGCTGGGCGCTAAAGCCATAGTCCAAACGAAGGTATTCCAACCCCAGATCGCGCAGGTCCTCGATGCGCTCAAGCCCGAGCAAATCGCACGTGCGAGGCCCCACATCGGCAATGAGCGCAATGCCGCGGGCGGAAAGCAGCGACAGCACATGACGGACCTTATCGGCATACGCCGCTCCCCCATCCTCGGGAATATGCAGCGAGGTGAACGCATAGCGCGCACCCGCCGCGGCACCACGCTCAATCGTCCGCTCAATATCCTGCAAAGGGCTGGAAAGATAAATCGAAATACCCGTTTTCACGCTTCAACGCTCCTTTAAAAAAGGCCGGCGGAGCAGCTAGCCCCGCCGGCACAACCATAACATCAAGAAATCTGCCGCGCGCCGCGAGCTCTGAGCAACACGGCTCGCGATATCAAACTACTCGCCAAAGAACTCGTTGATCTTCTGCTCGTCGACGCCAAAGAACCACGTCAGGACAAAGCCGGCGGCATAGGCAAGCAGCATAGCGGCAACGTAGCCGAGCTGCTGGCCAGGAACGACGATCAGCAGGCCAAACAGACCGGAAACGCCCTGAGAAACCGTGCCGATGTGAAGCAGCGCCGCGAGCGCGCCGCCAAATCCGGCACCCAGGCAGGCCGTCACAAACGGACGAACGAGCGGCAGCGTAACAGCATACATCAGAGGCTCGCCCACACCCAGGATTCCAACGGGGATGGACTCGGCGACGTACTTCTTGAGCTTGGCGTTCTTGGTCTTAAAGTACAGCGCCAAACCGGCACCGACCTGGCCGCCGCCAGCCATCATAAGGATGGGAAGCAGGTAATTGATACCCTTGGTAGCGCCGTCGGGATCGTTGAGCATAGCGTGGATCGGCGTGAGCGCCTGATGCAGGCCGACGGACACCAGCGGCAAGAAGCCTGCCGACAGGATATAGCCGCCCAGGACGCCCAACTTCTCGAAGATAAAGGTCAAAACGCTAAAGATGGCAGTCGTCAGCCATGCGCCAACCGGCTGGATGACGAGCATCAGAGCAAAGGCGCCGATGATGAGCACCAGCAGCGGGGACAAAAACGTGTCGAGTGCGTTGGGCATAACCTTGCGAATCTGACGCTCCATCCAGGCAAAAAATGCGCCAGCGATGAGAGCCGCGATCATGCCGCCCGCTGCGGGGTTGTACTGCGCATTGGTGAGCGGCAGCAGAATGGCAGTGGCAGGATCAGCCGCGCCAGGCGCAAGCAGGGGCATGGCACTGTTGGCGATACACATCATGCCGGCGATGCCGCCCAGCGCAGCGGAGCCACCAAACTCACGTGCCGCGTTATAGCCCACCAAGATGGGCAGATAGGCAAACAGGGCCCAGCCCATGGAACGAATGCCCTGGTACCACCACTCGCCTGCAAGCGCGCCTGCCGTCGAGACGTTAATGACGTTGCAGATACCGTTGATGAGGCCAGCCGCAATGATGCCGGGAAGCAGGGCGACGAAGACATTGGAAATCTTCTTGAGGAAGGCCTGAACCGGCTTGGACTCGTACTTGGCCTTCTGCGCGGCCTTGTTCGTGGCCGCAGCGTCAACCACGCTCTCGTCGGCAACGCCTTTCGCAAGGCCGGTGAGCTTGGAGAACTCCTCGAGCACCTTATTCACCTTGCCCGGACCCAGCACGATCTGCATCGTGTCGTCCTCGACCAGGCCCATCACGCCGTCGAGCGCCTTAATGCCCTCCGTGTCGACGTTGCCCGCGTCTTTGACGGTCACGCGCAGGCGCGTCATGCACGCCGCGTTTGCCAGCACGTTGTCTTTACCGCCCAAAAGGTCCAGCAGCTTTTGAGCCAGCTCTTTGTTCGTCATAACTCCTCCTTGTATTGGGTATCTCGTCTGGATGTCATATCAGCTCACGCCGCGCACCTATTGGGCATCGGCATTGCTCTTCTCATGGCCACTCACCGCAGCACGGACATGGCCTCGCGCCCGCTCAAGAGCCACCGCAGCCTGCTCGGCATCGCAGTCCAGCAGTACCGAGACAATAGCGGTTTTTACGTGGCCGCCGGCATCTGCAAGCGCCTGAACGGCGCGCTCGCGCGTGCAGCCGGTCGCCTCCATCACGATGTTCTGGCCGCGCACCACCAACTTCTCGTTCGTCTGCTGCACATCGACCATCAGGTTTTGGTATACCTTGCCAATCTTGACCATGGCACCGGTCGAAATCATGTTGAGAATGAGCTTTTGAACCGTTCCCGCCTTGAGCCTCGTTGAGCCGGTCAGCACCTCGGGACCGGGCACGGGCTCAATGGCAAGATCTGCGCTCTCCCCGATCTTCGACCCTTGGTTGCAGGCAATTGCAATGGTCTTGCACCCAGCTGCCTTGGCGTACACAAGGCCGCCCACCACATAAGGAGTACGACCGCTTGCCGCCAGGCCAACGACAAGATCCTTGTCCGAGAGTCCACGCTCTCGCAGGTCGTTCGCGCCAAGCTCATCGCTGTCTTCGGCACCTTCGACAGCCTTGATAAACGCCGTCTCGCCTCCGGCAATGAGCCCGACAATCAGATCGGGTGACACGCCAAACGTGGGCGGACACTCCGAAGCGTCGAGTACGCCCAGACGACCGCTGGTGCCTGCGCCCATGTAAAAGACGCGCCCGCCGCGCTCGAGTGCCTCAGCAGCCCAGTCGATTGCTGTGGCAACCTGGGGCAGCACTTTCGTGACTGACTGGACGGCACGAAGATCCTCATCGTTCATCGTCGTGACGATTTGCAGCGATGTCATCGTATCGAGGTCCATTGACCTTTGATTACGCTGTTCGGTCGTGAATTTTGTTAAATCGAGCATTTCATTCACCTCATCTTTCCTGTTTCTCGATGTAGCTTTGCTTAATGACATGCGTCGCCCGTTCGTAGTCGCTGGCAACGTAAGCAGCGTACAGGGCATCGACAACCATAAGCTGGGCCATACGCGAAGCCATGGCACCGCTGCGGACCAAGGGTTCACTCGCAGCAACGCCGAGCACGGCATCGGCCATGGTGGCAAGCTTGGATGATCCATCTACTTTGGTAACGGCCACAACGGGACAGTTGTGACGTTGAGCCTCGACGGTGCAGTCCAGCACCTCTTGCGTCAAGCCCGAGTAGCTAAAGGCGATTGCCATATCGCCCTCATGCATGTTCTTGGCACATAAGAGCTGATCATGCCAGTCGTCGTACAGATGGCACTCTTTGTCGACACGCATGAGCTTTTGCGCCAGGTCGTGCGCGACCAAACGAGAGGCACCAATACCGAACAGATTGACCGCGCGTGCCCGCTTAAGACGGGCCGCGCATCGCTCCAAGACGGTGTAATCGAGCGTTCGCGCCGTCGCCTCGATCGTGCGCACGTTGCTTTTCATCACCTTCCCCACGATACGTTCGACGCTGTCATCCATGGAGATGTCCTCGAGGGCTACGTCTTTCTTGTCACCTAAGAGCGCCAGCTCGGCAATCAGTTCGCGCTGGAACTCCTTGTAGCCCGCAAAACCCAAACGCTTGCAAAAGCGCAAAATGCTCGAGGGCGAGGAGAACGTGACATCGGCAAGACCGCGGACGGACAGCCCGACCACCTCGTGCGGATGAGCGCTTACATATGCGATGACATTGCGTTCCGCCGGGCACGCGCTGAGCTCACGCTCGCGAAGCCGCAAAAGCAATCCGTTTGCCATCTCAAACACCTCCGTTGAGAAGAATTAAAGACCAACGAACGATTCGTACCGGATACAAACAGCTTTTGCGGTACATTGTGCCGCATCGTGGCGCACAAAGGGCGAGCGTTCTACCGCTCGCCCCTCAAATCCGACCGCTCGGAAATACGCGCGACACAAAATAATTCAACAAGGTCGCATTATCAGAAACGGGTTTGTTACCGGCTAGCGCCTCGCATGGGCGCCGATCGGCCGAGTCACATGGCGCACCAACGCCGCTGCCAGCAATACCAACAGCATGGCGGTGACATAGCCCGCAGCATCGAATCCTAAATCGATAACGTCGAAATGCCTGCCTGGAACAAAGATCTTATGTACCTGATCGCCAACGGAGCAGGCGGCGCAAAAGAGCAATACGGGCACGCAACGGGAGCATACGCTCCACGGACGCCTGGAAAAGCAAACCACGACCACGGAGGCGAATAATCCGACGAAGAAAAACTCTACGGTATGGGCAACGCGACGGACGTTCGTGCCCACCCACATGCGAATGGAAGCAAGTCGGCCAGACCGGACATTCGAGGCAGCCGAATCGGTGCCCCCGGTCATTCCGTTCTCCGCCTGAGCTTCACCCGTGGCATCGACAGCCTGAACGCCCGTAGCCTGGCCCTCCACCACACGCGCGGTAGACTCGCTCAGCAACGACGTCTCCACCGCATTTTGCTCCGTCAGCACCCAGATGCCCGCCAGCGTTGCAACGAACAGAACAATTGCGGTCCATCCGATTATTTGTTTTACGCGCGCCAAGGGCCAACCTCCTTTTTTGAATATCAGCGAGTGTAGCCCCAAATGGCATCGTCACCGTATCAAAATTTGAATCGCAACAGGAAGCGACAAAGCGACGCAAACCCCTACCCCGCCTCGCGCATCCAGCGATCGAACGTCCCCACGCACACGCCCAGGCACTTTGCTGCCTGGCTGCGGGTAATATCGCCTGCCTCATAGCTATCGCGCACCAGCTCAAACTGAGGAGGGCACGGCTTGCGAGGTCGACCGAAACGAACCCCTCGCGCCCGCGCCGCTGCAATTCCCTCCGCCTGGCGCCGATGGATATTCTCGCGCTCCACCTGCGCCACGTAGCTCAGCAGTTGCAGCACAATATCGGCAATCAGGGTGTTGGTCACATCCGGCGCGCCGCTGGCCCTAGCGCGCGTGTCAAGCAATGGCATGTCCAACACCACAATGGCAACCCCGAGCTCCTTGGTAATGCGTCGCCATTCCTCAAGAATCTCGGAGTAATTACGACCAAGTCGGTCGATTGAAAGCACCACCAGCACGTCCCCGTCTCCCAGGACGTGCAACAGCTCGCGATAATGCGGTCGATCGAAGTCCTTGCCGCTCGCATGGTCGGCATAAATATTCGCTGAGCCCACGCCATAGGCGCCCAGCGCATCCAGCTGCCGATTCAGATTCTGATCGCGCGAACTCACCCGCGCATACCCGTACACCGTCGCCATCTCATCCCCGCTTTCTTGTAAACCTGCCAAAAGGGACAGGTTTATTTTGGTAGGTTTTACCTCTCAAATAGCAGGTAAGCGGGCGGCCGAGCAGACGACAAGGTAGTCACGATTCAAATGCGAAGGGCGGTCCCGAAAGACCGCCCTCCGCTCTCTCGCCACGAGTCGGGATTTAGCTAATGGATAAGCTTAAAGTCCAAGTGCCCACGCGTGGTATTGACGCGCGAGACCTCGATAATCACGCGCTGGCCCAGTTCATAGCGAGTCCCCGTGTCGGCGCCCGTCAGCGTAAGCGCATCCTCGTCGAACTCGAACCACTCGTTGCCCAGGCTCTTGATCGAAACCAAGCCTTCGACCTGCGTCAGGTCCAAGCGCACAAAGAGGCCCATGCTGCTAACCCACGAGACGGTTCCGGCATAGCGCTCGCCCAGACGGTCCTCATAGTACTGGGCAATCTTGATCTTTTGCGTCGCATGGCTAGCGGCATCTGCCGCGCGCTCGGCATCGCTGCATGCGCGGCAGATCTGCGGCAGAATGCGCGGCAGCGACTCGCGCCCCTTGCCGATCAGCCGCGGCGTACGGACCAGGGCGTCCTTGCCGCCGAGCTGCTCATAGGCCAGCTGCAGCTTGAGCACGCGGTGCACCACCAAATCGGGATAGCGGCGGATAGGACTCGTAAAGTGGCAGTAGCACGGAGCGGCAAGCGCAAAGTGACCCTCGTTGCGCGGCTTGTACAGTGCGCGCTGCATGCTGCGCAGAAGCAGCGTGTTGACGAGCGGTGCGTTTGCCGTACCGGCGGCAGCATCAACTGCAGCCTGCAGCTCATCGGGACTCCCCAGGGCAATACCGGCAGCACGGCGATCGTTGATGATGCCCAGCTGCGCCAGCGCAACGGCGGCACCGTGCAGGCTATCGGGGCTCGGATCCTCATGCACGCGATAGCAGGCCTCGATATCACGGTCTGCCAGCCACTCTGCAACGCACTCGTTGGCGAGCAGCATGGCTTCCTCGATAAGCGACGTGGCACACGAACGCTCACGCGCCACAATCTGCACGGGCGCTCCGTCCTCATCCAATAGAGCGCGAATCTCGGCCGTGTCAAAATCGACTGAGCCGCGGGCGCGACGAATACGACGGCGAAGTTCGGCGAGTTCGTTAGCGGCGACAAGGAAATTGCCGAGGTCGACGTTGCAGCCGCGGGCGGTCTCCTCGCACGCAAGACCGCGCTCAAGCGCTTCCTCGCGCGAGGTCTCAGCAGCCGCAACATCCTCGGCGGCACCCTCCAGCACCGAATACTCCACCGCACCGGCACGTACCAGCAGCGCCTCGGCGCCGTCGTAGTCCATGCGCACGCGCGAGCAGATCACGCTGGGATAGGGATCGTAATGGCGCACGCGACCCTGCGCGTCGAGCTCAATGTCGACGGTAAACGCCAAGCGGTCCTCGTCGGGACGCAGCGAGCACAAATCGTTCGACAGGCGCCCGGGCAACATGGGTAGCACGCGATCGGCAAGATACACCGATGTCGTGCGATGGCGGGCTTCCAGATCGATATGTCCGTCCCAGGCAACATAGTGCGAAACGTCGGCAATATGGACACCCAGCTTGTAGCCACCCTCGGGCGTGCGCTCCAGCGAGATGGCGTCGTCAAAGTCGCGCGCGTCGACCGGGTCAATCGTAATGACAAAGCGGTCGCGCAGGTCTCGGCGGAGCGGGTCCTTGAGTGCCGAGGCCACATCGAGCGAAAGTGCCTCGGCCTCGGCTAGCGCGGCCTCGGGATACGTATCGGTATAGCCATAGCGCGCCATCACATACTGAACGCCCAAATCGGGCGCATCGTCGCCGCCAATACGGCGCTCGATCGTCACGGTGCCCGATTCCAGGCGCGTCGGATATGTCAGAATGCGTGCGACGACCGCATCACCCGGATGAACGCCCAAGCGCTCCGCCGAGGTGTCCTCCGGCAGAATAAAGAAATCGGCCTTAAGGCGAGAATCAAGCGGCTCGATCACCCCGAGCGGGCCGGCGGTCTGGTACGTGCCCACAACACTAATGGCTGCACGCTCGACGACGCCCTCGATTACGGCGCGTCGCTCGCCATGCGGGCTGTTCTTAATGCTCACGGCAACGGTATCGCCGTCCATAATCTCGCGCTTGCCGCGGCCCATGACCTTGTAGTCGCCGTTTTCGGTTACAACGTAGGCGCTATGCTCATGGAGCTGCACGCGTCCGGTCAGACTCGGGCGACGCTCGCTGCGCACCGGCCCGCGCTTATTGCGAGCTCCACGCTTATGCTTGTTATTGCGCCCCATGGCGCCTCCTTACTATCGATGGCCGTTTACACCCCAAGAGTCTACCCAAATGATCCCTAGGGGACGGCAGGATTGCGGATCACATAGCTAGACCAGCGCCGCGATGATCCGCAATCCTGCCGTCCCCTAGGGATCAAAAAACGGGCCGCCCCAAAAGAGACGACCCGTTGAAGGAACGAATTCCGGCCACGCCTACACGCGCAGATAGCGGCGCATGGCGATGGCGGAACCAAAGAGACCGATAATGACGCCGACCAAAATCAGCGCGGCGTAGGTCACCAGGTAGTACTGCATCGGCAGCGCAAACGACATCCAGCCGATGCTCTCCTGCAGACGCGGAACCATCAGGTTACGCAGTAGCTCCAGCACGCCGATGGAAAGCAGCGAGCCCAAAATGGCCTGCAGCACGCCCTCGGTAATGAACGGCCCGCGAATGAAGCCGTTGCTTGCGCCCACCAGACGCATGATCGCGATCTCACGACGACGCGCCGTAATGGACAGGCGAATCGTGTTGTTAATGAAAATGAACGCGATAAAGGTCAGCAGGCCGACGAGCACCACAGCGGCGAGGCGGACGTAGTTCGTCACCTGGAACAGGCGGCTCACTTCCTCCTGGCCGTACAGAACGCTCGCGTTGACGTCGCCGTCGTCCGCAATCTTCTGAAAATCGGCGTTCTTCTTGAGCTTCTGGGCCGTGCTCTCGACCTTGGACGGATCGTCCATCTCGATGGCAAACGAAGCCGGCAGCGGATTCTGACCGTCGAGCGCGCTCATGGTAGCGTCGGCGTTACCCGACATCTTGCTCGTGTACTCGGCCAGCGCGTCGTCCTTGTCCTTGTACGTCACGGACTTGACGTTGCTCCACGTCTTGAGCTCGGCCTCAAAGGCCTGAACATCTGCCTGGTCGGCGTCATCGCTAATAAAGGCGTTGATGACGACCTGATCCTCGACGGTGCCGATCACGGAGTTCAGCATCGCGGAACCCATAATGAACAGGCCGATGATAAACAGCGAAAGGAAAATCGTGATAACGGCGCCGAGCGAGGTGGTCCAGTTACGGAAGAAGTGGCTGATTGCCTCTTTGAGCGAGTAGCCCACGTTAGTTGGTGCCATAGTTGCCGTAACCTCCCCTCTCCTGGTCGCGGATTACGTGGCCGCCCTCGAGGGCGATCACGCGACGGTGCATGCTATCGACCATCTCGCGGTCGTGCGTAGCGACGATCACGGTGGTACCGGTGCGGTTAATGCGCTCGAGCAGCTTCATGATGCCCAGCGAAATCGCCGGGTCGAGGTTACCCGTGGGCTCGTCGCAAATCAGCAGCGGCTGTCTCTTATACACATCTGACGCTGCCG
>ENA-OZAC01000398-OZAC01000398.1-human-gut-metagenome-genome-assembly--contig:-NODE-398-length-21185-cov-5.768670_pt1 | contig 21185 bp, 20 predicted proteins | sample MGYA00243298_ERZ653493 | MGnify/ENA primary metagenome ERZ653493 (study PRJEB26926, sample SAMN06165177) | human gut metagenome | biome: ENVO:00009003; feature: ENVO:2100002; material: ENVO:00002003...
AAAGACGCGGCTGGCTGCCGCGCCTTAAACCGTAATTATTATTGTAGGAGGAAATGAATAATGTTAAAAGCAGCATTCTATCAGATAGAACAGTGCCAAGAACCGCCAGAGGAAATCAGAGCAGAAATGCAGGAATTCGCCGCTGATGTTGGGTTGGGATTCCATGCGTTTTACATGGATTCTCCAAAGCCGTGGTATCTTTCCGAGCCCAGCAGCGTACTTCGGAAAATGGTGGAGGATGCGTCTGAACGAAAATTTGACATTCTGATTATCGAGCGGATGTCGGATTTTACAAACTGTTGTATGGACGCACAGAAGGTGCTTCGGGCGATGAAAAAGCAAGGTGTCCGGATTTTTTACTGGAACGAACATATGCTTGAACTTGATGAGTACACCGATGAACCGACTTCCCAACTGCAAACCCATCTCATTATAGAAAATATCGCTCGGCAGGAAGAACTTCGGAAAATGAAGAATATTTTACGTTGGCAATTTAGTTCTCACGAAGCAACACAGTGAAATATCTTTTGCAATCAATAAGCTGTAAAGCAATAGTGCCTTTCAGTATCCGCACAGTTGCAAAGGCATGTGATTCGCCGTATGATACCCGCAAAGGAGGAGTTTTTATGTTACAAGTAGCAGCGTATTGCCGTGTATCCACGGATAAGGAAGACCAGGCAAATTCCTTTGAAGCGCAGCAGCGGTATTTCCGCGAGTACATCCAGCGCCAGCCGGATTGGGAGCTGCAAGGCATCTATGCTGACGAAGGATTTTCCGGCACATCGACCAACAAGCGCGTGGAGTTCAATAAAATGCTCCACGCGGCGGAGCTGGGACAGATCGACCTGATCGTGACCAAGGAGGTCAGCCGTTTTACCCGCAACACGGTGGACGCCCTGCAAATCACCCGCGAGCTGCGTCGGCGGGGCGTAGGCGTGCTGTTTCTCAATGACAGCCTGGATACCCGCACCAACGATGGGGAGCTGCGGCTGACGATCATGAGTTCCTTCGCACAGGACGAAAGCCGAAGGACCTCTGAACGCTCCAAATGGGGACAGATGCGCAGCATGGAGAAGGGCGTCGTTTTTGGCGGCTCGCTGCTGGGTTACGACGTGATTGGCGGCAAAATGACCGTCAACCCGGAGGGCGCGGAAGTTGTCCGGCTCATCTTCCATAAGTACCTGCAAGAGCGCAAAGGGTGCAGCACCATCGCGCGGGAGCTGCGGGAGGCCGGTATTCTCAGCAGCAAGGGCAACTGCCTTTGGTCCTCGGCCACCGTGACTAAGATCCTAAAGAATGAAAAATACTGCGGTGACTTGATCCAGAAAAAGACCTACACGCCGGACTATCTGACGCACGAAAAGAAGTACAACCACGGCAAGGAACCGCTGGTAGAACTAAAAGATCACCACGAGCCCATCATCGACCGCGAAACGTGGCAGGCGGTGCAGCGGGAGCTGTCCCGCCGCAACCGTGCGACAGGCTGCGGCGGACACGGCAACCGCTATCCGCTTTCCGGCAAAATTCTCTGCGGTGAGTGCGGCAAAAGCTTCTCTCACCGCACCAAAAAGCGGCAGGACGGAAGCTCCTATTATCGCTGGTGCTGCTTCACCGCCACCAACGAGGGCCTGCGGCGCACAGACGGCGCAGGAAATGTCATCGGATGCAGCGTCGGGCGGCAGATCCGGGACGATGTCGCCATGGATCTTCTGCGGCGCTCCGTGAGCGCCGTGACGCTGGATAAGAAATCGATCATATCGAGCCTCACCCGCGTTGTGGAAAGCGTTCTGGCGTCCGGTGAGGACAGCGGCGAGCAGGAGCTGCGGCGGCTGGAGCTGGAGTTTGAAAAGCTGCAAGCGCGGAGCGATGCGATCCTTGACCGCTTTCTCGACGAGAGCATCAGCAAGGAGGACTACCAGCGGGTCAAAGCCCGCTGTGAGAATGAAATGAACCGGGTGCAGGAGAAAATTGCCGCGATCAAACAGCGGCAGACGCTGAATACCGACACACAGACCCTAAAGCCGGACATCCGCACCGCCATCACGGGCATCGTCAGCGGACGCACGGCGGACGACGACTTTTACGGGCATCTCCTCCAGCAAATGACCGTGTACCGGGACGGCAGGGTAGAGGTGGCGCTCAATCTGCTGCCCGCCAAGTGGGTCTATGTACTGGACGGACTGGAAAAATACCGGGCAAAAATAGGGGGCCATGACGCTTCCTCTGTGCCGATGTCGGTCAGCAGGCCCTTCAGCTCCGGATAGGGCATGGAGTAGCGCTGGGAAAGGTAGCGCAGGGACGCGCCCAGTTCCCCATCGGGACCGCCGTACTGGCTGATGATCACCGCCGCCAGCTTGGGGTTGGGTGTGGCGACCTTCACCGGATATTGCAGCTTTTTCTCATAAACAAACATCAGCCGTTTCCTCCTAACTCCCAGGGCCATGGGTCATTGAGCCAGGTGTAGCCGTCCTCCAGGAGCAGCTCCGCGCTGTCCAGAGGGCCGTATTTGGCGGTATACTTTTCCCGGCCCTCCTTGGCCAGCTTGATATAGGAGGCGTACAGTCCCAGAGCCTCCTGGTCCTGCGGGTGTGTATCCAGATAGAGATTCAGCTCCGTGACGGCGAAGTCAAGGGCCATCAGCTCCACCAGTGCGGTGTTTGGCAGCTTGGTCCGGGCCTGAATAGCCGCCTTAAACGGCAGGTCCAGCCCCGGAAACAGGGTGCCGGTCTGCAAAGCCTCCGTCCGGCTGTACCGGGTGGGATTATTGCTCTGCATGGGAATATATGGGAAAGCCAGTGCCGCGCAGCCGGGCAGGGTGCCCTGACCGACCTCGCAGACCGCGGGCTTCACTTCGGGTTTTTCCATAGCTTCGTGATCCCCTCCTTATTGAAAGCGCCCTTGGGCGCGTACCCTATCCTATGCGGAAGAGGCAAGTAGGGAACTTGCTTTCCCGACAAAAAGTCGCTATAATGACATATTGGATAAGCTGCGGCGCATAGGCTGGGCCGAGGTGATGGGCATGATCCTGCTGATTCGGAAACGAACGCTGCTGTATACATGGCTGGCGGTCTGCATGATCGGACTTTCCGCCATTTTTCTGGCAGGCTCCCGACGGGCCTTCACGCCCACTGGGGCGATGGGGCAGGGGAGCAGCGCTCAAACCGTGGTCATCGACCCGGGCCACGGCGGGCAGGACGGCGGCGCCGTCGCCGGAGACGGTACGGAGGAAAGCCGGATCAATCTGGCGATTTCCCTGCAGCTGGAACAGCTCTTGCGCTTTGCCGGTGTTCGGACGGAACTGACCCGGCGGGAGGACGTCATGGTCTGCGATCCCGGACTGGAAACCATGCGGCAGCGGAAGGTGTCGGACCTCCACAACCGGGCGTCATTTGTCAATGGCGTTCCTAACGCGGTGCTGTTGAGCATCCACCAGAACAGCCTGCCGTCCTCTCCGGTGACCCACGGGGCGCAGACCTTCTGGAACCGGCAGGAGGGGGCAGAAGCACTGGCCCGGACTCTGCAAGCCGGGTTGAACCCGGTGGTCAACACCCACCGGGCCAAGGAGCCGAAGCCGATCCCGGACAGCATCTATTTGATGAACCATGTGGACGCTCCCGCCGTGCTGGTGGAGTGCGGCTTTCTGTCCAACAGGGAGGAGGCCGCGCGGCTCCAGCAGGAGGACTATCAGAAAACGCTGGCGGCGGTCATCGCGGCGGGGTATTTGCAATGGATGGCCGGAGAGGATAGGAAATGAAAGCAAAAACGCTGTTTTATTGTACGGAATGTGGAAATGAGACCGCAAAATGGGCGGGGAAGTGCCCCGCCTGCGGCGCGTGGAATACCATTGTGGAGCAGCCGGAGCGCCCCAAGAGAACAGGGAAGGGGGCCTCTGTCCGGGTGGGCATGACCCGCCGCCGGGCCTGCCCCGTGACGGATCTCACCGCTGACGAGGAGATCCGGTTTCCCACCGGCATGGGGGAGTTGGACCGGGTCTTGGGCGGCGGGGCCGTGAAGGGCTCGTTGGTGCTGGTGGGCGGTGCGCCCGGCATCGGCAAATCCACGCTGATGCTGCAAATTTGCAGCAAATTATGTGAATTTTCCAAGGTTTTGTATATTTCCGGTGAGGAATCTGAGCACCAGCTAAAGCTGCGGGCCAAGCGGCTCCATGTGGAAAGCCAGCAGCTTTTGGTGCTTTCGGAGACGAATCTGGGGGATGTGCTGGAGGCCGTGAACACGGAGCAGCCGGATGTGCTGATCGTGGACTCCATCCAGACCTTATACAATGACGCGCTGGACGCCGCCGCAGGCAGCGTCAGTCAGGTGAAGGACTGCACCCTGTCTCTGATGCAGGTAGCCAAGGGGCAGGGGATCACGGTCTTTGTCATCGGCCATGTCAACAAGGAAGGCTCCATTGCCGGTCCCAAGGTGCTGGAGCACATGGTGGACTGCGTGCTGTACTTTGAGGGCGACCAGCACACCAGCTATCGGATTTTGCGGGCGGCGAAGAACCGCTTCGGCGCTACCAACGAGATCGGTGTTTTTGAAATGCGGGACGAGGGGCTGGCGGAGGTGGAGAACCCGTCGGAAATGCTACTCTCCGGCCGACCGGAGGACGCCCCCGGCACCTGTGTCACCTGTGTGATGGAGGGGGTCCGGCCCGTTCTGGCAGAGCTTCAGGCGCTGGTGGTCAGCTCTGCCGGCGGCAATCCACGGCGAACCAGCAACGGCTTTGATTACAACCGGGCGGCCATGCTGCTGGCGGTGCTGGAAAAGCGGGGCGGGCTGAAGGTCTCCGCCTGCGACGCCTATCTGAACATCGTGGGCGGTCTGTCACTGGACGAGCCTGCCGCAGATCTGGCGGCGGTGATCGCCTTGGCGTCCAGTTATTTGGACAGGCCGGTGCCCAGCGATTTGGTGGCCATCGGAGAGGTGGGCTTGACCGGGGAACTGCGCAGCGTCAATCAGTTGGATCAGCGGGTGTCTGAAATTCAGCGCCTGGGATTCCGGAGGTGCGTGGTGCCGGCTCATCGGGCAGGTACCATAAAGGCGCCGACCGGTCTGACGGTGATCCCGGCCCGGAATATCGGTGAGGCGATCCGAGCCGCGCTGCGTCCTGCGGAATGAAGTGTACGCAGGCACCGCCCAAGGCCGGTTGTCCTGCTGCGGCAGCGCTGTCCAACGTGCAGAGCCCGTCGCTTTGATAAACGCATTTACTGGTGCATGGGATCATAACATCAACTCATTTCTGTTTGATTTGCTTGTAGCATGACCCATCCGCCGGATTTTATGTTGAATGACTGAGGAGAGGAGACGTTTGCGGGATACAGTAAACTGAACAAAATAAAAATTTTGTTCAGTTTAGGGGAGACGTTTTCAGCCTCCCTCGACATTTGACCGCTTTTTAGCGCAAATATCCCGCCAGCCTGCTATGTCTGATTATCGTACCGAAGCACCGGAGATCCTGCGGGATTTTCTTTCTTATCACGAGACCATCAAGGCCCATTCCCAGCGCACCGTAGATGAATACTACCTGGATCTGCGAAATTTCTTCCGCTATATGAAACAGATCCGTGATCCCGATCTGGCTGACAAGTCTCTGGATGAGATCAGTATTATGGACGTGGATCTGGAATTTGTTGGCAGCATCAAGCTGTCGGACATTTACAGCTACATGACCTATCTCAGCCGGGATCGGGTCCGGTTTCAGAACAGCTCCCATTCGGACTACGGCCTGAACGCCGCGTCCCGTGCCAGAAAAATCGCCACGATCCGCTCCTTTTACAATTACCTGACCAACAAGGCCCATCTACTTCGTGAAAATCCTGTCAAAGATATCGACGCGCCCAAGCTGAAAAAGGAATTGCCACGCTATTTGACGCTGGAGCAAAGCAAGGATCTGCTCAGCGCCGTGGACGGTAAAAATCAGGAGCGCGATTACGCCATCCTGACCCTGTTCCTTAACTGCGGACTACGAATTTCCGAGTTAGTGGGCTTGAATTTGCAGGATATTCAGGATGAGACCATGCGCATTCTTGGTAAGGGCAACAAAGTGCGGATTCTTTACCTCAATGACGCCTGCCAAGCGGCACTGAACCGCTATCTGGCGGTCCGGCGGCCCATCACCGGACGGGACGCCAACGCACTGTTCCTGTCCTCTCAGAATGAGCGGATCAGCCGGTCCACCGTTCATGCCATGGTGAAAAAGCGGCTTTTAGAGGCCGGTTTGGACGCCACCCAGTATTCTTCTCATAAGCTGCGGCACACGGCGGCGACGCTGATGCTGCAAAACGGCGTGGATGTCCGGGCGGTCCAAGAGGTTTTGGGACATGACCACCTGAATACCACGGAGATCTACACCCATATTGATAATGAAGCTCTGCGTGTCGCCGCGAAGGCAAATCCTCTGTCCAAGGTGGACATCCCCAAGCGGAAATAAACAATATCGAAATATGAAAAGGAGAAGGACGGAAACGTCCTTCTCCCCTTTTTTTCTTCTTTTCTTCGATCACAAAAATGCGGAATCCTCTGCACTGCGGTTGCCGATCAGCAGCATATTCAGCTTCCCCCACCGCCGGATCTCCTGTTTGGAGAACAACAGTCGTTGGCGCAGGCTCTCGTCCAGTTCCTGCGGACTCAGCGTCACCAGACAGCGAAAGGCGCAGGGCATCAGGTCCGCGCTGGAAATGCCGCAGAGAAGCCCGTCGGTATAGTCCCGCATCTCCAACGGATTGAAAATATACAGAAGGTCCTCCTCCAGCGGATTGAGCTGATTGAAAAAGGTAAACCGGATCAGCATATCGCTGTAAACAACGTTGCCCATATAATAGGATTCATTGCTGCATCCGTTGCCGGAAACAGAGCAGAGCGTAAAGCTCGCCACATAGGTGCCGGGCCGCTCCGCGTGCTCGTGAATGTCGATCACACCGTCCTTCAAACGGTGATAGCGGCCGTCATAAAAATAGAAATACAGCCGCTTAGCCTGAAAAAACGGGCTCCGCTGCAGCGTCCCCACCGTGGGCGGCGGGGACGGCGGAAGGGTCGGCTGATAGCTGGTCAGCTGCCCGAAGGAAACCTGCAGCGCCTGACTGATCTCATATAAAGTGGCGATATCAATGGAGATTTCTCCGTTTTCATATTTACAGACCGTGGCACGGCTCTTGTGGATGACATCCGCCAACTGCTGCAGTGTCATGCCGTTGGCTTTGCGGTATTTGCGGATCTGACCACCGATATAGATATTGATCTCGTTCATACAACTTGTTTCCTTAAAATATCCATTTCCTTCTTCTTGATCGGACACACCGTTTATTGAGGTTGTTTTCTATTAGTATATATCATTTTAAGAAATTTTTCATGAAAATATTTCCTGAAATGAAACTTCTGCTGTTTGCTTTTTTTCCGCAGCCTGATAGAATGTTCTCTTATTGAAGACAAAAAGATAGAAATGAGTGTGCAAAATGAAAAACAAACACAGTGGTTTCAGCGGCTCTCTGGGCTTCGTTCTGGCGGCCGCAGGCAGTGCCGTAGGCGTCGGCAATATCTGGCGCTTCCCCTATCTCTGCGCCAAAGACGGCGGCGGCCTGTTCCTGTTGGTGTATCTGGTGCTGGTGCTGACCTTCGGCTTCACACTGCTGACCACGGACGTGGCCATCGGCCGCCGGACCAAGCAGAACGCGCTGAACGCCTTCGGGACTCTGCATAAGAAGTTGCGTTTTCTGGGATATCTGACCTTCCTGGTTCCCACCCTCATCATGACCTACTACTCCGTCATCGGCGGTTGGATCGCCAAGTATTTCGCGGTCTATCTGGTCTCTGACGGAACGCAGGCGGCTCAGGACGGCTTCTTTACCTCCTTCATCACCTCTCAGGTCTCCCCGATCGTCTTTATGCTGCTGTTCCTGGCACTGACGGCATGGCCAGCGGACCCAGCCTGACCTTCATCAGCCTGCCCCGGGTGTTTGCCTCCATGGGCGGCGTGGGGCGCATCGTCGGCATCGTGTTCTTCCTGGCCCTTGGCTTCGCGGCACTGACCAGCTGTGTATCCGTCATGGAAACGCTGGTGGCCAACTGCATGGAGATCTTTCACAAGAGCCGCAAGGAGATGTGCGCCATATTCTCTGGTGACCGCCGTGACCATCTGCCTTGGTTACAACGTGTTCTACTTCGAGTTGACTCTGCCCAACGGCAGCGCCGCTCAGCTTCTGGACGTGATGGACTACATCAGCAACAGCTTCCTGATGCCCTTTATCAGTCTCCTCACCAGCATCCTGATCGGCTGGGTCATCGGCCCCAAGTGGGTCATCGATGAGGTGGAGAAAAACGGCGAGCATTTCGGCCGGGCCAAGCTGTATAGCGTGATGATGCGCTATGTGGTGCCCGTAGTCATGCTAATCCTGTTCCTGACCTCCACCGGCTTCTGGAACCTCTTGTTCCGGCATTGATCTAACTCCATCAAACCAAAAAGCGGGAGCCGAAAGGCTCCCGCTTCAGCGTGTCAAAAAATTCTTTTCTCCCCGCTGAGCAAGTTTTCAGAACTTCATAAAAGTTCTGAAAACTTAGGATTTTAATGGCGCGGGACACCCTTCTTGGGTTTCCCGCGCACACCCTTCCTTACCGTCGCGGAAAATTTATCACTTTATCGACAGCCTCAAGCGGGAGCCGAAAGGCTCCCGCTTTTCTTATGATTCGGTTGATCCGGTAACTTACCGCTTGTTGGACTTTCTCCAGATGTGCATCGCCTCGGCAGACTTGATCAGCTCGTCCCGGAAATCGGGGTGTGCAATGCCGATCAGGGCCTCGGAACGCTCCCAAGTGGACATGCCCTTCAGGTTCACCATGCCGTACTCGGTGACGATGTAGTGTGCGCAGGACCGGGGATCGGTGACGATGGAGCCGTTGGTCAGGGTGGGAACAATACGGCTCTTCACGGTGCCGTCCTTGGCCGTCATGGTGGAGGACATGCAGATGAAGCTCTTACCGCCCTTGGAGAGGTAGGCGCCCATCACGAAGTCCAGCTGGCCGCCGGTGCCGGAAATGTGCTTAATGCCGGCAGACTCGGCGTTGACCTGACCAAAGAGGTCCATATCCACGGCGTTGTTGATGGAGATAAAGTTATCCAACTTGGCGATGATCTGAACATCGTTGGTGTAATCCACAGGTGCGGCCATCACATCGGGGTTCTCCTTGATGTAGTCATACAGCTTCTGGGTGCCGGCAGCAAAGGCATAGACCTGACGGCCTCTGTCCACGTTCTTGTTGCGGCCGGTGATCTTGCCAGCCTTGGCAATATCCACGAAAGCGTCCACGTACATCTCGGTGTGCACGCCCAGATCCTTCAGGTCGGACTCCGCGATCAGGGAGCCAACGGTATTGGGCATACCGCCGATGCCCAGCTGCAGGCAGGCGCCGTTGGGGATCTCCTTCACGATCATCTCGGCAACCTTGCGGTCCACATCGGTGGGAGGAGCGCCGGCGCCCATGGCGGCCACGGCGGGGTTCTCGCCTTCCACGACCATGTCAACATCGCGGATGTTGATCTCAGTGCCGGTCAGGCCGTAGACCCAAGGCATATTCTGGTTGACTTCCACGATGATCTTCTTGGCGTGCTCCAGCATATCGCCAATGTGGGAAGCAGAAACAGCGAAGCTGAAGTTGCCGTGGGCGTCCATGGGAGTCACCTGGATCATAGCCACATCCGTGGTGGCGTTGCCGTCCCGATAGAAACGGGGCAGTTCAGAATAGCGCATGGGGCCGAAATAGCCCATGCCCTTGCTGATGATCTTGCGGTCCATGCCGCTGCAGTGCCAGGAGTTCCAGGTGAAGTGGTCACCGGCGTCATCCGCCTTGCACACCTCGGGCATCCACATGGTCACGCCGCCGTGGATCTTCACGTCAAACAGCTCGTCCTTCCGGGCAGCCAGAGCCTTGTCCAGAGCGACAGGCTGATTGCAGCACCAACCGTAATCCACCCAGTCACCGGACTTGACAATCTTCACCGCTTCCTCAGCGGTAGTCAGCTTCTGCTGATACAGTTCCTGAACATTCATCGTCTCTTACCTCCATATTTATTCTGCGTATCCGCAAAGTTTTCCTTGTATCGTTAAAATCTTATCATATTCGGTCCGGCAATGCAAGCAAAACGTGAAAAAAATCACAATAATTCAAATCACGCACCAATTAGCACGTTCACTCATAACAAAATACGCCCGCTCTCTCCTGTTCTCGCCGCACCTCAACCCCTTGCAGCCACAGGCTTTGAAGCAGCTGAGAAAGCAACAGCGATGCGGAACGGAAAAAAAGGAGCAGACCGGTCGGTCTGCTCCTTTTTTCAGTTGAAATTACTCCTCGTCAGGAGCGTCCTCCTCGTCAGCGGCAGGAGCCAGCAGAGCGCGGATGGACAGGGAGATTTTCTGCTTCTCCTCGTCGATGGCAGTGATCTTAGCCTCAACGGTCTGGCCCTCAGAGAGAACGTCCTCAGGCTTCTCGATGCGGCGGTCAGCGATCTGAGAAATGTGGATCAGGCCGTCCACGCCGGGAACCACCTCAGCAAAAGCGCCGAAGGGCATCAGCTTGACGATACGAACCTCAGCGGTGTCGCCCACGCCGTACTTGTTCATGAACACCTGCCAGGGATCCACGCTGTGGTCCTTAGCACCCAGGGAGATCTTGTGCTTCTCAGCGTCGAAGGAGATGACATACACATCCATGGTGTCGCCAACCTTGCAGATCTCGGCGGGGTTCTTGATGCGGCTCCAGGACAGCTCGGAGATGTGGACCATGCCGTCCACGCCGCCGATGTCCACGAACACGCCGTAGCTGGTCATGGACTTTACGGTGCCGGTGTAGTGCTTGCCCACCTCGATGGTGCTCCACACGGCCTCCTGAGCGGCCTTGCGGGCCTCGTCAGTGACGCTGCGGATGGAACCCACCACGCGGCGGCGGGCACGGTTGACCTCGGTAATGCGGAGCTGGACCTTCTGACCCTTCATAGCAGACAGATCAGCGCCGCGGGGCTGGCCGCTCTGAGAAGCAGGAACGAACACGCGGATGCCCTTGACGGAAACCACGATGCCGCCCTTGTTCTCCTCGGTGACAGTGCCTTCCAGCACGGTCTTCTCCTCAACGGCAGTCTCGATGTTCTCCCAGATCTTCACAGCGTCCAGACGCTTCTTGGACAGCTCGGCATAGCCTTCCACATCGTTGACGCGGACAACATAGGTCTCGACCTCGTCGCCCACCTTCACGATATCCTCGGGCTTCGCGCTGGGATCGTCGCTCAGCTCGCTGAGCTTGATGTAAGCATACTGCTTAGCGCCAACATCCACCTGAACCTCGGTGGGGGTGATGGCGGTGACAATACCGGTTACCTTCTCTCCTGTATTTAAAGTTTTGAAAGACTGATTCAGCAGTTCCTCAAAGGACTCTTCCATGGTCTCGGTGCTCTTGATTTCTTCGCTCATCGTTGTTTTTACCTCCTTAATGATGCCCGCGGGTGTGGATGCGCCGGCCGTCAGCCCGGCAACACGGCAGCCTGCAAAGTCCGTGGCAGAAAGCTCGTCCACTCCTTCGATGGAAAGGACATGAGAACAGTTCTGCCGGCAGATCTCTGCCAGATGCTTCGTATTGGCGCTCTTACGGTCGCCAACCACCACCATCACGTCTACCTGCGCGGCGATCTCCGCCGCTTCGTTCTGACGTTTACGCGTAGCATAACATATTGTATCAAAGATTTTTACGTTTGTACATTCTTTTTTTAGGATTTTGCAGGAACTTTCAAAAAGTTCACGAATACAGGTAGTCTGCGCCACGATGCTCACGGGCATTTCCGGCTGAAAATCACCGTTTTTGACCCATTCCGCCACAGCCTCCGGCCCCTGGAACACCAGCGGATGAACGCACCAGCTGGCAAGTCCCATGACCTCCGGATGGTGCGGCTCTCCGATGATGACCACCTGCCGTCCCTCCTGCTCCGCCTGGGACACCAGCTCCTGAATGTGGACCACGTTGGGACAGGTGGCGTTCACGCAGCGGACGCCCCGGGCCGCCAATCCGTCCAGTACGCTTTTCAGTTCTCCGTGAGACCGGATCACCACCGTATCCCCCGCCGCCAGCGTTTCAGGGCGGTCTGTTTTCCGGACGCCCCGGGCCGCCAGGTCATTGACCACATGGGTATTATGGATGAGGTCTCCCAGCATCCAGCAGCCTTTGGTCTCCTCCGCTGTTTTCTGGGCCAGCTCCACAGCCCGCTTCACGCCGTAGCAAAAGCCGGCACTTTCCGCTAAGATCACTTGCACAGCGGCGCACCTCCCACCTGCTGTCCGCCCAGAGCGTAAATCTCCCGGAGAAGATCATCCGCGATCTTCTGCATTTCCTCAGCGGTCCCCCGGCGGCCGGTGTATACCGGCGTATAGGGCTGGCCGATGATGATGCGTGTCCGGCGGAAGGTCCGCTTTTCTCCGTCCACAAACACCGGCACTAAAATCGCGCCGGTACGGACACCGATCACCGCCGCGCCGCTGTGGGCGTGGGCCGGCAGGCCGTCCGCCTTGCCGATGCCGTTTCGGACGGTGGTGCCCTCCGGGAAGATCAGCAGATTTTGACCGCTCTGAATGGTCTGGATGGCGGTTTTCACCGCTTGAATGTCCGCACCGCCCCGGTTCACGGGAAATGCGCCCCCCACCCGGATGACCCATGCCAGAATGGGATTCTGGAACAGTTCCTCCTTGCCCATGACACGGAGCCGGTAATCCATGGGCAGCGCCGTGGCCAGTACCAGAGGGTCCCAGTTGCTGGCGTGATTTGCCACCAGCAGTGCGCCGTGGCGAGGCAGGTTTTCCAAGCCCTGAACCGTGACCGGATGCAGCAGACGGCAGATCCACTTGGCGACCGTGAAGATCAGAGGAAAAAACGGCCCGAAGGGCTGTGTTGTACGGGTCTCGTTCATCGGCTCGCCCTCTCGCGGATGATCCGGAGGATCGCTTCCTCACTCTGCCGGAAGTCCAGCTCCGTGGTATCCAGCAAAACGGCGTCCTCCGCCTGCTTCAAGGGTGCCGCTGCCCGGTGAGAATCGTTATAGTCCCGCTGGCGCATTTCCTCCAGCACCTTTTCGTAGCTTTCCGACGTTCCCCGCTGCTCCAGTTCCCGGAAGCGGCGCATGGCACGCTCCTCCACGGAGGCCGTCAGGAAGATCTTCACCGTGGCATCCGGCAGGACCACGGTTCCGATGTCCCGGCCGTCCATCACCACGTTGTTCTCCCGGGCCAGCTTCCGCTGCATTTCCAGCAGATGGGCCCGCACCGCCGGATGGGCGGAGACCGCAGAGGCGTACAGGGAGATCTCCGGCAGACGGATCTGGTCCGTCACATCCGCACCGTTCAGTGTCATGTGCTGCAGGCCGTCCTCTCCGTAATGCAGGCCGATCTCCAATTCCGGCAGCAGCGCGGCAACGGCCTCACCATCCTTGGGGTCCACGCCCTTGGAAAAGGCGGCGTAGCCGATGGTGCGGTAAATGGCACCGGTATCCACATATAAATAGCCCAGAGTTTTGGAAACGCTTTTCGCCAGCGTGCTCTTTCCGGCGCCAGATGGTCCGTCAATGGCAATACTGATGGTTTTCAATGCTGTTCTCTCCTTTATTCCTTCTCATTCGCGGCGGACTGTCCCGCCAGACGGCCGGTGGCCCAGGCGATCTGTAAGTTAAAGCCGCCGGTATAGGCGTCGGTATCCAGCAGTTCTCCCGCGAAATACAGATTTTTAACAAGCTTGGACTCCATGGTTTTAGGGCCCACCTCCCCTACCTTCACCCCGCCGGAGGTGACGATGGCGTCCGTCACAGGACAGGGGGCGGAAACCTCCACGGGAAAATGCTTCAAAACCCGCAGCAGGCTTTGCCGCTGCTCCCGGGTCAGGTCATGGACCTTCTGCCGTCCGGGGATGCCGGACAGCTCAATGACCACCGGGATCAGCTTCTGAGGCAGCAGATCATCCAGTCCGTTCTGGAAATCGTGGTTGGCGTATTTGGAAAAATCCGCCAGCAGCCGCTTGTCCAACTGCTGCTCATCCAGCGCAGGCTTCAGATCGATCTCCAGCCGGTAACGCTTTTTGGTAAAATGCCGCATATGGGCAGAGGCCGACAGCACCAGCGGACCGCTGACGCCGAAGTGCGTAAACAGCAGCTCACCGAAATCCGTATAGATCTTCTTATCGTTTTCAAAGACCGTCAGGCTCACGTTCCGCAGACTCAAGCCCTGCAAACGAACGCAGGGGATCCCCGCCGCGATGATCCCCTGCAAGGGCACCAGAGACCCCTGCAGCGGCGTGACGGTGTGCCCCGCCTCAGCCGCCATCCGGTGACCGTCTCCGGTGGAGCCGGTGGCCGGATAGCTGACGCCGCCGGTGGCCAGCACCACCGCCTCAGCGGAATAGCGTCCCCGCTCCCCAACAACGCCGCAGACCGCGCCGTCCTCAATCTCCAGGGCCGACGCCCGGTCCCGGAGGACCTGCACTTTCAGGGCTTTCAGCCGCCGTTCCAGTGCGGCACTGATGTCAAACGCGCTGTCACTGACGGGAAACACCCGATTTCCCCGCTCGGTTTTCAGCGGGACGCCCAGCTTCTCAAAAAAGTTCATCGCATCAGCGCTATTGAAGCGGTTAAAAGCGCTGTAAAGGAATTTTCCATTACGCGGAATATTGGCCAACAGTCCCTCAATATCAGTGTTGTTGGTCACGTTGCACCGGCCCTTGCCGGTGATATTCAGTTTTTTTCCCAACCGTTCGTTGGGTTCCAGCAGAGTAACCTGCGCCCCCTGCTCCGCTGCCGAAAGGGCAGCCATCATTCCGGCGGCGCCGCCGCCGATGACCACGATCTTTTTATTCATCGTCCGCACCGCCGAATACATCGTACTGATCCCACAGCCGTTCCAGCGTGGTAAAGGTCTTCGTCACATCCGTGCCCATCTTGGTGGCGATCCCCACCAGCAGGGCATTGATGAGCGACATGGGTGCCGTCATGGAATCGATAAAGGACAGCATCTCGCTGGGGGCCAGCAGCGCCGCACTGGACAGCTGGGCCACCGGAGACTGCTTCTGATCCGTGATGGCGATGATCTCCGCTCCACGGGACCGGGCAAAGCGGGCCGCGTTGATGGTGTCCTTGGAGTACCGGGGGAAACTGAACGCGATCATCACGTCCCCCTCTCCGCTGCGGAACAGCTGCTCAAAAATCTCACCGGCGGCGCTGGCCTGTACCAGTGTCACGTTTTCAAAGATCATCTGCATGTAAAAATACAGGTAACCAGCCAGATGGGTAGAGGACCGCGCGCCTAAAATATAGATATGCCGGGCATGGACGATCTTCTCCACAGCCGTCTGAAAGGTGTCCCGGTCCTCATCCATGGAGATCTGCCGCAGATTTTCAATATCCGCCTGCAATACGCTGCTGAGCACGTCCCGGTCATAGATATTCTCCGCCGCCTGGATGCGCTGTGTCGAGGTCAGACGGTTCCGGGCCATCTCCTGCAATGCCTTCTGCATGGCGGGATAGCCGTCAAAGCCCAGCTCCGCGGCAAAGCGGACCACCGTGGATTCGCTGACCTCCGTCAGCTTTCCCAGCTTGCTGGCCGTCATGAACGCCGCCTGGTCATAATGGTCCAGGATATAGCGTCCAATTCGTTTTTGCCCCTTTGAAAAGGCGGAAAGGTTGTCCTCGATCGTATGTAACACACTTTTTGCCATGATTTTCTTCCTCCGGCGGCGCACAACGCCGCGTTTGATTCCGGGGCCTATTCTACCATACTTTCCGCCGGATTGAAACTGATTTCTTCCCTTTTTTCCCTGCGTTTTTCATAAAAAATAGCCGCATTGCGGCTATTCAAGGATGTGACAAAACCTGACTGCTTTCTTCGGAAAGCGGTCATTCCTCTTCCAGTCCCGTGATCTCCTCCGTTGTTAAGTACCGCCACTGACCCAACGGCAGCGTCCCAAGCTCCAGACAATGCTCCCGCACCCGCTGGAGCCGCAGGACCTCCAGCTCGCACTGGGCGCACATCCGCCGGATCTGGCGGTTCCGTCCCTCGTGGATGATCACGCTCAGCTCTGCCCGGTTTCCCTTCCGGCTCAGTTCACGCACTTCCGCGGGGCGGATGGGCAGACCCACCACGTCCCGGATGCGGCTCAGCCGTTCTGCCGCGTGTTCCACAGGCCCGGACACCGTCACCCGGTACTCCTTGGATACCTCATGGCTGGGGTGCAGCAGCCGGTGGGTCAGGGCTCCGTCATTGGTCAGCAGAAGCAGCCCCTCCGAATCCCGATCCAGCCGGCCCACGGGATAGACCCTTGTGGAAACGCCGGTCAGCAGGTCCATCACCGTTTTCCGGCCCTGCTCGTCAGACACGGTGGTCACATAACCTCTGGGCTTATTCAGCATCAGGTACACTGCCTCCGGTTCCCGTCCCAGAGGAACGCCGTCCACCCGGATGTCATCCGTCTCCGGGTCGGCCTGCTGGCCCAACAGGGCGGTCTCTCCGTTGACGGTGACCCGTCCGGCGGTGATATACCCCTCTGCCGCCCGGCGGGAACAGACCCCGGCAGCAGACAGCAATTTTTGCAATCGTTCTTTCATTCTGATCCCTGATCCCGTCTTACGGCGGGTCATTCATCCTTCAATTCCAATTTCAGTCCGGCCAAAGCGGAGGACACTTTGGGCATCATCGTCCGTCCCGCCACCAGCGGCACCCGGCCGATCTCCGTTCCGTTCAGGCAGAACACCGCCGCCCCCACGGTTTTTCCGGCGGAGACCGGTGCCCGCAACGGCTCGTCCAAGCAGATCCGCGTGGTCAGCCGTTCCGTTTCCGCCGCTGGGTAGCAAAAGCCCGCTCCCGCAATCAGCGGCACTGTGGGGCTGACGCCGCCGCTGACGGACGCCTGCGTCAAAGCCTGTCCCCGGACGGCACAGGTCCGGGCGGGGTAGGCGGAAAAGCCGTATTCATACAGCGCTTGATGGTCTGCCCAGTCATTGCCGTCCTGCAAGGTCACGGCGATGAGCCGCTGGCCGTTTTTCTCCGCACAACTCACCAGCGTCCGGCCCGCCGCCTTCGTATATCCCGTTTTCAGACCCAGACAGCCATCTACATAATGCAACAGCTTGTTGTGGTTCGTCATGGTCCGTCCTCCGATGGTGACAGACCGGGTGGAGGCGATCCGCATCAGGGTCTCGTTTTCCAGCGCGGCCCGGGCCAGCTTCGCCATGTCCCGTGCAGTGGAATAGTGCTGCTCGTCATCCAGACCGTTGGGGTTGGCGAAGGAGGAATGTTCCATCCCCAGCTCCCGGGCCTTTTCGTTCATCAGGGCTACAAAGCCCTTGACGCTGCCGCCCACATGCTGGGCCACCGCCACCGCCGCATCGTTTCCGGAGCACAGCAGCACCCCGTATAACAGCGTTTCCAGCGTCAGGGTCTCCCCCTCCGTAAGGTACATGGCGGAGCCTTCCGTATACGCCGCCTCCCGGCTGACCTTCACGCTGTCGTGGAGATCTCCCTCCTCGATGGCCACCAGTGCCGTCAGGATCTTGGTGGTGCTGGCGATGAGCATTTTCCGGTCCGCGTTCCGCTCATAGAGCACCCGGCCGCTGTCCGCGTCCATTAAAATCGCAGAGGCAGCAGAGGTCTCCACCGCCAAAATTCGACAAGGGAATATACTATACAGGCACAGTGCCGCAAGGGTGCAGCAAAGAAACCGCCGGGTCAAAAGGCATCACGCTCCAAAGCTGAGATGTCTTTAGTATACCCAGATCAAACCGTTTCGTCCCCGTCTTTTTTATCGAAAAATTTTCCGATCTTGTCTACAATATCCGGTGCCATATCCACAATGCGGTCCACGGTGGACACCGGCGGCACCGCCACGGGCATCACGCGGGTGGTTCCGTCCTTGATAACCAGAAAGGCCACCGGGTCGATCTTCACACCGGCGCCGCCGCCACCGCCGAAATTGTTCTGGCCAGGCTTGCCGTAATCCCCGCCGCCGCTGCCGAAGCCGAAGCTGACTCTGGAAATGGGGATCAAGGTCACACCGTCCGGCGTGGTGATGGGCGCGCCTACAATATTGTTGGCGTCCACCATCTCCCGAACCTTCTCCATCGTGGAATTCATCACATCACGCAGCGGGCTTTTCTTTTCCATGTCCATTCGATTCATCCTTTCCGACTGGTGCTTGTTTTTTCTTCTTCATATAGGCCAGAAGCCACCGCAATCCGGGAATCGCCACGGTCATGCCGATCCGCAGCAGCGTACCGATCCGGGCGGAAAACCCGACGCTTCCCAGAATTTTTGTCTCCTCTGCGGTAAAATCAACATCCAGGTGGATATGCGGCCGGGGGATCACCAGCAGCTGTTCCAGCACCGGCATCCCGGTCCAGACGGCCCCGTGCAGCTCGCCGTATAACTGCGCGGCGTCCGCAGGTTCCGCCTGTCCCCCTAAAATAACGGACACATCCAGCGGATCGATCCGCACGCCCCGGCGGGTACGGCGCAGCGCCTTTTTCAGCGGCGGCCACAGGGCCTTCCATGCGTCCCGGATGTCGCTGAGCGTGGGCTTCGGGAATGCCTTCTTCGGCTTCTCCTTCCTTTGCGTCTGCTTTTTCTGCGCTTCTTCCGGCTTTTTTTCATTTTTCGGCGGTTTTTTCTTTTCCGGAAGCACCTGAAATTTCAAAAAACCAAACCGGGCGCTGACCGTCAGCTCCTCGCCGAACCGGATCAACACGCCCACCCGCGTCAGACACAGCAGCAGGACCATAAACAACAGGATGCCCAAGATCCACCATCCGATCACAGCCGCTGCCCCCTCTCCAAGCTTTTACACGTCCGCAGGTTCCCCGGCGTCGGTCTGTGCCGGCGCTTCCGTGTCCCCCATGGGATCTACCACCTCACCGGCTTCGTTCAGCCGCATCTGCCCATCCTCGCCGATATCGTCCGGCAGCTCCGGCAGATCCTTCAGGCTGGACAGATGGAACGCCCGCAGGAACTGCTTGGTGGTGCGGTACTGCCGGGGCCGCCCCGGTACCTGTAACCGACCACATTCCTCGATCAGTCCCCGGTCCAGCAGCAGTCCCACGGTATAGGAGCTGTCCACGCCCCGGATCTGATCCACATAGGCCCGTGTGGTAGGCTGGTAGTAGGCAATAATGGTCAAAACCTCCAGCGCGGGCTGGCTGAGCTTGGCCGGCTTGCGAATCTCAAATGCCTTACGGATGGTCTCCGCGTAGTCCGGTGCGGAACAAAGCTGCCAGCTGTCATCGATTTTCAAAAGCCGGATGCCCCGGCGCTCGTAAGCGTAGTAGTCCATCAGTTTTTGAAGCAGCTGTTCCACCGTAGGCCGGTCAATATCCAGTGCCACGCAGATCCGATCCACCTGCACCGGTTCCCCGGAGGCGAACAGGATCGCCTCCAGCGCGGATTCAAGTTCCTTTCTATCCATGTCAGCCACGGTTCTCCTTAAAACGTCAGATTCTCAGGCACGTCATCGCACTCCTGCCGAACGATACAGTCCGTCTCGGAGCCTGCCAGATGCAGTACACGCGCCTTGCACAGCTCCAGCACCGCCAAAAAGGTGGCCACCACCTCACTGCGGCTCCGGCTGCCCCGGAACAACAGCAAAAAGCGGGTGATGCCGCCCTCCTTCAGCTTTTGCAGAATATCTCTCGCCTTGCTCTCCACGGGATACGGCTCATGCTGCACGATCTCCCGGAAGGCGGCTCGCGGGGGCGGCAGCTTCCGTTCGGCCCGGTTCTGGATCTCCGCCATGGCCAGCACCAGATCCGCCGGCTGATGGCTGTATTCAAACACCTTGCCCCGCTTCACCGGCTCCGGGTTCCGGGTCACGATGTTCCGGCCGAATTCTCCCATAGGCGCCAACCGCTGGGCCAGTGCCTTCACCCGGACGTAATGTTCGCTGCGCCGCCGTTCCTCCAAGGATTGAAGCAGCGCGTCCATCTCGCTTTTGGCCTCGTCATCCTCAATGGACAGCAGCATCCGGGTCTTGAGATACACCAGATGGGACGCCATGATGACAAATTCGCTGGCCACCTCCAAGTCCATCCGCTGCCGGTCCTCCAGCCATGCGATATACTGGCCGCAGATCAACGAGATGGAGATATCCTGGATCTCCAGCTTATTCTTCCCCAAAAGAAACAGGATCAGATCCAGCGGACCCTCAAAATCCTGCATCTCCTCAGACCGGGAGTGGACCACCTTTTCCAGTTTGAATACAGGACTTTCCAAAATCAGGACACCTCAAGCAAAAAAGATATGAAACAGCGCTTCGTACACGCCGTAGATCGCGTTTCCAAGAAAATTTCCGCCAAGGCCCAGCCAGCTCAGTGCCAGCAGAACCAGAATACCGTACCGCTCGTAGCGCATCAGCTGACCGTAGGCGCTGTTGGGCAAAAACATCGCCAGTACCTTGGACCCGTCCAGCGGCGGAATGGGGATCAGGTTGAAAAGCCCCATACCAACGGACATGGGGGCCACCGTAAACAGGCACCACTCAAAGAAAACATTCATGCCCGCGCTGTACGGTGCGTACAGGTAGATCACCTTTCCGATTCCCAGAAAAAAGACCGCCAAAAGCAGATTGGACACCGGCCCCGCCAGCGCCGTGACCGCCATGCCCTGCTTGGGCTTGCGGAAATAATTGGGATTCACCGGCACGGGCTTGGCCCAGCCGAAGCCCACCGTAAACATCAGCGCCAGACCCAGCCAGTCGATGTGGTGCAGCGGATTCAGGGACAGCCGGTGCATAGACTTCGCCGTGGGGTCTCCCAGCGCCAGCGCCGCCAGCCCGTGGCAGGTCTCGTGGACCGTCAGGCAGAGGAACACCGCCGCCACACGGAGCACCGCGTCAGTCAGCGAGGAAACATCCAGCGCCTGAAACAGATTTTGCAGATAATGCAGCATAAAACGCTCCAATGAAGTCAGATTCTCACCGTCTGGGCAGAATGCTCCAGATTCAAGTTATTATAGCAGTTTTTCCATAAAAATACAAGGGTCAAACCCCGGCAGCCCGGCGGATGCAAAAGAGCGGCGGCCCTTGCGGGCCGCCGCCGAGATTGTCAATAAAGTGGTAAATTCTCCGCGACGGAAAGGTAGGGCAGCCGTTAGCGGCTCCGCCGCTTTACGGATGCTGCATACCCCTTG
>ENA-OZAC01000431-OZAC01000431.1-human-gut-metagenome-genome-assembly--contig:-NODE-431-length-20007-cov-4.892241_pt1 | contig 20007 bp, 17 predicted proteins | sample MGYA00243298_ERZ653493 | MGnify/ENA primary metagenome ERZ653493 (study PRJEB26926, sample SAMN06165177) | human gut metagenome | biome: ENVO:00009003; feature: ENVO:2100002; material: ENVO:00002003...
AATGGTCAAGCTCGGCCGAATCGCCGCGCGTCACGGCAAAGCGCATGAGCGAATCCTTGAGCTTGGGCACGTCACCCTCGGCCACGGCGAAAATCATGTCTTTGACGATACCGCGGTCATGGCTCGACATACGTCCGACCATACCCAAGTCGATAAAGTAGACAATACCGTCCTTGAGGATGATGTTTCCCGCATGCGGGTCGGCATGGAAAAAGCCGTCGTCGAGCACCTGCGTCGAGTAGTCCTCGACAATCGCGGCACCGATCTTTTCCAAGTCATAGCCCTCGGCCACTAAGCGTTCAGGATCGGCGATCGAAATGCCGTCGACGTAGTCCATAACCACCACGTGTTCGGTGCACAGGTCCAGATAGGATTTAGGGCACGTCACGCCATGAACGCTCTTATGGAACTCGTAGAAGTCGTTGAGGTTTTTGGCCTCGGCCAAAAAGTTGGTCTCCTCGCGAAAAGAGGTCCACAACTCCTCGACTACGCCGTGCAGGTCAACGAATTGATCGGTGTTGACGAACTTGGAAACAATGCGCACCACCGAGCGGATGATATCGATGTCCTGCGCCATAACCTGCTGCGCACCGGGGCGCTGCACCTTGACGGCTACGTCCTCGCCCGTCACCAGGCGGGCGCGGTGCACCTGCGCGAGCGATGCGCTACCAAGCGGATTGGGGTCGATCGCATCGAACATCTCCCCCAGGCGCAGGCCGTATTCCTCTTCCAAGCAGCGGAGCACTACCTCGTACGGCACCGGCTCCACGTCGGAACGCAGACGGCGCAGCTCATCGCAAAAGCGCTGCGGCAGAATCTCGGACCGGTTGGCCAGAATCTGCCCCATCTTGACGAACATGGGGCCGAGCTCCTCGAGCAGGCGGCGCAAGCGAACCGGCGTGAGGTTATCCCACACACGGTACTTTTTGACCAAGCGAACAATCTGCCCGATGCGTTCGCGACGACCCGCCGGCGTGAGCTGGTATTCCTCGTCCGGCGCCATCGCGTCGGGCTCTTCGGGCACCATATCGACAGCGCGCGGCTTTTTGCGAGCGCCCGAGACGGCGGCATCGACCTCATCGACAACCGCCGCCTCGTCACCCAAAGGATCTAGATTGTTGTAATCGGTGGTGGAATCTGCCATCTGCGCTGCTACTCGGCCTCTTCGGTATCCTTCGCATCGTCGGGCTCAACGGACTCGACGGGCACCGAGGTCACGTTGTCCTCGACCGAATCGACGATGTCGCGCACATGGGCCAGGAAGGCAGTGCGCTCGGGAGCGGTCATGACGCGGACGCGGGCAAGGATAAGCTCGTCAAGCACGCGCTGGGCCGCGGTCTCGCCCTGCATGCCCAGACGCTCGGTCAGGTCGGAGATGGTACCGCCGGCCTGCTCGAACATGTCGGACACACTGCGGGCGATATCGGGGGTGGTGGTGTCCTTGCGGACCTGCTCGCCCTTGGTGTTAAGGTCGTCGAGGACCTTCTTGCCGCCTTCGACAGCAACGGCGGCAGCGCCAAAGCCCACGTTAATGGCGCCGTTAACAAGCTGATCGAGTTTCATAACCATGGTTGTCTCCAATCACAAACAACTGCATTGGCGTTCTTGTACCCAAGATTGAGTGAAAGCGACAAAGCGTTTTAGCGCTATTCGATCGACGGGAAATCCCTACCTCACGTTGTCGTTCATCGCGAAAGAGTTCTTCATGGCGCAGCTCGTGGTGTAGAGCACCTTGCCCAGCAGAGCATCGGTCTCCACGCGAACACGCTCGGCAAAGGCCTCGTTGGCGCGTGCAAGCTCGGCAGGCACCTCGGCCTCGGGCAGAGCGGCTACGGCAGCGTCGACGTCATGGATCTGCTTGTGGCCCATGCCACCGATCTTCTCCTGATAATCCTCGACCGCGCGGCCGCACTCATGGAAGCGGACGTCAGCCAGCGCGCCGATCAGGCGGTTGGCCCAGTAGAAGTTTTCGGACGTCACGCGAGCCTGCGTGTCGGCATAGTACTCGGGCATAGTCTCGACGTTGGCGTACAGCGGAACCAGCGCGTTAAACGAGTTGGAACCAAAGGCCATCCACTGCACGGCGCGGTAGGCCGGCTGCGCATAGGGGCGCAGCTGCAACACGGCAAGCTGGCTGTTGCGGTTGATGCCGATGGGGCGATAGGCACCACGCGTAGCGGGCGTGCCCTTGCTGCCGTAGCAGTCGTACTCCGTGCCCTGGTAGTGGCTCGAGAGCACGTACTTGATGTCCTCGATGGTCACCTTGCGCTCGGGCACGCGGCTCCAGGGGATATCGTCGCTCTCGGGCGTGTAGTCGGCGTCGGGGCCATCCCACACGTCGCTGGGGTTGAGGCAGCGCTGCATGTACCAGGCGCGCGGCGTGTTGTAGACATGGTCGCTGTCGCTGTGCGAGCCAAAGGCCTCGCGCGGGTTAAAGACGGCAGCCGGGCCGTCGCTCTCGACGCCCAGCGTCAGGTCCAGATGCCACTCGGCCATCCAGACGCGCAGGTCGGCGGAGCACATGTGGTCGGTCTGGGCGCCCTCGGCGTCATCCAGGTCAAAGCTGTCGATACCCAGCTGGTTGGGCATGGTCACATAGGCGTCGTCAGGCACGCGCTTGGCAATCCAGTGGTGGCCGCCGATGGTCTCGAGCCACCAGATCTCGTCCACGTCGCTAAAGGCGATACCGTTGTTCTCGTAGGTGCCGTAGCGCTCGAGCAGGTCGCCCAAGATACGCACGCCGTCGCGGGCGGACTTGGCATACGGCAGCACCAGGGTCACCATGTCCTCCTCGCCCAGGCCACCGGGCTGCGCCGGCACATAGCCGTCCTCACCCTCGTTGCCCTTGGCGGGCACGTAGTCCACGAGCGGATCGGCGCCGCGGACGCGCTCGTTGGTGGTAAGCGTCTCGGTTGCGGACATGCCAACATTGAGCTCGTTGAAACCGGCCTCGGCCCAGATACCGTGGCCCGGGACAACATCGGGGACGCTCGTATAGCGCATGGGGTTATCGGGCAGCTCAACGGTCAGGTGGCTCAGGACGCTCGTGTAGACACGCGGCTGCTCGTCGGGATGCACTACGCGCATGCGCTTGGGCTCAAATACCCCGTTGGACGAGTCCTCGTTACGCGCGACCAGGGTCGACCCGTCGTAGCTTGCGTTTTTACCGACCAGAATCGTTGTGCACGGCATGCGCATCCTCCTTGAGCGAAGAAATCAAACGGCAACAGTGTATCGCTTCGGCGCAGAAAGGGCGAAACCACGGCCTCGGCAGCCCCCGTGGTCAAAAAATGCCAAATATGAGTACTGTCACAAATTTAGTGGCAGCAAATTGCACTGTTCCGGGCGCCGGGAATCCTCACCTGTCCAAAAACTGAGTCTAGTAATTCCCCATACGTCCAATAAAATTGGCTCTTTAACGATATTACTTATCGCTAAAGAGCCAAAATGATCTCAAACATATGTGACTAACTTGGCAACAGTACTCATATTTGGCATTTTTTGACCACAGGGTATCTAACCAACCCCCTAAACAGCCTCCAAACGCCTATTTTACCGCGCGCTCAGCCGCCTCGATCACGTGCTTGGCGAGAATTGCTGTCGTCACGGCGCCCACGCCACCCGGCACGGGGGTGATTGCGCCAACAACCGGCTCCGCGGCATCAAAATCGACGTCGCCGACCAGCTTGCCAGCGGCTTCGTCCCAATTAATGCCAACATCGATAATCGCCTGGTCCTCGCGGACCGCATCTGCGCCAATCGTGCGCGCGCGTCCAACGGCGGCAACCACAATGTCGGCAGCACAGCACTCGGCGGCAAGATCGCGCGTATGCGTATGGCACGTCGTCACGGTTGCGTTGCGCGCCGTAAGCATGGCGGCAACGGGGCGGCCAATTACCAGTGAGCGTCCGACCACAGCAACCTTGGCCCCATCCAGCTCAACGCCGTAATGATCCAGCAAAGCAAGCACGGCTTCGGCTGTGCAGGGGGCAAAACCCTCGCCGCGCCCCGAAAGCGTGGTGAGCAGTGAAGCCGGCGTCATGGAGTCAACGTCCTTGGCGGGATCGAGCGCTGCGGCGACGGCGTTCTCGTCAAGGCCGGCGGGCAGCGGGCGGAACATCAGACAGCCATGAACAGCCGAATCGGTATTGATGTCCTCGACGGCCGTCAACAGCTCGTCCTGCGAAACATCGGCAGGAAGCAAAACGCGGCGAGCCTCAATGCCAACCTTCTCGCAGCGCTTGAGGGCACCGCGCTCGTAGGACAGGTCGTCCTCGCGCTCGCCCACACGAACGATGGCCAGCGTCGGTACAACACCGCGCTCGCGCAGGGCTGCACAGCGAGCAGCAAGTTCCTCGGTCAAAGCGCGAGCAACGGGAGCACCCTTCAGCAGTTCAGCCATGGCTATCCTCTCTTCCTTGCAGCGTCGGAGGCGCGGCGCGCCAGCGCATCGGCGCGCGGCAACCATGTGTCGAGCAACTCATCACACGCCGTCTCGAGCTCCTCAGCACGAACGCGATCTTTCATAGACGTGGTGTTCGCAAAGAGCGTCAAGCTCGCGCCCTGCATAGCGGCACGGCAGAACACGGCGCCGCACGCCACATCGGACAGCAGCTGACGCGAACCCTTGTCGGCCATGTCCTCGAGCAGCGCCAGCGCACGCCCGCAGGCATCCATAATGCGATACGGCGGCATAGCGGCCACATGCAGCGCATCCTGAATCGCGGTCGCTCGAGCCGGATCGTCACGCGGAATACCGTACGCCGTGGACACCTGCCCGTAGGCACGAACGTCCTCGGCGACCAGACCCACAAGTTCCTGCGCCAACTCATCCGCCTGGGCAAACGCGCGCGTCAGATCGTCTGCGCGATCGGCAAGCGCAGGATTTGTCGCCCCATAGCGAGCAACCATCCCGCAAAGCGAGGCGCCCAGTGCACCTACAAAGGCGCTCGCGCTACCGCCGCCGGGAACCGGCTCGCGTGCGGCAAGCGCCTCGGCAAACTCTCGACATGTTTTATCCATCATCTCTTGGCTCATACGCACGCACCTTCAAGTCATATACATCGGTCGGGTGGCAACCGCCGACCGACCGCATCAATCACATAATGGTGCTAAGTCTAGCCCATAAGTACATGAGCGTCAGCGCACCTGGCCATCGCGGATTTCTATGACGAACGATAGGCGTCGGCACCGCAAACATGGGACACATGGCCCACCTTTCGAGACTTCCGGACGTCAAAAACTGAGGCATATCTATAAACAAGGAACCTGTTGGGGCAACGCCCACGCACGCGCGCCCCATTAAATCAACGGGCACCTCACCCCGGGGAGGGCCGACAGCATCGGCCCTCCCCTCTTTTGCGACCGCACATATTGCCACTTGTCGGCGCAATTCCAGCCCCCAGAATGGGACACATGGCCCACCCTAGCGAGCCGTCCACGCGTACAGTAAAGGCAGGTAATCCATGGACGATTACAGATCGAGGAGGACACGACCATGAAAAAGAAGGCCTTTGCGATTCTCACCCTCTGCATCAGTCTCTTTGCCGCGGTTGCCCTGGTGGGTTGCGGCGGCAGCGGCGGCGCTACCGGCAGTGGCGGTGGCGGCGGCGCAGAAAAGCCAGCCGTGGATATGAGGACCGACTTCATTTGGTTTAAGGTCGAGGTCCCCGAGGGCGTCGAGATCACCGACGTCGCAGGCGACACCGCCGACAGGGCCCAGTTTAAGTTCACCGAGAGCGAGCACGCCAGCGATCGCTTCATCCCCGTCTTCGATCCTGACAAGAACGCCGACGAGCTGTTCGACTACGAGGCAAAGTGGAATGCCAGCTTTGAGTGGACCGAGAATGACCCCGTCAAGTACAACGGCAAGACTTGGCGCAACGCTTCCTATACACACTCGGGCGGCGTAACGACCGAATACTTCACCGACGTTGACGGCGGCAGTGTGTATGTGCGTATCGACAACGTCGAGGAGCACAAGGACGCCGTCGAGACCATGATGAAGTCTCTGGAATTTGCCGACGACATCGCCGAGGCCAAGACCGAGGCCATGGACGTCAAGCTCGACGATATCGAGATCAAGCGCTAAGCGACTGGCGAGCGCAACGGGAAACACGGTCGCAGTGCAAACAAGCGACGGTACCCCAGCGCTTCGTACCCAGGGAGGGCCGGTAAACCGACCCTCCCTTTCTTATGCCTGTAGCCGACGAACGCGAGGATGCCGGACGCCGGAACCGCCCCAAATGTGGCAACAGTACGAAAACGACAAACACCCCAACACGTCCGCCCACCGATTTATTGCGCCGCGCAGACAATTAAACCAGCATCTTTAAACATCTGGGCAGTATAGTGACCAAAACTATCGCATAACCGCACTCTGCGAATGGAGAAGTTATGACCGAACACCATGCCATCAGCCGCCGAGCGTTTACGCTGGGCCTAGGGCTTGCGGCGTTGTCACCACTTGCAAGCCTGCCCGAAACCGCAGCGCCGGGCATTCCCCTGCGAGCGGCATTTGCAGACAACACACCCGCACCGTCGGACAGCCTCGACAATTTCGTCATTCGCCTTCGCCCCGCGGGCTATTTTCGTACCGCAAGCGTTAACGAAGACGGCAACGTCATCGGCAACGTCTGCCATCTGTTTAATGACGGCACGTCCAGCAAGCTCATCCTTGAGAACGTAACGACCAAGAATGACGATACAAACTGGTATGCTATCCGCACCTTGCTCAATTTCGAAGAGCATAAAAAGACGGGCTACAGCATTTGGTCGGTCGATGGCGACTCGGACAAAGACGGAAAGGTCATCCACGTATGGAGTGGCGAGCATGACGGCAAGGCCAGTCGCTCTTTTGCGTTCGAGCGTCAATCAAACGGTACCTATATCATCCGAGACCGCACGGTCGAGAAAGAAACCGAGAAAAAAGACATTAAGTACCTGGCCATAGAAAAGGACGGCAAAGACCAGGACAACAATAAGATCTGCCATAAGAGTAAGAGCATTCCGTGGGAGCTCGAGCTTGTCGGCTACAGCATGGACAAGACCAATGCCACAGTTAGCAGCATCGACTGGACCACGTATAGCAGCTACGTCGACGGACCATGTTGGATGAGCCACGTCGATGGCAGCAAGTACCTCGACGAACTGAGCATCCCGGGAACTCACGATTCGGGCACCTGCAGCGTCGACAACGACACCGAGCCCCAAACCTCGCTTGCAAAGTGCCAGCAGGATTACATCCCCACGCAGTTGCTCGAAGGCATTCGCTATTTTGATATCCGACTTGGAAAGAACGACAAGAACGGCGACCCCGGCATCGACCATGGAATATGCTACCTGCACAAAAAAGACGGGGACTTTATGCAACTCTCCGATGTCATCGGTTACTTCAAAACATTTTTGAACGAACACCCGTCAGAAGCGCTCATCATGCTGGTGTCACGAGGCAACGACGAGGCTACCGACGAAAGCGTTACGACGGCTTTCGCCAATGTTATGGGCAATAACTCCGATCTGTTCTATACGTCGAGCCATGTCCCCACACTGAACGAGGTGCGCGGAAAGATCGTCCTGCTGCGTCGATTTAAACTCGCCGGCGACAGCGTAGACGGCCACACGTGGGGCCTCGACCTCACTGAATGGGACGACAAAATCAAGGCGCATTCCGGAAAGTCCATGTGCCTCGTCCAAGACGCGCGAGGCTTTGAGGCTGCGGGCAATGCGGGTGCCAAAGAGCCCTATTGCACCAAGGTATATGCCCAAGACCATTACGACTGCACGGGATCCAGTAAGATCGACTGGGTCGATATGGCCCTGAAGGCAGCGTCCGAGTTCGAGCGCAGCACCGTAGATATCACTGCCGCGGACGGGACAACGGTGCAGGCAACGGAGCGCTGCTGGTTTATCAACTACACGAGCTGCACGCAAAACAACCCTTTTACCGCAGCGCGAGTGGTCAACGAGCACCTGTACAAGAGCTCGTATATAAACAATACCGGAGTTGAGAGCACAAAGGCGGACTGCCGCAAGCACATTGGCATCATCGCATCCGACTTTGTTGATGCGGCACTGGCCCGGAGCATCTACCAGCGCAATTACAACGATGCGCAGCACAAGCAAACCGTTTCGTGCTATCTCCCGACCCGCATGCGCATGACGTACGGCGACTCGCTGAGCGATGCCTCGCTCCAAGATGGCAAGACCGTTGGCGAGGGCCATTTCCGCCTTGTCGACAGCAGCAACGTACTCAACGTAGCAGCCTCGGGACATGCGTTTGCCATCGAATATGTGGATGTCGACGCCCTGGGCAACGAGACTGTTACGGGGCTGCAGGGCCCTGTGCCCATCGATGTCGATCCACGTGCGCTGACGCCTCATTTTGAGGGACTCGAAGGCCTTAAGGCCGGCGAAGACGTGCGCGCCAAGATTGCGGCATCACTCGAGGGCAAGCTCGAAACCGATGCCTGCACGGCCCAGCTCGAGTTTGTGCACGACGCGGACGGCGCTCCGGGCACGGCAATGGCCGAGGGCGAAACATTTGCCGCAGGAACGTACTGGGTGCGCGTGAACGGTCTCTTGGGCGACGCGGCGCAGAACTACACGCTCGCCAGCGACGGATCCGCAAGCTTTACCGTAGCGGCCTCGGGCAGTGCGGGCGGCACCGGCAACGGTACCGGCGGCGGCAACGGCAACGATGCCGCCACGGACAGCGCCGACAAGAACGGCAAGGGCAACAAGAGCAAGGGCTCGGGCGAGAAGCTCGCCGGCACGGGCGACGGCTCTGGCATCGCCGCCGGGCTCGCCGCTGCCGCCGTGGCGACGACGGTCGCCGGCGCAGCAATGCTTGCCAGTGACCGCGAAAACAACGAAGGCGCTAGCGAATAGGCAAGCCGGTTTTCAGACGCATCGGCTCAATCAGGGGCGCGGAATACCGTTCTGTGCCCCTATTTTTGACATGAAGGGGCAGCGCATAAAGGACGCCTCGCAGGTTGAACGACCAGCCACCATGCCGCCAGATGCGCGGGCGTAAGTCTGGCCCGAACGCCGACGTCGGCTACATCACCATGTTCAGCGCGTTCACAAATTCCTGGGCCTGGGAGCGGTTGCTCAGGCTAAAGACACAGGCAGTCAACAACCTGTTGCGCAGAAAAACATTGCGGCCCTTGATCCTGTTAACGCCCGTGATGTCCTTAAGGTAGACAATCTCGATATGCTTGCCGCCGAAAGTGCCCTTCTTGAGCACCTCGATGCGGTTGGGGTAAATCCTGACGTCTTTAAACCCGCCCGAACCTTTGTCCTGGAACAGCAAAGTGTTGTTATCCATGCGTGTCACTCCCGCGGGGTTCGCTAAAACTGCCTCTATGGCCACATTTTAGTCACCGCAAGGCTCCCATGCGAAGGTGCCAGACAGCACAGCAATTCGTGTCCGCGCGAGGCTTTAAGCTAAATGCGATAAAGATACATTCCACAAGAGGAAAGTGGGGCGACAGTGATGGGCGAACTGGTAAACCGTGGAGAATCGGCAATCGTGCCAGAAGTTTTTTACAAGCAGGTTTCCTCGATTCTCAACGCCGCTCGCGACAAGGCCTATACCGCCGTTAACTTTGCGATGGTTGAGGCGTATTGGGAGATCGGCAAGAGCATTGTTGATGAACAGGGCGGAGAGGAGCGCGCAGCATATGGAGAGGCATTGATTGCAGGCCTCTCCAGAAGGCTTACCGCGGATTTCGGAAGAGGCTTTGGCATCGCAAACCTTCGCAATATGCGTCAGTTCTTTCTTGCGTTTCCAATTCGCGACGCACTGCGTAGCGAATTGAGCTGGACTCATTACCGCAGGTTGATGCGCATTCCCGACCCTGATGCTCGCGCCTGGTACATGAACGAATGCGCCGATTCTCGTTGCAGCACGCGTCAGCTCGAGCGCCAGATCAACACCATGTTCTGCGAGCGCCTGCTTGCCAGCAAGGACAAGGAGGCCGTCACCCAGGAAATCCAAAAGAGCGCCCCGGCTCGTCGCCCCGAGGATATCATCCGCGACCCATATGTACTGGAGTTTTTAGGTTTCTCGGACGATACTGCGTTTCGCGAGAGCGATCTAGAGCAGGCGCTCATCACGCATCTTCAGAAGTTCCTGCTGGAGCTTGGCCGTGGTTTCGCTTTCGAGGCGCGCCAAAAGCGCATCACCTTTGATGGGCGCCATTTCTATATTGACCTTGTGTTTTACAACTATCTGATGCGCTGCTTCGTGCTCATCGACCTTAAGACCGATGACCTTACGCATCAGGACCTGGGCCAGATGCAAATGTATGTGAACTACTACACGCGCGAGCTCATGAACGAAAGCGACAATCCGCCTATAGGCATTGTGCTCTGCGCGGACAAAAGCGACTCGATTGTCGAGTACACGCTGCCCGAAGACAACGACCAAGTGTTTGCCGCCAAATACTTGCCGTATCTTCCAAGCAAGGAAGAGCTGGCGCGCGAGCTGAGTGCCGAGTACCGCGCCATCAACGAAGCGACTAATGGCGAAGCGCAAGGGTAGCAGCACGTTGCGACCGATGCCCCCGACGGCGTTTCATATCCCCCGACATAAGAGGAGCGCTCCATGACAGACAGACCGAAAACGACACTGCGCGACTGCATCTATGGACTTGCCGTCGGCGACGCGTTGGGCGTTCCTTACGAGTTCAGGGCCCGCGGCACGTTCGAATGCACGGACATGATCGGCTACGGCACGCATGGGCAGCCCGCCGGCACCTGGAGCGACGACACATCTATGACGCTTGCCACCTGCGACTCGATTAGGGAGCTCGGACATATCGACACCGTAGACATGCGCGACAAGTTCGTAAGCTGGATTGACCGCGGCGAGTATACGATCGACAGCGTCTTCGATTACGGCGGCACGACCGCCCGCGCACTTCGCTCCGGCAAGGGAGGCTCCGGCGAGCGCGACAACGGCAACGGCTCACTCATGCGCATCGCACCCCTGGCATTCACCGGTGCGACAGACGAAGAGATCTGCGAGGTCTCCGCGATTACGCACGCCCACAGGACGTCGACTAACGCATGCGTCATATTTGTCGAGCTGGTGAGGAGCGTGATGAACGGCGAACTTCCCTCGTGGGTGCTCCACCTGAAAGACGTGCCCGAGCACGAAATCAGGTCTGGCGGCTTCGTGCGCGACACGCTTAAAGCTGCTACCTGGTGCTTTGTGAACACCACCAGCTACGAAGACTGCGTGCTTACCGCCGTCAACCTGGGCGACGATACCGACACCACCGCAGCCGTCGCCGGCGCCCTCGCGGGCACGGCCTATGGTATGGACGCCATCCCGCAGGAGTGGATTGATGTCCTGCGCGGTAAAGAGCTGATTGAGAGTTGCCTGTTTTAGGTCGCCTCTTTAGCAGAAACGAGATAGATGTCTCCCACCGCGGCCTGTGAGGTAAAATCTTGACCGCCGCGGAATCCGCCTGCGGGCAACGCTCCGATCTCCGATTGGGGTGAAGCCTATGAACTTGTTTCTCGAAATCCTGCGCCTCTCGATGTATGTGACCGGCATCGTCCGGAACCTCTACTCGATCTGGCGGGAATATAAGCAGTAACGGATAGCGAAGGGAGTCATGAAAAGGGCCGGTTGCAGCCGGCCCTTTAGACGATAGCACCTGCGTTGCCCGCGTCTCCAAAGTTGACCGACTGAGGAGCGGGTTCCGCGGCACAACCTGATTTTACCCAGCGAAGAGGCTCTTTTGCAGTCGCTCCACCGTTTATTTACATCTACCGCCATCGGCATACAAAAGAGCCGGAGGGTTACATATAGGCAAGAAAACCTTAGCTCCTCCGGCTCAGTTTCAGCTTAGCACATTGAGGTGAACTAAGCGGCAGACGCGCATCTCGGGGATACGTAAGTAGACGCTAACAAGAGTAATAAGCGGCTTAAAGATACGGACCATCTCACAGGTACGGCACCGACGTGTTTCTCATACCGCTGCACCCAACAATCCCTCATTCGCAACAATATTCTGCCGCGACATTGAAAACTCCTGCACGGCCCGCCTAATCGAAAGAGCAGAGCCCGGCGGCTGACGCCTCGGGCTAGGGTTACCCACCGATTGAACCCGCGTTCAGCCTTTAGCGCTTAACGTATTCAAGAAGTGAATCGCAAACCACCATGTATCCGGACCCGGGAACGGAATAATAGACAACGCCATCCGCGTCCTGCCATGCGACGACGCCATCAACGCCCGTTCGCTCCAAGACATACCAAGCAGGATCAATGCCGGGGCGGTTTTCACGTTCCCTCCGCGTTGCGCCTACAACATCAAGCCTCGGCGATTTGCAGATACCCGTGAGCTCATGTCCGTTGACGCTGGCGAAGGAGCAGCCCTCGAGGTAGCTTCTATACTCCTTTGCAAAGCTCAGGCCCAGCTTAGCCTCCGCCTCGTCAATCGCGCCGGAGTCAGCCGCGCCCAAGCATCTGAAGTTCGGAAGCTCGGAAAGGCTCTGACATACGCTGCTCATCCCAACACCTCGCTATTCCAGCACCTGCGCCATGTACTCCCAGAAGGCTTTCCTCTGGGCGTCCCAGTTGTTCCCATCGGCGTGCACATCGGACTTCGTCAACTTATGCCAAATCTTCGAGTTCCCTCCAAGCCTATGCTCCTCCTGCGTAAGGATCGCCAGCGTCGATTCGACCTGCTGCCCGATATGGTGGAGTTCATAAGCCTCACCAGTGGCGGGATCGAGTGCCGCCAGGCCCTCCTTCATCCTCTCAAGGTTCGTGTGCCCCATCTCATCAGTAAAGGTGAGATCGATATCGCGAATAAGAGCTGTCTTGCCGTTGACCATCTTGGGGGTAAGCCCTGCGATTTTGATAATCTCGTACTGATCCATGTCGTTAAATTGCTTGAGGACATCGAGCGGGAGCCCAGACTCCTTCTGAATTGTCGCAACCTGGTTCATCGTCAAACCACCGGTGGTGGCGCCCCTTAAAGCTTGGGTCTTCCCGGCGCCTCCGCACAGCGCACCACCAATCGCACCCCACATGAAGCCTTCGCTGCCGCTAAAGGCCCCGGCCTTCAGAGCCTCATCCATGTCACCCGTCTCGATGCCCTTGAAGATGGCAGCAGAAGCGCCGCTGATGGCGCCGGAGGACAGCGCGACCACGGCTCCGGACTTGGCCGAGACAGCAAATATCACGCTTGCAGCAGGCGCCCCGGCGGCGCCGGTAACAGCGGATACCGTGACGCACACAAGGATGACCCCCGTGCCGACAGCGATGTTCCTCACCACCTGGTCGTAGGTGTCATCGTAGTCCTCGAATGCCTTGACAGCGGTCTGGCCGTCTTCACCGAGCGTGAAGACGTAGCGCTCACCGCCGAAGGCTTCTTCAAGATCCGCAAGCGTATAACCAAAGTAGATGTTCGACTGAGTGTTGTAGGAGAGCTCCTCAAGATATTCTTTCGAGACATAGGTTGTCTGAACGTTCTCGACGTAGTACTCGTCGGAATCAATCTTCTGGACAAGGCCAGAATATACGGCGTCCGCCACGTAGCGCTGAAGATCAGGGTCGGAAAGGGCCTCGAACTCGAGGCCTGCCGTCTGAATGGCGGCGACCTTATTCACCGATCCGGATGCTCCCACGCCAGACGACCCTCTGGACTGCTCAGTAGAGGACGCGCATCCCGGAAGCCCGGACACCACCATCACGATGACGAGCATCAGGGTAATGGCTCGCCTCATCGCCCACCACTGCCTTCCTCGCCATCGAGATCTGTATCGGGCACAGCGAGCCCAGATTCGCTGGAAGCACCGGCAGCAGCCATCTTCTTACGCCGGGCTATCAAGATGGACGCGAAGATAAGGACGGCGGCCACGGCAAACAGAGCAAGAACGGGGCCGCCCATGCCGGCGATGCCCCCGTTCTTGCCAGAACTCTCATTGGCCGCGGTATCGGTCTTTTTCGAGGCGCGCTTGAGCGTTCCATCGTCCGCGACGGTCGTTCCCTCCGCAATCTGTCGTTGAGCCTCGGCAAGTGTCATGTTGTTGGCGACCGAAGCCTTCATGGCATCGTTGGTACCCACATAGATTCTCTTGGTCGTGGCCTCCTCACCCGTATTGGGGTTCTTCACGGTCACCGTGTAAATGCCCTCGTCTTCGAACACCGCACCGTCGGTCGCCGTCTTGTTGAAGCGCACGTCCTCGGTAAGGCCATCGCCGGTGCTGTCGAGAACCTCCCTCTTCACACTCACGTCAAGATAGTGTGACCCAGCCATGTCAATCCGGAAGCCACTCGAGGTGACTGAGCCGTTGAACAACTCGTCATTCGTCGCAGTGTCGAAGAGGAACATCATGGTGTTGCTGTTGCGCACCTTGAACTTGAAGAAGATGCGATAGTTGTTGTAAGCCGGCCTGAACGGCAGGAGGCCTGGCGACTCGATCTCGTAGTCGAGAGCCACCTCGTAATCGCCCTCCTCATACATGTCGATATGGGTGTTGGCGCCGACTTCTATGCTCGAAAGGTATTCAGTGCTGACGGTGGGCTCGGTTGAGGCGTTCTGGTAATCGGTATGCTTGGTTATGAGGGTACCGTGACCGAAATCAGTCTTGGGAATGCCGAAATACTCGTCGTACCCGTTTTCGTCGCCGGAGATTTTTCTTTTATTGTCCCCGTTCAGGGAATCGATATTCTGATTGAGCTGAAAGCTGAGCTCAACCTGATCGCCACTGTTTTTAAGAAACACAGGAACATCGTCGCCCGCTCTGCTCGTGAAGCCGCTGACGACGAACCTGCCGAGCTTCCATCCGAAGTGGGGGTCGCCCTCTTTGATGCTATTGGATTCCGAATAGCCATTGTCCAGGCCCGTGTTAACAACCTTGTCATAGTAGTACTTGTTGTCCTTGGAACCGTTGCTGCTTGAATCATCCGCCAGTGTGATTGTGGGCAATGCAACCGATAGAGCAGCGACGGCGCACAGCACAGCAAGCAACGCACGTTTTATTCTCATTCAAGCGCTCCTAGCACCCGTTTCGACAATAAATGTCATTATACAGAACGCTACTAACGCATCGAAAGGGTGAGGGAGACGGCGGCCGAATAATACCGAGCCCCTGATTACCAACTAGACCGACACTGCCCCAAACACAAATCAATAAATCAGACGCGTAAAATGGGACCGAGCGATTACGACGCGATAATCGAAACGATGAGGTCTTATAAAGGAGCCGCGGCATCAAATGGGAAAAGCTGTAGACTATGACTCCTTTGGGGTCGACGACCGACCTGATAGGCTCTCCAACGTTCCCGATGAGGCTCTCGAGGCTCTGCTCGAGGAAGAGCGAGAAAAACCCGCCGAAAACGTGGGAAGAGGCATGGAAGCGCAGTATCGACTGGGAAATCGAGCACGGCGTCAGGAGCGTCAATGGCTAGGAACGACCACCGCGCTATCGTCTGCCGCATACTCCCAAAACGATGATATGCTGAACCAGCTGAAAAGGAGCTGAGATGTACATCTACCTCAGCAAGGAGGACAGCGCGAAGCTGGACCGCCTTATGCGTGAGTATGAGCAGACCTTCCATGAGAGGTGCTACGCCTACTGCATGAGCGACCCTATCGCCGAAATAGAGAAGTGTTTGAAGACCGGTAAGCCATCCAAGATTAAGCCCGAGCCCGGAGCGGTCTACTAGAGCAGCTTCAGAGTCCCTCTTATTTTGATGCCGCCACCGTGGGCAGACAATTTTAGAAGACCTCGACAAGCATAATATTGCTCAACGCTAACGCTCCGAGCGAGGGCATTTAATGAAGTGCCCGGCACTTCCACGCAGCGCAAAAACGGGGGCAGTTCGCACTCCCGCGAGCTGCCCCCGTAACCTCGGCTTTCGCGTCGCAGTGCCAACCGGCACCGCTCCCCTACTTTCCAAAGATCGCAGCGAACAATCCTTTGCGCTTGGGCTTTTCCTCTCGGTAGGAGCCCTCGACTGCGGCTGCCACCTGGCGCGGTTGCTCGCCGCCTCCGCGGCGGACGATCTGGTATAGGAACGGCGATTTGACGTATTTGACCTCGATGGGCGTGGCGTGCACGGTGCTTTCACTCGACAGCATCACACTTGGATTGAGCGGCGCCACGATATGCGTCTCGCGCTTGTCGCTAAACACCACCGCGGCTGCGCGGCCCGTCTGACCGTTCACGGCAATTCGCACCTGCTCGCCATCACGATCATCCGACGCCGGGCGATCGACAAAGTAGACCGGCACCATCACCAGACCGTCCTTATGCTTGCGAGCCTTGCGCGCCCACGTGCGGATGCTCTTTTTATTGAGCCCCAGGGTCGCCTCGGCATCGTTGCCCGCAACGTCGAGCGCCAGCTTGTCAATGACCACCTGGTCCTTGGTGGACGCATCGACGGAGACGACGCGGAAGTCGCCTTCCTGCATGGCAGGATCGAACGGCCCCACCTTGGCAAAGTCCCACGGCTCCAAAATGCCCATAAGGCGAACGTCCAGGTAGTTGGCCCTGGGGTATGCCCAATCGAGCACCTCGTAGTACACCAGGGTCTCTTTGCTCAGGCCCTTGCCCGGGAAGGACGCCATCATACGCAGGTCCGCCAGCGCCATGGGGAAATAGAAGAGCATCATGTCGTTTTGAATCGCATCTTCTACATCGTGTCCGGCAAACGCGTCCGGATACTGGCGCACCAGTTGCAGCGCGTTGGCACGCGCCTGCTGTGGGGAAATCTCACACGGAATGCCCTGCTCTGGCACATACTCGGCACCCACGCCCATGGTCAGGCGCTTGCTAAACGTGCCGGGTTTGAGCAAGTCGGCCACACCAATCTTGTTGCCGCACGACGGGCATTCAAATACACGCTGGGTGGACTCGCCCTCAAAGGACGCGCCGCAGAAGGGGCAGGGAATGCTCACGTGTGTGGCCTCTTGGAACTCCTGCGCGGTACCGCGGTCCTCCCACAGCAGATGCTCAAGAACCGACTGATTGCGCCAGTGCGAATTGAAGAAATACCAGTCCGGGTCCTCCGGGCGCTCGAGCTGCGAGACATGCGTGAGCTTGAGCAGCCCGTCCACCACCGTCAGCGGCGTATGGCGAATGCCCAGGGCGCTCTTGGGCTCCCCCGCATCGGCCTCCCACGGAATGACTGTTCCGCAATAGGCACACTCAAAGCTGCGCTTTGCCTGGTGCGAGTACATAGGACCGCCGCAGTTTTGGCATTTAATGGCAAACATCTCGTCCATGGAAACGTCCTCCTTTGCACAGGGACTGTCGACATTAAGTATGTCGAGCAAACAGACGCATGCCCATACCCATGTGGCCCAAAATTGGACGCTAGGACAAACGTTTAGGGGCGGCAGCGAAAATCCGCCGGCAGCCCGCCCCACGTCACTCGTTAGCGCAGGTAGACCATTACTGCATTTTCTGAACATTGGCACGCAATGCGACCGCTCGAGCTACACTATCCCCTTAACCATGATTGTGAGGAAGACCGTTATGCTATTTGTAAATCAGCTGGTACATACGCTTGTTCCCGGCAGCGAAAGCGAGCCGGTCGATACCTCCTGCCGCACCAATGCTGGTTTTGCCGCAAGCCTCATCTGCATCGGCCTCAACATCACCCTGTGCCTGGCCAAGGGCATCGCGGGCTTGCTCGCCGGTTCCGTGTCGCTTGTCGCCGACGCCTTCAACAACCTCTCCGATGCCTCGAGCAACATCGTGAGCCTGCTCGGGTTCCGGCTTGCCAGTCGCCCGGCCGATGAAGGTCACCCTTATGGCCATGGTCGCTACGAATACCTCGCCGGCCTGTTTGTCGCCGTCCTCGTTTGCGCCGTCGGCATCAACCTGGTGCTCGAATCCATCACCAAAATCATCAAGCCCTCTCCCACCGCCTACACGTTCATTTCCGTTGCGGCGCTGGTCGCGTCCATGCTCGTCAAGTTCTGGATGGCCGCGTTCAACCGCGCGCTGGGCGACCGTATTGATTCCGAGACGCTCATCGCCACGGCGCAGGATTCCAAAAACGATGTCATCACCTCGGGCTCGGTCTTGGCGGCGGCGCTCATCTCACAGACAACCGGCTTCGACCTCGACGGCTGGGCCGGCCTGGGCGTGGGCATTTTTATCTGCGTCAGTGGCATGGGCCTGGTGCGCGATGCCATCAGCCCGCTGCTGGGACAGGCGCCCGACCCCAAGCTGGTGCAGGAGATTCGCGACAAAATCATGTCCTATCCGCAAGTGCTAGGCACCCACGACCTCATGGTGCACGACTACGGCCCCGGTCGCCAGTTTGCCAGCGCACACGTGGAGATGCCCGGCGAGAGCGATGCGTTTGAGCACCACGAGATTCTGGACACCATCGAGCACGATATCAAGCATCAAATGGGCATCGATATTACGCTGCACTGCGACCCCATCGCGACAACCGGCGACGACCTGCGCGGCTGGGTCAAGCGCGGCATCATGCAGATCGACCCCGCACTTTCCATCCACGACCTGCACGAGCACGACGGCTTCGTCTCGTTTGACCTGGTGCGCCCCGACGGTTTTGACATATCCGACGAGGAGCTGCTGGAACTCGTCACGCGCATCGTGCACGAGCGCCGGCCCGACGCCTCGTGCGTCGTCACGTTTGACTCGGGTTTTAGCTCGCCCGAGCGCCCGGCCGAGCAACTGTAATCGACGGCAAAACGGGACGCAGGACCGCCGACCAGCGCGCACATGCGCCCGGTCACGCGACACTGCGTCCCGTTTTTGTTTGCACCGCTAAGGCTCTAGCAGCTCAGCCGCTAGTTCCCCTGTGCGCCCGAAATGCCGTTTTGCAGCGCGTTCCAGGCATCCGTCGCCATGTCGCCCAGGTTCTGCGCGGTGTCGCCGAGGTTTTGGGCCGTATCGCCCAGCTCTTGGCCTTGTCTCCCAGCTCCTGGGCCTTGTTGCTCAGGTCTTCCAGCGTATTAGAGCTCGAACTGTCCGTACCGCTCTGATCGCCGGACACATTGCCCGACGAACTGTCCTTGCGCGTAAGCTGAACCTCCAGGTTACCGTTGTCGTTATAGTAGGCAGACGTTACGACCCAATTGGCATCGACAACGGGCGTCGAGCCATCCTCGGTCAGAATCACGGCGTTCGAAAGGTCGGCCCCGCGCGACTTGAGGAGCTTCTTGGCGTTAGACCAGTACTGTCCCGGGATATCACTCAGGTCCACAGCGCCGGACTGGGTAGCCTCGGTCTGCTCTGCCGTCGTATCGGTTGAAGCGCCTCGTTTATTGAGCATGCCCGACACGATGGCAAACACAACCGATAAGGCAAAGAAGATCGCCAGTACGATGAGAATCTTCTTAATAACGCTCGACGAACGCGAGGGCTTCTCCCCCTCGTCCTCGCCATACTGCGGAATCGATTTGGGATACTCGCGATAGGGCTGGCGCGCACGCGAATCGCGCGAGTCATAACGAGGCTGGGCCTGTGCCGTACGCGGCATATACGTCGTCTGCTGAGGCTGCGGAATGGAATTTTGCGACAAATCGCTGTAAGGGTCCGGCGCGGAACTGGCATAGGGGTCCTGCGGCGCGTAATCAAACGGGTCTGGTGCCACGTTGCCGTAGGGGCTTTGCGAAGGGACAGCGTAAGGGTCCGGCGCCGCGTTGCCATAACCCATAACTCGCGTGGGCTCGGCCGTGGCCTGGGTCGCGTCGGGCGCGACGTAGCCGGGATTTGCCACAACGCGGGTCGCATCGGCGCTATTACCCGCCTGCGCGGAGCCGTAGCCACCCATTACGGTCGTCTTATCCTGGTCCATGCAACGTTTCCTTTCCGTCGCCTGCAAGCATCGAGTTATCCATGCATTCTACCCGCGCAAAAGCCTATGATGGGCAGTGCCCGCCGGTATCTACAAGACATGCGCGGTCCTCGGGATAAAAAGCCCCGCCGGGCCTTGGTGGCGCGGCGGGGCGGGCAAGCGGCTATGAATAGCGGGCTTAGAACAGGCCGGTGATGTTG
>ENA-OZAC01000432-OZAC01000432.1-human-gut-metagenome-genome-assembly--contig:-NODE-432-length-19997-cov-6.336024_pt1 | contig 19997 bp, 12 predicted proteins | sample MGYA00243298_ERZ653493 | MGnify/ENA primary metagenome ERZ653493 (study PRJEB26926, sample SAMN06165177) | human gut metagenome | biome: ENVO:00009003; feature: ENVO:2100002; material: ENVO:00002003...
ATGTCTTTGCACTGTTGTATACTATGTTACTACACTGCACACATTGGACGCCCGCTAAGTAACGGCAGAAAATCTATGTTAAATCCAATTATATAAATGTTGCAAAGTTACTGCTATAATGTAGCGGCGAACCGTGTTCACCGCTACAGATTATACATATCATTCATCACATCAAAACATCTTTATAAAACAAATCCATTCATCAAAGCGGGCGCCCAATGAGCGCCCCTACGATTTGCAAAGAAAATCAAAAAGTCAGGAAACTATGTTTCCTGACTCTAATTGCTGCATATCATATTTTCAGCTAAATAACTTCGCTGTCGCTCTGTTGCTAAATTGCAAACCTTTCGGTTTACAGCTAAATTAAATTCACTTTTAGCTGTCCGTCAGGACAATTTAGCTATCCGCAGGATAACTTAGCTTGCATTGCAAATTTAGCTCACGCTTGCGTGAATTTAGCTGACGAAAATCAAAGATTTTCGTCAATACCCCCACCTGTCAAAAAATCTGACAGTCTGATATGTCAGGATATAGTTCTGACTTTCGTGGAAAGCACTCTGAACCATATCGGGATTATACATATACATAATGCGGTGCTGAACGGCATCCTTGTTTTCGTCAAAGATATAGCTTACCGCCTGAATACATTCCTGATTTGTGCCGATTTTGGTACTGCCGGTATAATGGCAATTCTCGATAACCGAGGCAACTGTCGGATAACCGTCAAAGCACATTGCATCTTTTACCGACTGAGCAATGAGTGCCGCTCCTATAAAACCGCCCGAACCGAATTCGCCCATGCAAAGCCTTTCAAGAAGATCCCTGTCCTCATCGGTAAGCGTTACCTTGGAACATTCATAGGTTTTGTCCGGATTGTCAATTGCCACAAGATAACCTGCGTCCCATTGAGATTGGTAATCGACAGGCTCTTTCGGCGGAATTGCCGTAGCAAACGGAACGGTTGCCTGTGTTGTTGTCACGGGCTGAGTTGTCGCTTTTGTTGCCTTTGTGGCTTTTGTCTGGGGCTGAGTTGTTGCCTTGGTTGCTTTAGGCTTTGCCGTTGTTGTTTCAACGGGTACGGTTGTTACGGAAACAGTTGTTGCCGGAACAATCTTCCGAATATTCGGATTTACCCTTGCCATTGCCGATTCTGTCGGAGTTTCGCCGGCATTGAGAGTACCGTTTGAGCAGACGAACTGCAAAACTACCAAAACGGATACTACAACAAGCACAACCGACAAAACCTTGTTTATATTTTTATTGAAAAACTTCATCGTTTCACCGCCGTTTAATACTTCTAAACACAAATGACGCACAAAAAGACACGCTGTCACACATACAACAATTATACCACGGTATGCTTTTCTTTTCAATTTAAGCATTCTACAAAAATGAACTGCCTTTTTTAAACAATATTACCTAAGCGGACAAATTATTACCATAAACAAAAGCCGACGCATATGCACCGGCTTTTTATTTTGAAAATACTTATTTAAAATGACTGTTTCTCGGCTCTTCTGTACTTTGAAGGTGTTGTTTCGTAGTACATTTTGAATGCTCTGTTAAAGTTTGAAATGTTGTTGAAGCCCGACATACCTGCAATTTCGATAACGGGAGTGTCCGTTGTGGTAAGAAGCATTGCGGCTCTTGTCAGTCTGAGCTCGTTAAGGTAGTTTACAAATGTTGTATTCATAAGCTCCTTAAAGAGATGCGACACATAGTAACGGCTGAGACCTGTTGTCTGAGCTATTGTATCAAGAGTAATGCTGTCGCAGAAGTTGTTGTTGATATATTCTGTAATTCTGCGGAGAGCACGGTACTTTTTGCCCTGAGCCTCAACATCACAAATCTTAACAAGACCCGATGAGAAAAGAATATAGAAAATGTCGTACATTTTGCCGTGAACAAGGATCTGGAAGAACTCGTGCTTTTCGTTCTCGGCAGAAATAACCGTGTTCATATCGTCAATAAGATTGTTATAACGGTAGTCGCCTCTCGTAACCTTTGCAAAGTGAGTGCAGTTGCCTGTTACAAGACCTCTGATCAAACTCTGCGGAATAAACTCCTGAGTGAGCGATGCAGGATTTGAAAGGTTAAGAAGAATAACGTCAACTCTTGCGTTGCCTGTATTATTAATTTTGTATCTCTGATTAGGTGAAATAAAGTAAATGTCGCCTGTTGAGAGTGAATAAGTGTCAGCACCCATTTCAACAGTCATATAGCCGTCCCTTACAACAGCCACAAGAACCTCGTTGTGAACATTCCACATATTGCTGTCAATAATCATTTCACCGCAAACTACTCTGTAAGCTGAACTGGATGCGGTTGCCGAACGCAAGAAATCAAAATCCATAATAATAACCCCGATTCTAAAAAATTATGTTTTCAAACATTTTGTGTCTAAAAACAACACAAATAATCACTGCAACAATATAATAGACTTTATGCACAATAAAGTCAATAATTACGACAAATGTGCAAAAAATAAATGTATAAACTGCAATTAGTGCAAATTTTAAATATTCCGCTGTCTGCTGTATATTAATTGATTTTTAATTCTACGCAATAATGTATCAATTTATCTACTGATAATTGTTATGATTGTTTCCGAGTCAGACATTATTATTTAACGATTTTAATATGAAATATTGCCAATCATACGGCAATTAAAATGAATCGTTTACATTTTCAAGCTGCTTTTTAAATTCATCAACAACATTTTGCGGCGATATAATTCTGACCTTTCCGCCAAGACCGAATACCCAAGCGTAGAACTGTTTGCTTGTCATAATATCAACCGATACACCGAATGTTGTGTCGCTTTCCTTTGTAACAAAAATATCCCTGCCGAACCTGTCAACAATAACACCTATGCAGTCATTGTCAACCGACAGCTTAACCGTAGCTTTTTCACCGCCGAACATTGAAAAAACGCCCTTTGAATAATCTGCAGGATCAAATTTTTCAAAGGTCTTTCCCCCGTCACGCTCATCGTCAAGCACCTCGATATCGTCCATTTTGTCAACACGGTAATGCTTTATACTGTCGGCACAGGTGTCATAGGCAATGAGATAGTAATTCTCATCATCCCAGCACAGCGCCCACGGTGATGCCGTGTATCCGCCGTTTCTGATTTTTTCACGCTTGACAATTCGCTCCGATCCCGAAAAATCGAGTTCCCAACGGTAGTATTTGAACGAGATTTTGCGGTTGAGTGCTATTGCATTCTGAATTTTGTCAACCGAATAATAAATTCGTTCATTCATTGTTTTGGCTCTGTTTGCGACAAAAACCTGCCGTTGCAGTTCCTTGCCGTCGTGAACACTTGCAAGCCCTTCAAGCTTATGAATGAGGGAAATGCTCTTTTTTTCGGTAATGAATTTTGAGCTTTGAATTGCGTCAACAAGAAGCTTCAACTCGGGCAGTTCAAATTCTCTGCTTGCAACATAATATTTAACGGTTGATGATTTGCTCTTGCAGATGTCCATTCCGAATTTTTCAAGCACCTGCAAATCATCGTAAAGACTTTTTCGCTCCGCAGTAATTCCGTACAACGCAAGCTCTGCCAGAAGTTCACTTGAAGTCAGCCCGTGATTTTCATCGGTCTTTTCAAGAAGAATTTTTCGCAGATACAAAAGCTTCTGTTTTTGCATAGGATTTCTCGACATAATACAGTCCCCCTCAAAGGATTATATATTTTTATGTGTTCATTATATCAAATTTTAGCCGAGATTTCCATATATTTTTACGGCGAGCCGCCGTTCCCAATTCGTGCAGACAGTTTGTAATATCAAAAACATATCATGCCCGAGCGTAGAATTGTAATTGTTTATTTAATCCTACCACATGGCGAGCCGCCGTTCCCAATTCGAGAACATAAATTTTCTGCCATTACTAACGGGAGAACACGGTTTTCCTCTGCAATTAGACAGTTAAATTCATATAAAATAAAAATTGCATCAATACCGTTTCGGGCATCAATGCAATTCATTTATCTCAACTATCTTCTTGAAAGGTCTGCGGTGGCACACCGCCGACCATAATTTTCCATTTTCAATTTTCCATTTTACATTAACTACTAAATCCGCTCATCATGCCCGTAAGCATTACGACAAGCGGCATTGTTGCAAGTGAAAATACCGTAGTTGCGGCAACGATACTAACCGACAACTCAACATCCTTGTTGAACTTTGTCGCAAACATAGTTGTTGTTGCGGCGGTAGGGGCTGATGTGGCAATTACGCAAGCCATGGTAATTATGGGTGTGACACGGCACAATGACATTACAACCGCTGTAATCATCGGTAAAGCAATCAAACGGACTGCCGAAGAAAAATATACGCCCTTGTCAGTGAACGCCTTTTTAAAGTCAGCCTGTGAAAGGTAAAAACCGATAATAAGCATCGGGAGCGGAGTGTTCAGAACTGCAAGATATTCAACCGGTTGACTGATTATGTACGGAAGCTTAAAACCTGTAATAAACAGGATAATTGCAAGAAGAACACCGATAAGACCGGGGTTGAGAACAAGCTTTTTGAATGAAAGCTGCTTTTTGTCACCGCTCATTGAAACAAGTCCGTGCGTCCATACAAAAATGTTGAATACGGCAACGAAAATTGAGCCGTAAAACCAACCGCCATCACCGAGAATTGCCTTCTGGAGGGGCAAAGACATAAATGCACAGTTTGAATAGATTGTTGCAAAGCGGATAACAGCCTTACGGCTTTCATCCTTATCATGAAAAATCAGGTTACAGATAAGTATTGACACAGCGAAAATAAGTGCAGAGCAGGTAACACAAATTATAAGTCCGCTCAAAAGTTCAAACGAGAACTCCCGCTGAAAAGCAGAAATCATTACGCAGGGCGTCACAACATACAATACTATATCGGTCATGTGACGGGCGGAAAAATCGGTGATAATTTTCTTCTTACCGCAAATAAAACCGACTGCAATCAAAATGAACAGTACAAGCACCTGTTGTGCAATAATAATGAAATTCTCTCCCATAAATCATTCTTCTCTCTTAAATTAATCGCTATCATTTTAGCACAGTTGCAAGAGGTTTTCAAATGATGATGTGCTTTTTTTCGTTTTTTTTGACAGAAAAAACGACATAGTTCACAAATATGAGGCAATAACATTGTGCATTTCAACTAACAGGAATTTTATTTTTTCGCAAATATGTATTAACCGCCGAATTTTTGTACAGTTTATTGACATTTTTTACTCTGAAATGTATAATATTTACAAAAGATAAAACTTTTATTTCTGCAATATTTTATTACTTTGAAAGAAGGATTTATTATGGCAACAACAAAGAAAACAACTGCAAAAACAGCCCCTGCAAAAACTGCTCCCGTTAAGGAAGAGCCTGTAAAAAAGACTGTTGCAAAGGCTGAGCCTGCTAAGACTGTTGCTGCAGCTGCAAAGAAGGCTGAACCCGCAAAGACAGAAAATGTAAAGGTTGAAACTGTTAAGAAAGCAGAACCCGTTAAAAAGGCTCCTGTTAAGAAAGCAGCTCCAAAGAAGGTTGCTCCAAAGAAGGTTGCTCCAAAGAAGCCCGTTCCGGTTGAAACAAAGGTTAATTTCTTCGTAGAATATGCAGGCGCACAGGTTCCTGTTGAAGAAGTAATCAAAAATGTTAAGGCTACATACGGCAAGGATGCAAAGGAAATTTCAATCTATCTCAAGCCCGAAGAAAGCAAGGCATACTTTGTTGCCGACGGCAACGCAGAAGAGATGGATGTATTCTTCTGCTGATTGCAATAAATTTTGAATTTAAAACACAAGATTTAAAGACCGCTCAAAAGAGCGGTCTTTTGTTGTTTTATGATGAATGTTGCGAAAAATCGTAGTGCGGATATTATCCCGCCCCACGACCAAACAGTTAATTTCATATATAAAAAACGGTCGGGCGACAATGATTTGCATTTTGCAAACTGTCGCCCGACTTTAATTTTCAATTTTCAACTTTCAATTTTCCATACGCTCGGGCAATTTAACTCTCGCACTTGTAAAACTAACTTCTCGAACGGGGAACGGCGGTTCGCCGTATTATCTGTCTTTCAAATCAACATATTCCTTGTTTTCGGAAATGCTCATATATGCAGGACGGATAATCTTACCGCAGTTGATAAGCTCCTCAAGTCTGTGTGCGCTCCAACCCGTAATACGAGCTGTTGCAAAAAGCGGAGTATAAAGCTCACACGGAATATCAAGAAGGCTGTAAAGAAGTCCGCTGTAAAAATCGACATTTGCGGCAACGCCCTTATAGATTTTACGCTTTCTGCCGATAACCTTCGGAGCCAGTCTTTCAACTCTCTCATAAAGATCAAATTCATCATTGTGACCTTCGGCAAACGCAAGCTTTTTAACAGCACCGTGAAGAATCTGCTGACGGGGGTCGGAAATTGTATAAACTGCGTGTCCCATACCGTAGATAAGACCTTTTTTATCAAAGACCTGCTTGTCAAGGAGCTTTTCAAGATAATCTTCAAGAGCGTCCTCGTCTTCCCAGTCCTTAACATGCTTTTTGAGATCCTCAAACATATAGTAAACCTTAACATTTGCACCGCCGTGCTTAGGACCTTTGAGTGATGCAAGTGCCGCAGCTACTGCCGAGTATGTATCAGTACCCGAAGATGTTACAACATGTGTTGTAAATGTTGAGTTGTTACCGCCGCCGTGTTCCATATGGAGAATGAGCGCCATATCAAGAACCTTTGCCTCAAGCGGAGTGTAGTGTCTGTCGGGACGAAGAAGCGACAAAATAACCTCGGCTGTTGACATTGTAGGCTCTGCACGGTGGATATAAAGGCTGTTATCACGCTGATAGTGATTATATGCGTGATAGCCGTAAACCGACAAAAGAGGGAATACTGAGATAAGCTGAATGCACTGTCTTAAAACATTGTCGATTGATGTATCGTTAGCGTTCTTATCATAGCAGAAAAGTGTGAGAACACTTCTTGCTATTGAATTCATCATATCGTTACTTGTGGCCTTGAGGATAACATCACGAACAAAGTGCTGAGGAAGAGTTCTGTACTGAACGAGAAGCTTCTTAAAGTCTTTAAGCTGTTCTTCGTTAGGCATATCGCCAAAGAGAAGAAGATATGTAACCTCTTCAAAACCAAAACGGTCATCCTCAAGAATGCCGTCAACGATATCCTTTACATTATAGCCCCTGTAACGAAGCTCACCCTCGCAAGGAACAAGCTTTCCGTCAACAAGCTTATTCTGTGTGATTGTAGAAATATCTGTAAGACCTGTGAGAACACCCTTACCGTCAAGGTCACGCAGACCTCTTTTTACATTGTACTTACTGTATAAATCTGTATCAATAACGGAGTTATGCGTCATTTTCTGAGCCAGAGCATGAATCTGCGGTGTAACATCCGAATACTCGCTGTTTGTCATAAAAAACACTCCTTTTTAAAATTCACAATAAATTGAAACTATATTTTATATATTATAGCACATTTTTAAAAAAAAGAAAAGGTACAATTCTTGCAGAAGTGTCATAACGATTTTTAACCTTATATGTAGAATTTGCATAATTTTCTGTCTTTTTATTCATCATTATGCAACTTTTGGGATGTTTATTTATAAATGAAGTATAATTTTGACGGATATAAATCTGCAATCCGTCATTTGAGGGTTTAGGGCAGAAAAATACGGAGCAGGAAAAACCTGCTCCGTAAAAAACAACATTATTTTATTACTTGAGATATGCGCCGTTAGTGCCGATCTGACCGTCAATTCCGGTGAAACCGTCTGCACAGCAAACATAAACTCTCATATTAGCCCTACCAACAGAAGATACTGTAAGTGTGCCGTCTGTAACATACTTAACATCGCCTGTAACTGCATCAATATACTTGCCGTTAGGAAGGTTCTTGAATGTAGCACCGCCTGAGATAGTTACACAAGCAAGGCTGTCTGTAGCGCCCTGTGTGTAACGGCGAACGAATGCCATATTACCGTCAACATAAGTCTTGCTTCTTGTATACTGACCCTTCTGAAGTGCAGGAACTGCTCTTCTGATTCTGTTGAGCTGCTGAATATGAACAGCGAGAGGTGCTTCAAGTGTGCTTGCAACAGCACCGCTTGCATTAGAATATGTACCAAAGTCTGTTGCTGTTACGTCGCCCTCGAGGTAGTCACCGAAGTATGCACGACCTGTTGTTGAAAGAGGTGCGTTAGGACCTACGTCCATAGGAACACCCTTCTGGAACTCAAGCTCAGAACCGTAGTAAAGACACGGAATACCACGGAAAGTAAAGAGTACATCAAGGTTCTCAGCCCATGACTGTGTACCGCCGTCGTAACGGCTGTCCATATCAGGACCGTAGTCGTGAGAATCAACATATGTTACATTCCATGATGAGTCATTGTAGTACGGATCTTCTTCACAAGCACGGGTAAATGCGTTGCTTGCATTTGAGAAGTTCCAATGCATCGGGAAGTCGATTACGCTTGTGCCGTTTGACTTGCTGTAATCAGGTGTGTGATACTTAAGACCGTCAAGATAAACATTATCAGATGTGGGCTGATTTGCTGTACTTGCGTTGCTGTCATAGTGCTTAAGTGTAAGATTAATGTTTGCAGCCTGATCATTTGTAAATGAATCGATGTACTGGCTGTCTGATTCAGCCCATGTATAGAACGGAGCTGAAATTGCAGGAATGTTGTGGTTCCAGAATTCACTTACACGAGTACAAACCTCACCAAAGATGAAGAAGTTTTTACCGCCTGTCTTGAGCCATGACGGGAAGTAATACTGGTTAAGTGTAAGTCTTGAAACGTGCTTTTCAGTATCAAGTCTGAAAGCGTCAACACCCATGTTGATATAGTTGTTATAAACGTCGTTAAGGTAATTAGCAACTGTAGGATTCTCTGTGTTGATATCAACGCAGTCACCGGCAATCTGACCTGTCTGTACAGTCGGGCTTTCCCAGCTGAGGTCTTTGAAGTGGTGATAGTAGTTTTCCGTGTCGTGATTACCGGAGTCAAGCTCCTTAGTATCCTTCATGATATTAAGTCTTGCGGCATACTGATACTTAGGCTCAAGGTCATCGTAGTTCGGGAATGTTTTAGCAAAGTCGCTTCCCTCAATAACCTTCATGCAATCTACAGAAGCAAGATCCTGAATTGAGTCGTATTCCTTTGTAAACATAGGAGCAAGAGTTGCCTCACCGAAGTTACCTGAATGGTTAACTACGATATCCTGAACAATCTTGATGCCCTTTTCATGAGCGGCATCAATAAGATCCTGATATGTAGCGCCGTCGCTCTCATAACGAACATCAACTGTTGAGAAGTCCATTGCATGGTAGCCGTGGTAATCGTAGCCTGACGCATTTGTTACAACAGGAGTAATCCAGATTGCGCTGAATCCGAGAGCCTTGATGTAGTCAAGCTTGTCGATAAGGCCTTTGAAGTCACCACGCCATGCGGGATCGCTGTCGGGGTTGTTTGCCTGTGAGTCGTCCCAGCAATGAACATCGTTACCTGTGTCACCGTCATAGAAACGGGTTGTGATTACAAAATAAATTGTGTCTTCACGCATGTCAACACGGTCAAATTCCTGCATATCTTCAGGATTTTTGCTTGACCATCTCTTATTTTTGTACCACCACTCGCCTGTGTTTCTTGTGAGTTCCGCAGACTGCTTTCCGTTTGTAACAAACATCATATTGATTTTTGTTACATCGTTGAAAGTGTACTTGTAGTAGTTGTTTCCCTCGGAAGTCATCTTAACGCCGGGGTACTCCGTGCTGATGTTTTTCGGAAGACTGTTCCAATAATAGATTGTGGGCGTGCCTTCCTCACAGTAGTAATGTACTGTGATTGTGCTTGATGCCGAAGTGTCGTTATCGTCATCTGTATTAGCCGCACTTACGGACATAACAGATACCGTGCAAATTACGCAAATCGACAAAATCAAAGCAAGCAATTTTTTGATTTTTGCCATAGATTTTCCTCCTTTTGTTATACTTTGTACAACATAACATACAATTATATTATAATTTAGACAGCCTCATATATTTTTCTTTTAAAGAATTATTACAACTTTGATGCCGCCAAAGATTAAGCCCTCAATTTGGCTATTATATACAAAAAGGAGCGACAGATTCTGTTTTTTCGACTCTTTTAAAGGGTTAAGTCAAATCTGACGCTCCGTTAAATTATATTTTATATTTTCAAGTTTATATTAGGTTCAAACTTTGCGACTATTGCTTTAAAACGAATTTATCAAGTGTGTTTGCAATACCGTCGTTATCGTTTGATTCGCAGATGTAATCGGCAATCTTCTTTACATCGGTTTCAGCATTACCCATTGCAACGCCGAAGCCTGCATAACCTATCATTGTCATATCGTTGTAGTTGTCGCCGAAAGCGGCAAGCTCTTCCCTTTTAATCTTGAGTTTATCAAGCAAAAGCGGAAGCATTGAGCCTTTTGTAACACCAAACGGCATAATCTCAAGAAAATAAGGTGCGCTTTTATATACATCGAGCAAGCCGTCATAACGGTCTGCAAGAATTTTCTGATACTTGTCAAGCTCATCGGGTTCGCCTGCAAGAAGAATTTTGTTGATATCAAATCTTACAGATGAGATAAAATCGTCAACAACAACCATTTCAGCCTTGATAACGTCCCTTTCAACATAGGTATAGTCGTTCACCTTATTATCCGAAATGATTCGCCTGTCATCGTATGTGTTGATTGTAATGTTTGAATCTTTCAAAACATTCACGATGTCTGGAAGATATTCAAGCGGAAACAACTTGCTCACCATAGTTTCGCCTGTTTCGCAATTGATAATCCTGCCGCCGTTGAACGCCATAATAAAACCGCCGAAACGGTCAAGCATAAGGTCTTTTGCTATCGGCATAATTCCTACGGGATGTCTGCCTGACGCAAGAATAATTTTCTTGCCCTGCTTCTGCGCCTCCATAAGAGCATATCTTGTACGGGGAGTAATCTCCTTTTGGGAGTTTGTCAGCGTACCGTCAATGTCAAGCGCTATTAATTTGTAATCCATGAAACCACCCTTAACATATCAATTTCTAAACACAATCAGTATGTTACGGTCAAATTTGACCGTATAAAATATACCACAAATCGCCCAAAAATGCAACTAAAAAGCCGATTTTAGCCCATATAAAAGCTATTTTCACCATTTTTCCGCTTTGTCTTTTTCGCCAACAAAAAACGGACGAAAAGAGAATTTTCCTTTCGTCCGAAATTAAATATATTCAGCTTTTATTTATTCTTCCGATTTTGTATCGTTGTCGGATTCAGCCTTTTGTTGCAATTTTTCCTTTTGCAAACGGTCTATAATTTCGTTGATGTCGCTGTCCTTCGGTGATTTGTCATGTCCCGTAAGTATTCGTATTATAACGATAAGCTCATCAATGAATATCAGCAGCAGCGCCGCAATAAAAATCAGCAGTCCCCACGGTGAGAAGAAAAGGTTGTACAATGTGTCAATGAATCCAAGCTTGCACACCATAATATAAAGCACATCTTCGGTTGAAATTTCCGGGTCGGGAGCATCGTTTGCAATGCCCTTTGTCTGTAGCTTATATGTGCCGTCAGAGGTTTTATACGGTGCAACTACAACCTTATGAGTCACGAGAAGTCCCTCGGTCTGCCCACTGCCGCGATAGGTGATAATATCGCCGACCTTGAGGGCGGTCGGATCGTCAACGCTCTTTCCGAGAATAACATCGCCGATCATAAGCTCGGGCTGCATACTGCCCGTTGAAACTCGAAGCACGGAATATCCGAAAAGCGAAGGTGTTTTTCCGTTCACCTTTGAACCCATAAACACAATTACGGTCAGCACAAGTATTGCAAGCACTCCCCAGCAAATTATATTTTTAATTATCCGCAGGGTTTTGCGGAGCTTTGATTCATGCCTTTTCCTTATTCTATTTTTTGATTTTGGGTGTTCGGTTGTTACAGATGTCACTTCAACCGCATTTTCAAAATCGTTATTTTTATCCATAAATTCCTCCACGGTGTGCCACCGTTCTCAGTTCGTGTCAGTAGGGGCGGTCATTGGCCGCCCGCCTTGATGAAATTATTTGTTTATCCACATAGCTTTTGATATGCTAAAAGTAGTGTATAATATGTTCATATACATATGTTTTGATATAGCATAAATCATGCATCCAAATTTGCAAGAAATTGCGTGCAATCGTGTGCAATGCATACGAACTGGAGACCTGACACAAACTATTTGTTTATTAACACATTATTTTATATAACGAAAATGCGTATATGTTCGTTTTGGTTTTACAACCAAAACGATTGGCGAACACGGTTCGCCGCTAAGGTATAACAATTACATTGTGGCATTTATAAAATATGTTTTACATATAATTTGTGCGGTTACTTGCGGGCGTCCGACGAACGCCCCTACAGAATAACAACAACTTTGCAACATTTATCGGATTTTGTTGCAAACACTATATATTTTTCTACCCTTGCTTGCGGGCGGATTGTATTCTCTGCTACCGATTATAAATTATAATAAAAAAGGGCTGTAAAAACAACCCTTTTGGAAATTTAAAATTTTAAAATTTTAAAGTGAAATTTGCAGATCGCCAAGTGAATATTCAGCGTCGGATGCTGTATCGTTTTTGATATACCAATACACCTTTGTAACAACAGGATCGCTGTCGGTGGTGCCTTCAATCTTCATATTCGTAACAATCGGAATATACGAGCTTTTAACCGGTTCTTTGCTTACGGTAAGCTCACATTTTGCCGTTATTTTATCACCGTACGCACCCGTAGATGTAACAGTAACAGTAGTCTTGCCTGCCTTATTGGCAATAACCTTACCGTTATTATCAATTGTTGCGACACCAATGTTTGACGATGTGTAAGTCACCGTACCCTGTGCCTTTGCGCTTAAGTCAAATGTCTCACCTACTACAGCTTCTGCTCTAGAATAAAAACTTGAAATTCCGGCAGACGGATCTGACTGTTTCATAGCTGTAGATTCATTTTCTTTAAAAACATAAGTATTATTCTGAGCTGTAATTACTAAATCATTACCGAACCACTTTTTAGAATCACCAATACCAAGCCAAAGCTTCGCGTGGTCGTGTTCCGTAGAAATTGTAACATATGATATTTTATAATCTACATTATCATAATTAACAGACTTACCTTCAATGTATCCGCTAAGTTCTTTATCAGTAGGATCGGTATCTACATTCTTCCAAGTGTGCATAGTGTACTTCGTAGGGTCATCCACATTCGTAGCTATATACAAATTCTTCTTATTCACATTACTCGGTGTCTTGGTAACATAAGATGTTGTTTGTGAATCGGAGGTAAATCTCCTGTAGGTTCTGAGGGGGCTGTTCACACCGACAGAAAGGGTGTTAGTTTCCGAATTATTAAGGAACAAAGAAATTGACTGCGATGCAGTTCCCGTGTTCTTTACCTCTGTACAGAAATATTTTGTTTCATGGGCGGGAACAGTTGTCGAACCACTAAAATCAAACGGAACAGTATTATACTCACTGCCGTCATCTTTTGTAGCAACATAAGTAACAGCAGTAATATTTTCTCCGTTGGTCACATTGTAATCTCCGCGCCAAGAAAGGGAGTCGCCCTTTTGCACATCAGGACGATTAAACCACGAAAAAGTCGTAGTTGTTCCACACAACAAACACAGTACAAGTCCGAGTACAATAACAAGTGTAAATTTAGATTTCTTCATGGTTTCACCTCCGTTTTAATAAATTAAACCAAAATCATTAACCCTTACACACTCACATTCAAAATCTTAAGTGCTAATACTAATAGTTTAAGTCAGTTGCTAAGGAGTAAAGGTGTAGTATCCGCCTACTTTTTTCCTTTGATCGCTATTACTATTACTTTCATTAGAAATCCAGCAAGCGTTATTACTTCCGAATTGATTCAATTCAATATCAACTGTTTGATTTTCTCCAGAACCTCCGTTGCTTAATACGACAAATTTAATTTTTGAAGTATCCAAATCAACAGAATAAATATTATGTTCGTTATGAGATCCAACTATAGTCGTTAATTGTTTACCGGGCCAGTTTACAGAATTGTCACTATAATATATATAAAATTTGCTCCAATTAAGAGTATTTTCAAAATAGAATGTCTTGACAGATGAGGATGAAGAAAATGTTGCACTTACAGTTATGTCTGAACCATCGACAAGATAGGTTGAAGGATTACCTTCAAGTGTTTTTGATTCACCTGACGGTTTAGTTACAATAAAGTTACAATAATTACCGCCTGCAATACTTGTAGCATTAAGAGTAAGACTTGTACCGTCATAAACCTCACATGAACCGCCCTCTGCTATCGTATTAGAACCTGTGGTAACAGTAATATCAGCATTCTCTACATTTGAAACAGAAACTGTATGCTTAATATCACTGCTTGGCTGCCAGCCATTCTTGTAATATTTTTTGTCTTGTTGTAAAGTTATATTTTCGGATTGATTACTACTACTGCCAATTGAAAAAATAACACGATTCCAACTCTCAGATGAAGAATATGAGTATTCCCACACTTTTCCGCCTAAATACGTCATAGGCTTTCCTGGAAATGCATCATTATTATTATCTTTACCATCTTCCCACATATAAGCACAGACTTTATCCCAGTTATAAGTGTTATAAAAGTAGATTGTAGTTAAATCGCTCTCAAACTTAGCATACAGAGTGATTCCCTTGCTAACTTTATTTAAGGTTATAGGTGAAACATTGTTGTTTTCAGTGAAATACGGTTTATTACAAGCCTCGTCCGTATACCAACCGGCAAACTTGTAACCTTTTTTGGCAATTGCCTCAACTTTTACATCATTGCCTTCCATAACAGGTTTAGATGAAATTTTATCGGCTTTTTCGTTGCCAACCTTTACAGTACCGGCTGTAACAACATTTTCGTTGTTGTACATCGCTTTGGCTTCTACCGTATACAAAGCCTTAAATCTTGCGTACAGTTCATATGTCTTTACATCGGAATATGGTATATTAATTTTTGTAGAATAGACGTCACCATTTAATGTACAATCTTTAACCGCTACCTTCGGATCTGCTGCATCCTTAGTCGCATACCAACCGATAAAAGCATAGCCTTTTTCAGGCTTAGCATAAAAAGTAACTTCTCCGTTACGATTTACCGTTGTTGTTACTTCAGACGCATAATTATTATTATCAAAAGATACATTACCGGCATCACCGGAAGGAGGATTGTTACCGTGCTGAGCGTATGCTTCTACAGTATAAATATCAATTTTGAATTTTGCATACAACTTCTTGGAGGTCTCAACATTAGCCAATTCATATTTATCACTTGAATTCTCCGGTATACTATTACAGTCTGCATCTGTGTACCAGCCGTCAAAAACATATCCGTCATTAGCTTTTGCGTAATATGTAACTGTGCTGCCCTTAACAGCATTGAGTGTAATGTGTGTTCCATCGTTGGAATCTACAGTCGAGTTTTGGTTTCCACACTTAATTTCAACTGAGCCGCCATTTGTGTTTTCAGAAAGGCTTGCACCGTCATATGTTCTGACATAAGCCTCAAATGTCAACGACTCAACATAAACGGCTGTAAAGTTATAGTTACCTGAAGCTGTCGGGGTAAAAGAACCGTCGCTGCCAATGCCGTCTGCCACGGTACTTGTACCGCTGATTACCCAGTTTTTCAATACGAAACCTGTTTTAGGATTTGCTTCTAGCTTAACCTTTGTACCGGGGGTTACAGAAATTGTAGTACTTTTCAAACTATCATAACTAACTTTAGGATCTCCTGCATCATTCTTGCCTGCAGTAACAGTAATAGTAGCAGGTGGATCCCAATAACCTGTTGTAGCAGAAGTAACAACAAAATGCGTTGAATTGCCTCTGTTAGGAGCAGGAATTTCATAATTCTTACCGTTATTTTTAAAAGAAAAAGTCATGTTGTCTGCCTTTTCCTTTGCAATATAACCGACCCATTTATTCCTGTCATTAGTAAATGGCATTCTAATTTTACTGCTATTGTCATTTTTATCCGGAACCATATATACACTTGAAACATTGCCTGTATTAGGGAGTACATCGGCTGTTGTTTTGCTTGAAACACTGATTTCAATCACTTCGCCCCATGTACCGTATCCGGCATTACTGCTATTATGATCGCCATAGGCAGTATAGTACATACTTTCGCCTGAGTTGAGCGACTTCATATCAGTAGACCAAGTGACACTTCCCGAGGTGAACTTAACTTCTGTCTTGCCATCAGCGGGTGTGTATTCACAGGAATATGTATGCGAATTCTCATTAAACTTCATCGTTACAGGAGTTTTGTCACCCTGCTGAAATGTTACACCCTTTGTCCAATTTTTATTAGCTTCATTTACAGTACGGTCAACAAAATACACTTTATTGCCTTTTTTGTTCTGAGTTACAATTTTAACATCAGATATTGAAACAGTTTTACCGGCATATCCAGTAGTCGCCTTATCATCCTGAAGCCACACTTTAATATTTATTGTTTTACTGCTTCCTCTTTCAACCCTAAACAACTCCGTTGGTATAGATTCAGAACTAACAAAAAAATCGCTAAAAGCTTGAACCTTACCAGGAACTTCTTTGCCATATGCTGTATTTACAACATTATCACTACCGGCATTATAACCGCATACAACCGTTTTTTGAGTATCGGTATCTGTAATTGCCATTCTTACAAGATTTCCTGAAACATCTGCACCACCTATAGTTATCTTAGGTACTTGATCAAGGTAAAATTCTGCATGATTCGCGTTAAAGGTTTTATCAACCTTTACATTAAATGAAAAGTCAATATAATTAACATTCTTATCGTTTACATCCGCACATCTGTAAGAATTAGCACCAAAATCAGAAACATCCGATTTCTTTATCGGGAAAAATATATTTTCACCGTCAGCACTTGAAGCCGAAGCAAGATGCACTCCACCCGCAGCACGGAAATATTTAGTCAAGTCAATGGTTTTGCCTGAATAACCATTATCACTGCCAATATCGGCATTAGTATAAACATAGTTGTCAATTTTTGCGCCCTCAGCTTTAATTGTGATTGTTGAAATAGTTTCAACCCAAGCCGAAACGGACACAACCGATATGGCAAGTACTTCAACAAGTGCCACCATAGTGAGTATAAAACCTTTTCTTGTTTTTTTATTCTTGCCAAATGCAAGTCTGTTTTTCAAATACTCCCTTAAAAGAGCAAGTCTTTCTCTCATCGTGACACCTCCTTAATGTGTTAATCAATTAATTTTCCCAATTGCCTGCTTTTATGATTTTGCCAGATCCTTCATTTACCAATTCATAGGATATGTTATAAGAACTGCCACCTTCACGCACTACAAATGTATGCTGAATGGTATCAGGCACATCATATTCGCATTTTTTTGTATCTGTATCAGAAATATACAAATCAAATCTTACAAGCTTCGAACCAGCTTTAACACTTGTCCTATTTAGTTTACACTTATCTCCGCTGCTCTCCGGTTTCATTGCATAAGCGGTTTCTGTACCGTTTGAATCGAATACGGCTTTTAGTACAAAAACATTCTGACTAAGCAGATTTCTCAGACCTCCGCCGCCGTTATACCAATTATAATCATTAAACCATAATTTGTTATCAATTACGATATCCGCCTCTGCATATGCATCTCCGGTTGTCGGCTGTTGTTCGGTTGTAGTCGGTTCAACACTGCCGCCTGAACTGTTGGGATACTTTGTACCCCAATATCCGATACACGGCGCAACATTTTCAGCAACAGTAGTGGTACTGCCGTAGCCGTTACCGTGTACGGCATAATAGGTATTTTCTTTATTTCCTTTTTCAGTTCCGTCATCTGTGCGGTATGTCTGAAGACCTTTTTCTTTATTTATGTCATGTGACCAATTATATGCATTTGTACCAGCACCACTATTATTTGCTTCAATCCATGCATTTACATCGGTTGTTGTATGCCATACATTATATATTCTGCCTACCTCAACATCATTTGTTCCGTCAAGCTTAATTTTCTCTTTTACTTTACTATATCGCATAAAAGATATGTTTGTTATTTTATCCTTTGGCAGATAAGCTATCCATTCAATAGGTTTATTTCCATCACTCTTTGACGCACTCATTACTACTGACTTTGGATTTTGAAAGTTTTCGTCATAATAGGTCATAACAAGGAAACATCCGTCATTGCCAACCCACTTTGTTGGGCCGCCATTATCACCAACAGTATTATCAACAAAAGTAACATATTCCATATCTTTCCAGTTACTTTCAAGCTCAACTGTAATTGACACATCCTGACCCTCGTAAGCGTCACAGTTCTCTCCGGTTGCCTCAAGCCACGCAACCATGGTTATGTTTTGGGATTTAAGACCGTCAAGAGTAAAAAGAGGAGCACCTGTACCAAAATAGTAGTCGGAAAATGACCTGCCCTTTGCTTTAGTGGTTGTTGCCGAGCCGAGCGAATTAACAGAGCTTACTGCCTGACACTCGTCAGCATAGCTGTCAATAATTGCAGTGGGATCAATAACGGTCGAAGCCTCAGCACTGTTCCTGATGAATGCAATCCTTATTGGGCAAGGATTCTGATATGCCAGATATGTCGATGGCTTTTTGTTGCCGTCAACAGTAATATGTGTTGCACCGTCATAAACTTCTTTTTGACCATTTTTATTTGTTACCTCAACTTTGTAACTTTTTACATATACTTCAACCTGACCGCCTGTTTGACCGGTAAGGGTAAAATCGCTGTATATGTATCCGTTATTTTTATCTCCTACTGTGCCTTCACGAAATTTCATTTCGCTTGTGTCAACGCTTTGTCCTTTATCGCCGTATCCGCGATCTACAGGGAAAAACATATTACGACCGTCAACACTTGATGCTTCTTTCAGCTTTGCCTGTTTTACGGTGATTGTATTTCTTATTTCTTCACCCTTATTAACTCTCATTCCGGCAGCAGATTCAAGAGAAAAGGGATCTGAATCAATAGTTGCCGTATCTCTTATTGTGAACCATGAAAAGGTAGATACTGCGAAAATACTTAAAACAAGAAAAAGAGCAACATATGAAGTCGTGACCTTTTTTGTGTTATTCAGTCTTGAGTCAACTAAACCGTTGAGAAAGTTACAAAACTTATCTTTCAACTTCATCAAAAATTCCCCTTTCCTACTTTAAAATCAACTTACTTTTGTCAATACAAGATTAACATTAAATTTTCCGTTTACAAGGGCAAGTCTTGCCTCTGCGTCTTCGCCCTCGATCCACATATTACAGGTTACCATAGCACTGTAGAATTGATCATTTTCTGAGGACTTTTTAAGTTGTGCAATGTTTTGGTTTTTACCAAGCTCATAGGTGAATTTTCCGCCGTCAAAACCTTTATTATTCACAACAAACGCATTATCAACATCAGTACTGCTGACTGTGTGTTGTGCTTTATTCGTGTCATAGTATACATGACTGTACGATTCTCCGTCTTGCTTATTGTCTGACAAAGTGTACTCGTCAGTCGTCTGCTCCAACAAGATATTCGGAGCCGGCAACCACAGGAGCTTTTTTGAAGGAGGAGCGGATTTATAGTTAACAACCGAGAATCTTACCGCACCAACTACGGAATCTCTTGAAAAATTACCGTACTTGCTTTGATTTTTAATGCCCGTACCGTCTTGACTTGTGAGTTGAGGAGCATCCGGTTTTATTGTTGATTTTTTGCCTATCGATATATTATACTGCGATTTTGAACGAATGTAAAGGTCAAATGACAAATAATGCTCATTTGCAGTAGGCTCACTCCACTCTGCTTTTGTATCAACATGGGCTTGACCGCCTGATTGAATCAAAGCCGGTTTTCTAAAAAATGTGCCATCACCGGTTATTTCGGTCAACTGAAGTTTCTCAAGAAATGGGTAATTAGTTTTATTAAGCGTAATAT
>ENA-OZAC01000468-OZAC01000468.1-human-gut-metagenome-genome-assembly--contig:-NODE-468-length-19126-cov-5.805044_pt1 | contig 19126 bp, 19 predicted proteins | sample MGYA00243298_ERZ653493 | MGnify/ENA primary metagenome ERZ653493 (study PRJEB26926, sample SAMN06165177) | human gut metagenome | biome: ENVO:00009003; feature: ENVO:2100002; material: ENVO:00002003...
AAAGCTCATCGCCGGGGCGAAGATTGGCGGCCAGCGCCAACGCCAGCGCATGGGTGCCGCAGGTGATCTGCGGGCGAACCAATGCGGCTTCGGTGTGGAAGGTATCGGCATAGACTTTTTCCAACGCTTCACGGCCGATATCATTATAGCCATAGCCGGTAGAGGCCGCAAAGCACTCCGCGCTGACACGGTTTTTCTGCATGGCGGCCACGACCTTGGCCTGGTTGTATTCCGCGATGGCATCGATCGCGGCAAAGCGGGGCTTGAGCTCCTCTTCCGCAGAGCAGCAAAACGCCAGCACCGCACTGCTGATGCCCATTTCATGATAAATCTTCTGTGTATCCATTGTTGTTACTCCTTATTCTCTTTCATCCTTTTGGGGCGAATTGACTTTGCCCAGTATCTCCATGGCGACATGATTCAGCACCTCGGCCCGGGCCAGAACAATGCCGTTTTCCTCATCGCCCAACACCAGCAGGCTATCCCCGGGGCTGAGTCCAAAAACCTGCCGGGCTTCCTTGGGGATCACGATCTGGCCTTTATCGCCGATTTTGACCGTGCCAAACACATGCTTGCCCTTTGGCATACCGCTGAGAATGTGCTTTCCCTTTGGCATGGCGGCGCTCCTTTCTTCCCACTTTTCCCACTTTTCTTACTTTGGCATACCTGTTTATTATAATCACTATCCGGCAAAAGTCAACCGTATTTGCAAAAGAAAACAGGCGAAACACCTGGTTTCGCCTGAAATTCTTGTGTGTAAAGGTTATTCGCTTTCCACTACGCTTTCGATGGTCTTCCGCAGCTCCTCGATTCCCCGGCCATTCATGGAGGACACCGGGAACAGCGTGACTTGATCGCCGCAGGGGATCTCGGTACGGATCTCCTCCAGACGGGCCCGAAGCTGATTGTTGGTCAGCTTATCGGTCTTGGTAAGCACCACCGCGAAGGGTAGCTCACTATCAATGAGAAAATCCAGCATGGTGAGGTCATCAGCGCTGGGGGCGTGGCGGATATCAAGAAGAGACAGCACCAGCCGAATGTCCCGGTCCTGATGAAAGTAGCCCTCGATGAGGCCGGACCAGCGGCGGCGTTCGCTATCGCTGACCTTGGCATAACCGTAGCCGGGCAGATCTGCAAAGCGGGCAACATCGCCGCAGCGGAAAAAGTTGATGGTGGCGGTTTTGCCGGGGGTGGCGCTGACACGCGCCAGCTGCTTTTGGTTGAAGATCTTATTGATAAGGGAGGACTTGCCCACATTGCTGCGCCCCGCAAAGACGACCTCCGGCAGGGTGCTTTGCGGCAGCTGGTTGGCCAGGCCGCAGCTCATCTCAAATTTCACCAGATGAAAATTCATGTTGGCGTCCTCCCTTTCTTTTACTCAACGGCACAGCACCGCCGAGGATGCTTCCTTGTGCTCGGTGGCTGCGGCGTGATAGCCGCGCTTTTGGGCCCCACCGGGCAACTGTACCAGTGCCTGTTCCAGCACCTCTTCCATGGTGTGGACCGGTACAAAATGAATGGCTTTTTTAACGACATCATCAATTTCGGCAAGGTCCGGTTCATTGGCGGCCGGGATAATGACGGTCTTGATGCCGTTTTTGTAGGCTGCCATGCTCTTTTCCCGCAAGCCGCCGATGGCCAGTACCCGGCCCCGCAGCGTGATCTCGCCGGTCATAGCGACATCGTGCCGAACGGGGATATTGCCCAGTGCCGAAATGAGCGCCGTGCAGGTGGTAATACCGGCGGAGGGGCCATCCTTGGGGACCGCGCCCTCCGGGAAATGGATGTGGATATCCTTATCCTTGTAGAAGGTGTTTTCGATCTCGTAATGCTCCGCGACAGAACGGATGTAGGTGATAGCAGCCGTTACCGATTCCTTCATCACATTGCCCAGCGAGCCAGTGGTGATGGTCTTGCCGGTACCGGGGACGACCGCGGTTTCCACCTGGAGGAGCTCGCCGCCCACGGCAGTCCAGGCCAACCCATTGACAAGGCCGATGCTGTCCTCCTTTGGGACGATATCCTCGGTGATGTAGCGGGGGCCCAGGTAATCGGGCAGGTCAGCGGCCTTAATGGTAACCTTTTCGGTGGCTTCGCCGGATACCACCTTGGCAGCGACCTTGCGGCAAAGGGCGGCCAGACGGCGCTCCAAGGTACGCACACCGGCTTCCCGGGTATAGTGATCGATGATATCATAGATGGCGCCATCGGTCACGGCAATCTGCCCGACGGAAAGGCCGTGGCGTTCCCGCTGCTTGGGCAGCAGATGGCGTTTGGCGATTTGGAACTTTTCTTCCCGGGTGTAGCTTGGCAGCTCGATGACCTCCATGCGGTCCAGCAGGGCGGGCGGAATGGCACTGCGGTCATTGGCCGTGGCGATGAAGAACACATGGGAAAGGTCGAACGGCATTTCGATATAATGATCCCGGAAGGTGCAGTTCTGCTCGGAATCCAGTACCTCCAACAAGGCGGAGGAAGGATCGCCGCGGTAATCATTGCTGAGCTTATCTACCTCATCCAGCAGCAGCACGGGATTGGCGCTGCCGGCCTGCTTGATGGCATTGATGATACGACCGGGCATACTGCCTACATAAGTTTTCCGATGACCGCGGATCTCGGATTCATCTTTGATACCGCCCAACGCGATACGAGCATAGCGGCGTCCCATCGTCTGCGCGATACTGCGTACGATGGAGGTTTTGCCTACACCGGGAGGACCCACAAAGCAGAGGATCTGACCATTGATATCCGGCGCAAGCGCCCGAACAGCCAGAGCTTCCAGTACACGCTCCTTGATCTTCTTGAGGCCGTAGTGCTCCTTATCGAGGAGCTTGGCAGCCTTTTTGAGATCTATCACATCTTTGGTATAGCAGCCCCAGGGCAGCTCTAGGCAGGTTTCCAGATAGCCGCGGATAACCGCCGCTTCCTGCGAATTGGGGGGCATTTTTTCCAGATGGCTGACCTCTTTGAGGAGTTTTTCCTTGTTTTCATCGGTGGTCAACAGGGCGCGGATCTTTTCCCGGAATTCATCCGGCTCCTCGAAGCCCATATCGCCTTCGCCCAGCTCTTCATTGATGACACGGAGCTGTTCCCGCAGGTAGTAGTCCCGCTGGTTTTTATCCATGGCCTCTTTGACACGGTCCTGAATATCGGCCTCCAGCGCCAAAATCTCATTTTCGGATTCCAGCAGCTGGGCGATGATCTCCAGCCGGCGGCGGGCACTGTTCTGCTCCAGCAGACGCTGCTTATCCTGTACCTCAAAGGGGATGTTCCCCGCTATGTATTCCGCAATAAGCGCTGGATCGTCGCAATCGAGGATATTATCCACGATCTCTTTAGGCATCCGGGGCGCCAGGCTGATATACTCATCGAAGAGGTCCTTGACAGTGCGAACCAGCGCATCGCTGAAGGGGCGGCCCGCAATGCGGCCGGCCGCGGGATACGGCAGGATCTCACCGACCGAGGTGTGGTCTTCCTCGAACATATCGATGAGCTTGCCGCGGTAGCAACCTTCCACCAATACACGCAGTGATTCTCCCTGCGAACGCACGATTTGACGGATCTCCGCCACTGTGCCTACTTTATACAAACCGTCCATCGACGGATTTTCTTCATTTTGATCGATCTGGGCCACTAGGAAAATCTTGCGGTCACCGTTCATCGCCATGTTCAAAGCGTGCAGCGATTTTTCCCGGCCTACATCAAAGTGCAGCACCATATGCGGGAACAGAACCAGCCCGCGCAGCGCCAATACCGGTACCCGAACCGGCTTCATCTCAGTATTTTTTGTGTTTTTCTCCATAGCTTTTGCCTCCCTTCACTATGGTCATAAAAGTAGGGTTACGATTGAATAAAGGGACGGTATGGGATCACGCGACCCCGTACAGCCCCCGATTCATGTCATATCCCATGGGTGCATTTCCCCGCCCCACGGGCAAGGATATGCAGCCGGATGTTATTTAAGAAACAGCACCGCGGCGGCGCTTCTGTGCCGGTGTGCCGGGCAGACGCAGCTGCAGGCGGGTGGGCTGCTTCATGGGGTCACGCATGATCATGGCATCCCCCAAACCGTTTACCATATCCGCCGTGATGACGATATGGGCCACGGTGCCATCGGAAGGCGCTTCAAACATCAGATTGCCCAAAAGCTCTTCCATGATGCCGCGCAGACCACGCGCACCGGTTTTACGCTCGATCGCCTTTTTGGCGATAGCACGCAGCGCATCCTCTTCGAAATCGATTTGGATATTATCCATCTCAAACAGCTTTTTGTATTGCTTGATGAGGGCGTTTTTAGGCTCCCGCAGGATACGAACCAGCGCTTCCTCATCCAACGCATCCAGCGAAGCGATGACCGGAATACGGCCCACTAACTCGGGGATCAGGCCGTATTTAACCAGGTCATGGGGCTCCACCTGGCGGTAAATGCCCTGCTCTTCCACCTCGGCTTTGGATTTTACCGTGCCGCCGAAGCCAAGGGAGGACTTATCGGTACGGTGGCTGATGATCTTTTCCAGACCATCGAACGCGCCGCCGCAAATGAACAGAATATTGGAGGTATCCACCTGGATGAACTCCTGCTGGGGGTGCTTGCGGCCGCCCTGCGGGGGAACATTGGAGATAGTGCCTTCCAGGATCTTAAGCAGTGCCTGCTGAACGCCCTCGCCGCTGACATCGCGGGTGATGGAGGGATTTTCGCTCTTGCGGGCGATCTTGTCGATCTCATCCACATAGATGATGCCCCGCTCGGCCCGCTCCACATCGAAATCCGCCGCCTGCAAAAGCCGCAGCAGGATATTCTCCACATCGTCGCCCACGTAGCCGGCCTCGGTCAGGGTCGTGGCGTCGGCAATGGCGAAGGGCACCTTCAGAATACGGGCCAAAGTCTGAGCGAACAGCGTTTTGCCGGAGCCGGTGGGGCCCAGCATCAGAATGTTGCTCTTTTGAAGCTCCACATCGTCGCCGCCGCCGAAATAGATCCGCTTATAGTGATTGTAGACCGCCACGGACAGCGCTACCTTGGCGGTCTCCTGTCCGATGACATATTCATCCAGCACCGCCCGGATTTCCTTGGGGGTGGGCAGCTGATCGGGGACGTCCTCCAAGGGAGTGGTCTCCGGGCCGTCGAACCCCTCGTTCAGAATGCTCATGCAAAGCTGCACGCACTCGTCGCAGATGCGGACGCCGGGGCCCTGGATCATACGATGGACCTGCTGTTCCCGCTTTCCGCAGAAGGAACAGCGCAGGGCCTTTTTGCCTTCGTCACTCATGGTATTACCTCTTTTACTTCTTAGCAGTGATGATCTTATCCACCAGACCGAAGTCCTTGGCCTCGTCAGCCGTCATCCAGTGGTCCCGCTCGGAGGCAGCCTTGACCTCTTCGGCGGTCTTACCGGTGTTGGACGCCAGGATCTCATTCAGGTTCTTCTTGATCCGCAGGAAGTGCTCCACATCGATCTCCATGTCCGTGACCTTGCCCTGCGTACCTGCGGAGGGCTGGTGGATCATAATTTCGGCGTTGGGCAGCGCGATCCGCTTACCCTTGGCGCCGGAGGACAGCAGGAAAGCTCCCATGGACGCAGCCATGCCCACGCAGATGGTAGACACGTCGCACTTGACGTACTGCATGGTATCGTAGATGGCCATGCCGTCCGTCACGGAGCCGCCGGGGCTGTTGATATAAAGCTGAATGTCCTTATCCGGGTCCTGGGCCTCCAGATACAGCATTTGGGCCACTACCAGACTGGCGGTGGTGGCGTTGACCTCCTCGCCCAGGAAAATGATCCGGTCATTCAGCAGACGGGAGAAAATGTCGTAGGACCGCTCGCCGCGGTTGGTCTGCTCTACAACATAAGGGACTAAGCTCATAAGTTGACCTCCTTTTGTAACGCGGCACATTTACAGCGCAAATCGTGCCTGATAAACCATTCTCTCATGATACCACGGGTACCATGAGAGAATGTGTCGAATCTGTAAAATGTACCGTGATCGCCGCGAAAAAGTTTCGCCTTTATTCGGCTTCCTTTTCTTCCTTCTTGGCAGCCTTCTTAGCGGGAGCCTTCTTGGGCTTCTCCTCACCCTCAGCGGTCTCAGCCTTCTTGGTGGTCTTCTTGGCAGGCTTCTTCTCCTCACCCTCGGCAGTCTCAGCCTTCTTAGCGGTCTTCTTGGCAGGCTTCTCGGCGGTAGCGCTGTCCACCACCACGGCCACGGCCTTCTGGGTCAGGATCTGATCGTGGATCTGCTCCTTGGAGAGATACTTCTTGACCATCTCCACATCCATGCCGAACTGCTCAGCCATCTTTGCGAACTCGGCTTCCACGTCCTCATCGCTGGCCTCGATGTTCTCAGCCTTGATGATGGCGGCGGTAGCCAGATCCATCTTCACCTGACGCAGAGCGGGCTCCTTGGCCTCCTCCAGCAGCTTGGCATCGTCCATGCCGGTCATCTTCTTGTATTCCTCATAGGGGAACTGACGGCTGATCTGGGCCTTGAAGTTGTCCAGATACTGATGGGCCTGATTCTCCACCATCACATCGGGGATGTCGGCGGTGATGTTCTCGGCCACCTGGTTCATCAGGTTCTCCTCGAACACGCGGTCAGCGTCCTTCTGGCGCTCCTCGGTGATCTTCTTCTTCAGGTCGGCCTTCAGGTCCTTCAGAGTGTCGAACTCGGAGACGTCCTTGGCGAACTCATCGTCCATAGCGGGGACTTCCTTCTCCTTGACCTCGTGGACCTTCACCTTGAAGACCACAGCCTTGCCGGCCAGGTCAGCGTGATAGTTCTCGGGGAAGGTGATGTCGATGTCCTTCTCCTCGCCGGCCTTCATGCCGATGACCTGATCCTCAAAGCCGGGCACAAAGCTGCCGGAGCCCAACTCCAGATTGTGGTTCTCGCCCTTGCCGCCATCGAAAGGCTTGCCATCCAGGAAGCCTTCGAAGTCGATGACGGCGGTATCGCCGCTCTTGGCCGCGCGGTCCACGCTCACCAGGCGGGTATTGCGGTCAGCCAGGGCCTTGAGGCGCTCGTCCACGTCAGCGGCCAGGACCTTGACCTCGGGCTTCTCAGCCTTCAGGCCCTTGTACTCGCCCAGAGTGACCTCGGGATACACAGGGGTGGTAGCCTTGAAGGTGAAGCCGTCCTTGGTGACCTCGCCCACCATCTCGACGGTAGGATAGCCAACGATCTGCAGCTTCTCCTGCTCAGCAGCGGCCTCATAGGCCTCGGGGAACGCGATATTGATGGCTTCCTCGAAAAACACCTCTGCGCCATACATCCGCTCGATCATCTTGCGGGGGGCCTTTCCGGGACGGAAGCCAGGAACACTGATCTTCCGGCGCATCTTCTGATATGCCTTTTCGACGGCAGCCTCAAACTCAGCGGCATTGACCTCGATGGTCAGCGCCACCTGGCTCTTTTCAACTTTTTCACAGCTCTTGACAGTCATAATTGTTTACTCCTCCGTTCATCATGGGCGGTAAAACCCATCCTCATAGGCAGCAGCCCATGCAAATTTGTATTTTACCAGAAATATTTCAAGATTTCCAGTCTTTTTTCTACTTTTCGCAAATTTTTTTCGGTACAAACCCCAGATAGTCGCCGGAGATCAGAGAAAATTCCGTATTTCCGTATTTTCCCTCCTGCCTCCGGCGGATCACCGGCCCGTGGAGATGGCCGTAGCAGCACAGCTCCACCTTGTAGGCTTCCAGCATGGACAGGATCTCCGGGCACTGGTAGCCCTGATACAGCGGCGGATAGTGAAGGAAGCAGAAGATGGGCTTCCCCCCCGCCGCCTTCAGTGAGGTCTCCAGCCGCAGCAGCTCCCGGTTCAGCACCTTAGCGTTGTGGGGCTTCTGTTCCTCCTCCAAAAACCAGCCCCGTGTGCCGCAGACGGCGTGATCGCCGTAGAAAAAGCAGTTGTTGTGCAGCAGTTCCAGGGTGGTGAAGCCATTGGCCTCACAAAAGGTACGGAACTTAGCGGCGGTGGCCCACCAGTAATCGTGGTTGCCCTTGATGAGGTATTTTTTGCAGGGAAACTGCTCCAGAAACCGGAAATCCTCCACGGATTCCTCAAGGCTCATTCCCCAGGAGGTGTCTCCCGCCAGCACCAGCACATCCTCCGCCGTCAGCTGGCTCAAGGACGCCCGGATCCGCTCTGTATAGTTCTCCCACGCGGGGCCGAACACCTCCATGGACTTGTTGCTGTTTAGGGATAAATGCAGATCGCCTATGGCGTAAAGCGCCATTCGGTGGCACCTCCTTCCCGATGTTGTTTTTCAGATGACTTATTTCAGGAAGTCCAGCACCGCCTGCTCCATGGTCTGCTTCTCCACCGTTTTGTCAAAGCGGCGGGACTTTCCTTTCAGCTCCGCCAGACGGCAGGGCACCGGGACGCCGCTGACCGCGTGAAGCTGGTCCAGCAGCTCCAGCCCGTCGCCGCAGGGCGTCTCCCCGATGGCGGTGAGCACGCTCCCGCAGAATTTGTAAGGGCTGGCGGTGGAGACCACCACGGCGGGAGTCTCGTCCCCGGAGGCGACGCGGTACTGCGCCAGCACCTCCGCCGCCACGGCGGTATGGGGATCGATCAGATAACCGTAGTCCTGCCAATACCGGCGGATGGTCTCCTCGGTTCCTTCCTCCGAGCAGCAGCCGCCCCAGAAGGCATCGTCCAGCTTTGCTTTGATATTGTCGGACACCTGATACCGGCCTGCGCTGCCCAGTGCATCCATATACATCCGGATTTCGGCGTCGTTCTCCCCGGAGAGGTCAAACAGCAGCCGTTCCAGATTACTGGAGATCAGAATGTCCATCGAAGGACTGATGGTGGTGTGGAAGGGCCGGTTCCGGTCATAGATGCCGGTGCGGAGGAAGTCCGTCAGCACGTTGTTGCTGTTGGAGGCACAAATCAGCCTGTTTACCGGCAGGCCCATGCGCTTTGCGTAGTACGCTGCCAGAATGTCGCCGAAGTTGCCGGTGGGGACGCAGAAGTTCACCTTGTCCCCCATGGCGAGAGCGCCGTCTCGCACCAGATCGCAGTAGGCGGAGATGTAGTAGACCACTTGGGGCAGGATACGGCCCCAGTTGATGGAGTTGGCAGAGGACAGGAAATAACCCCGCTTGTCCAGCTCCGCCCGGACAGCTTCATCGGAGAAGATACGCTTAACGCCGGCTTGAGCATCATCAAAGTTGCCGATGACCGCCCGGACATCCACATTCTCTCCCTCCTGGGTCACCATTTGCCGCTCCTGCACGGGAGAGACGCCGTCCTTGGGGTAGTAGACCTGAATACACGTCTGGGGCACATCCGCAAAGCCGGCCATGGCCGCCTTGCCGGTATCGCCGGAGGTGGCCGCTAAAATACAGGCCGTCCGCTTTTCGCCGGTTTTCCGCAGTGCGGCGGACAAAAGCTGAGGCAGCATTTGCAGCGCCATGTCCTTGAACGCGGAGGTAGGACCGTGCCACAGCTCCAGACAATATAGGCCGTCCTCCACCTTCCGCACCGGCGCGGCAATGGGATCGTCAAACTGCGCCGGGCCGTAGGCGTTCCGGCCAAAGGTCAGCAGCTCCTCCTCGGAATAATCCGTCAGGTACAGTGCCATGACCTTCGCCGCCCGCTGGGCGTACTCCATGGGTATCAGCCGCTCCAAAAAGGCCCGGTCGATCTGAGGAATCCGCGTTGGGGTCAGCAGACCGCCGTCCCGGCTCAGGCCTATTTTCACGGCTTCCGCCGCAGAAAGGGACACGTTCTTATCCCGCGTGCTGTAATACTTCATATCGGTCTCCTCCTTTATGAGGCTAAATAAATGCGTTTTCGATATAGGAAATGCGGAGGCTGCCGCCCTCGTCATAAACCTCCGCCACGTCGAACCGGACTGGTACGTCCAGCTCGTTCGCCGCCAGATACAGCTCTGCGGCACTGCGGAGCCGCTGCTGCTTGCGGCCGTCCACAAACTCACGGGGCAGGGCGATGGAACCGCTCCCCCGAAGCTTGACCTCCACGATGCAGAGGAGCCCTCGCTTGTCCTTTGCCACTAAATCCAATTCTCCAAACCGGCAGCGCCACTGACTTTCCAGCAGCGTATAGCCCTTCTGCCGCAGATAGCGGGCCACCGCCGCCTCGCCCCGGTTTCCGGCGCTCTGGGTCTTACCCATGGCGTTTGGCCTCCCACTTTTTCAAAAAGCTGCGCCGGTGCTCCGGGCAGGGACCGTACTGGTCCAGCATCGCATAGTGCAGCTTCGTACCGTATCCCTTATGCTTAGCGAACTGGTACTGGGGATATTTTGCGTCCAGCTCTCCCGACACATACCGGTCCCGGCTGACCTTTGCCAGAATGGACGCCGCCGCGATGGAGGCGCTTTTGCCGTCCCCGCCTACGATGAGCTGATGGGGCATCTCGATGGCATACCGGCTGCCGTGGTCCCGATTGCCGTCGATGAAAGCCGTATCCGGTCGGACGGACAGGCCCTCAATGGCCCGCTGCATGGCCAGCATCCGGGCGTTGAGAATGTCCATCTCGTCGATCTCCCACGCCTCCACACGGGTCACGCTCCAGGAAACCGCCTGAGTGGTGATGACTTCGTACAGGGCTTCCCGCTTTTTCTCCGCCAGCTTTTTGGAGTCATTCAGGCCGGGGATGTCCAATTCTCTCGGCAGGATCACCGCCGCCGCGTACACCGGCCCCATCAGGGGGCCGGCCCCGGCCTCGTCCACGCCGCAGACGGTCTCCGCACCGCTGTTCCACGCCTGACGCTCATAGTCCCAAAGTTCCATATCAATACTCCACGATCATTTTGCGGCAATTTTCGCAAATATACGCCGGGAGCGCTCCCGGTTTCCTGAGCCAGCCCAGACTGCTGCACATATCCAGCACAATGCCGCCTCTGTCCTCGATCCCACGCCGTGTCATCACTAGGGCAGCGTCTCTCCCGGCGGCAGGAAATACAGGCCGCCGGTGGGAACGTAAGCCGCCTGACCACGGCGTATTTCTTTTCCGCATAATGGGCAGTCCATCGGCGTTTCTCCTTTCGTCAAGGCAGCTCCAGTGTAAAGCGTCCCAGCTTGGCGGAACGGAACTCGTCCAACAGGATCTTTGCCATGCGCTCCGTATCCACCTCCCCGCCGGAGATCAGAAAGCCCCGCTTCTTTCCTGCTGCCTCCAGCAGCCGGTAGCCGTAGGCTATGTCATTTTCCTCCGCTTCCCGTTCCGGCAGAGCGGACAGCTTATAGGCTGCTTTCAGGGCGTCGGGATAGTGCTCGCCCAGATAGGCCATCAGGTGGCAGCCCAGTGTCTCCACGTCTAAAATATCGTCCTTTACCGCGCCGGTGTAGGCCAGATTCATACCCACGCTCTGATCGTCAAACTTCGGCCAGAGGATGCCCGGTGTATCCAGCAATTCTAAATTCCGGTCGATGGGCACCCACTGCTTGGAGCGGGTAACGCCGGGACGGTCCTCTGTCTTGGCGGTCTTTCGCCCCGCCACTTTATTGATGAAGGTGGACTTGCCCACATTGGGAATACCCAGGATCATGACCCGCACCACCCGGCCGGTCATCCCCTTTTCCGCGTAGGCGCGGAGCTTGTCCGCCAGCAGTTCCCGGACGGCCCCGGCGAATTTCGCCGTACCCACGCCGCTTTTGGCGTCGGATTCCAGCACGGCGTAGCCTTTGGCCCGGAAATGCTCCGCCCAGCGCTTCGTCCCCTCCGGGTCCGCCTGATCCACGCGGTTCAGCACCACCATGCGGGGCTTGCCCGCCGTCAGCTCGTCCACATCCGGGTTCCGGCTGGAAACCGGAATGCGGGCGTCTAAGATTTCGCATACCGCGTCCACATTCTTGATCTGCTCGGCGATCATCCGCCGGGTCTTTGTCATGTGGCCGGGATACCATTGAATGTTCATGACCAAATCACTCCGATCCGTTTAAAGTCCCGCTTCTCCGTCTCATAGTCCGGACCGGGGAAAATCAAAAAGGCCGCCTTGCCGATGACATACCGGGTATCCACCGTACCCAGCCGGTAGTCCCGGCTGTCGCTGGAGCCGTTGCGGTTGTCGCCCATGACGAAGATGGACCCCTCCGGCACCGTCAGGGGAAATTCGGTGCCCTCGGCGGTGTAGGTCGGCTCCCGGATGTAATCCTCCTCCAGTGCCTCACCGTCCACATAGACGATGCCCTCGGCAAAGTCAATGTCCACCGTCTGACCCTCCACGGCGATCACCCGCTTGACGATGGGGTCATCGTCAAACACGCCGTTTTTCCGTAGGATCACGATGTCGCCGTACTTGTAGTCATGGTACAGCATGGAGTTGACCACCAGCAGACGATCCCCGTGCTGCAACGTATTGAGCATGGAATGGCCGTCCACTCCCATCATGCGGATCACAAAGGTAAAAATCGCCACCACCACCAAAACGGAGCCTACCAGCGACTGCACCCATTCATACAGGTCCCGGCCCTTCGCCGTCTGCTTTTCCTGTTCCTGCATCAAACTCTTCCTTTCAGGCCATAAGGCCAATTACGCATTATTGGAATAGTATATCAAAAAAAGCCCGGCGTCACAAGGTCTGCGTCAGATTTTTATAACAAAAAAAGAGAGGCTTTCGCCTCTCTTTTTCTGCTCAACTGAAAGCTGATTACAGCTTCTCCTTGACCTTGGCGCCCTTGCCCACGCGGCCGCGCAGATAGTACAGCTTGGCGCGACGGACCTTACCGTTGCGGACGACCTCAAAGTGGTCGATGGAAGGAGAATGGACGGGGAACACCTTCTCAACGCCGATGCCGTAAGAAACACGGCGGACGGTGACGGTTTCCTCAATGCCGCCATGCTTCTTGGCAATGACGGTGCCCTCAAACACCTGGATACGCTCGCGAGAGCCTTCCTTAACCTTCACGTGTACGCGAACAGTGTCGCCCACCTGAACGTTGGCGGTTTCCTTCTGCAGGGCTTCTTTGTTCAGTTCCTTGATGAGATCCATGGATTTTTTCCTCCTGTTAATAGGCGTTCATGCCGCTTTTTATGCGCATTGGCACATTTTCAGCCGGCGCACGACAGAGGACCGCCCTTTGTAAGCCATGATAGGATACCATAGAATCTGTCAAATTGCAAGGATTATTTTAGAGTTCTTCCGAAATTTCTTCCGATTTCGTCTCTCCGGCAAACCAATCCGGGTGGTTGTACAGCTCCGGGAAGGAGTGGAACACGCCACGGTGCTTAAAGCCGGGGAAGGTGTCCAGCTGCAAGCCGTTGATCCCCTGAAAAATACTCTTTTCGATGTTGGGATTCGTCTTTTTCAGCTCCCGCAGCAGGAATTTGATCTCCTGCCGCTTGCTGCGGCCCACGCCGTCCCCCGCCGCCTCCCGTTCCTCCGTGAACCGGCAGGCGCACTGGAGGAATTGCAGGTGGTTGTAGTTCTTCCATGCGATGATGGCGTCCTCGTGGACGCAGTACAGGGGCCGGATCAGCTCCATGCCGGGGAAATTCTTGCTGCGGAGCTTGGGGGGCATGGCCTGAAGCTGTCCGCCGTAGAACAGGCCCATGACAGTGGTCTCGATGACGTCGGAAAAATGGTGGCCCAGCGCGATCTTGTTGCATCCCAGTTCCTGAGCCTTGGCATACAGGAAGCCCCGGCGCATCCGGGCGCAGAGATAGCAGGGGTTCTTCTCCACGCTGACGGTGACATCGAAAATGTCGCTGTCGAAAATCGTGATGGGGATCCCCAGCAGGGCGGCGTTATCCTCGATGAGTTTTCGATTCTCCGGCTTGTAGCCGGGGTCCATCACCATAAAAACCAGCTCAAAGGGTTGGGAGGTATGGCGCTGCAATTCCTGCATCAGCTTGGCCAGGATCACGGAGTCCTTGCCGCCGGAGATGCACACGGCGATCCTGTCCCCCGGCTCGATCAGCTCGTACCGCTTCACAGCGGCGATAAAGGGGTTCCAGATGGATTTGCGGTAGGTTTTGATGAGACTGCGTTCGGCAGTCTCCCGCGGTGTCAGTTCCCGGGACATACGTTTTGATCCTCTCTTACTGTTACAGCCAGATGGCTCCTAATTTCAAAATGGACGCCGTCATCCGCCGGAGCCACGGGCGGTTCTCCCAGTCCTCCAGTGTATAAAGCTGGCTGTCCTCCACGATGTGGTCCATATCCTCCAAAAGCTCCTCGATCACCGGCATATGGTAGAGCATCACCGCGTCCTCATAGTGAAGCTGGAAGCTGCGGTAGTCCATATTGGTGCTGCCGATCAGGGCCGCTTCCCGGTCCGCCATGACGCTTTTGGCATGGACAAAGCCGGGGGTATATTTGTAGATCTTGACGCCGTGACGCAGCAGATCGCCCCAGTAGGTCTCCGCCACCAGATACACCAGCTTTTTATCCGGGATAGCGGGGATCATCAGCCGCACATCCACCCCGGCGTCCGCCGCGATGCACAGCGCCTCCTGGATGGATTCCTCCACGGCGTAATACGGCGTGGTGATATACAGCATCCGCTTGGCAGAGGCGATGAGCTGAAGATAGACAGCCTCCACCGGATTGTCCGGGTTATTCAGCGGCCCATCCTCAAAGGGCTGGCAGAAGCCCTCCACCGCCGGACCTTCCCGGCGGGAGCGGTAGTAATCGTCCTCGTTGGGAAAATGACGGCCCAGCATCTTCCACATCTGCATGAACTGCACAGCAAAGCCCCAGGCCCCGTCCCCCGTCAGGCGAACGGTGCTGTCCTTCCAGTAGCCGAAGCGCTCGATCCGGTTGGCGTACTCGTCTCCGATGTTGATACCGCCGGCGTAGGCCACATAACCGTCGATAACAGTGATCTTCCGGTGGTCACGGTAATTGAAGTACAGGCGGTTGATATACCGGTGGACGGGGTTGAAGATCTCCACCTCGATCCCCGCGTCTTTGATGGCTTGCAGCGTCCCGTCAGACAGACGGGTCAAGGTGCCGAAATCGTCGATAATCAGGTGGATCTCCACCCCGGCGGCGGCACGTTCCTTCAATACGGCGAAGATCTCGTCCCAGACAGTCCCCTCCGCCAAAATATAATACTCCATGAAGATATAGGTCTCCGCCTGCCGCAGATGCTCCACCAGATCCCGGAAGAAGGACTCTCCCTCTCCGAAATAAGCGGCGTCCGTATTGCGGTACAGCCAGAATTGCCGCTTCTGGAGATAGGCGGCCAAGCGGCCCCACGCAGGGCTGCGGCGGGTCAGGGCGGTCTGATTCAGGTCGCTGAGCATTTTTGCGCTCTCCCGCTGGGGGATCGGCGGCACCGGCTTCAAACTCAGCTGCTTGGCCTGATGCGTGCCGCCCCACAGGCAGAACAGGAGCATACCTGCCACCGGCAAAATCAGCAGCAAGCACATCCAGCTCAGCTTATAAGACGGACTGCCGCTGCGTTGGTAAACCCGAATGGCCACCACCGCGCCGATCAGCTGGAGAAATCCGTACACAAAGCTGGCCTTTTCTTTCAGGAAACGGGTCAACAGAAGGGTCACCGCGATCTGCGCCAGCACCGTCAGGGCGCAGAGCATCAGACTGGCCGCTGCGGAGATCCGCCGCTCCGTGCGTTCCTGATTCCTATGGGACATCCTGCCCATACCGTCACCTCCTGGATTCAAATAGTTTTCTATTATAATTATAGCAACACAACCGGCAATCTTCAACTATATTTGAAAAAAGCGCATGGCCATTCCAGCCATGCGCTTTTCATTCAGCGGTAATTCTTACGCAGCAGATTCTGCTTGATGTCCCAGAGCTTCTGGCTCAGGTCCACATAGTAGTTGTGGGGATTCTCAAAACGCTTTACCTCGTCCCACAGGGTATCGATCTGCTCCCGGCAGTACTTCTGAATCTCCGACAGCGTGGGCTGCTGATACACCAGTTCGCCATGGTCAAAGATCTTCTCCTGCAGAGGTTTGATGGTGTAGTCCGTGTAGGTCCGCCGCTTCCAGGTGGCATCCGGATCGAACAGTTCCAGAGGCTGACCCTCCTCGATCACTTCATCCCACACGGTGATGTAGTCCGCCTCCGCCTTGCCAGTGGCCTTATCAAAGATCCGGTAGACCTTCTTGAAATGGGGGTTGGTGATCTTGCCCACATTTTCGCTGATCTTGATCTTCGGCACGATGGTGCCGTCCTCTTTCTCAATGGCCGCCAGCTTATAGACACCGCCGAACACCGGGTCGCTCTTGGAGGTGATCATCCGCTCGCCCACGCCGAAGAGGTCCACCTTGGCCCCCTGACGGAGGATGTCCTGAATGATGTACTCATCCAGGGAGTTGGACGCGGAGATCTTGCAGCTCTCCCAGCCCGCCTCATCCAGCATCCGCCGGGCCTCCCGGGTGAGATAGGCGATGTCGCCGGAATCCAGACGGATGGCGCACTTGGTAATGCCCTTGGGACGCAGCACCTCGTTGAAGGCCTTGATAGCGTTGGGAACACCGGATTTCAGGGTATTGTAGGTGTCTACCAGCAGCGTGGCGTTGGTGGGGAACACCTCGCAGTAGGTCTTGAATGCCTCATACTCCGAGTCGAACATCTGCACCCAGGCATGGGCCATGGTGCCGCCGGCGGGAACGCCGAAAAGCTGGTCGGAAATGGTGCAGGCCGTACCGGCGCAGCCGCCGATATAGGCAGCCCGGGCGCCGGAGATGGCGGCGTCCGTGCCCTGTGCCCGGCGGGAACCGAACTCCAGGATCACGCGCCCCTCCGCCGCCCGGACAATGCGGTTGGTCTTGGTGGCCACAAGGCTCTGGTGGTTGAAGATCAGCAGCAGGAAGGTCTCCACCAGCTGTGCCTGAATAGCCGGAGCCCGGACAGTGATGATCGGCTCCCGGGGGAAGATGGGAGTACCCTCCGGGATGGCCCAGACGTCACCCGTGAATTTGAAATCGCGGAGATAGTCCAGGAACCGCTCGGAAAACAGATCCTTGCTCCGGAGATATTCAATGTCCTCCTCAGAAAAATGCAGATCCTGAATATAGGCGATGATCCGCTCCAGACCGGCGCAGATGGCATAGCCGCCGTGGTCCGGAACATCACGGAAAAAGATGTCGAAATAGGTGATTCGATCCTTCAGCCCCGCTTCCAGATAACCATTTCCCATGGTCAATTCGTAAAAGTCGCAGAGCATCGTCATATTGAGTTTATCTGTGATATCCATCGTGCGTCTCCTTCTCGTTACACCACAAGTTACCACACATTATAGCTATCTCCCCGGATAAAAGCAATTCTTTTATCAATTTTTTCACAAATAAACATTGACAAGGCACCTCTGCTCCCCTATCATAACTAAGACGGCGGCCGACTTTCGCGTATCCCTCACCTGCCGGCCCCCTTTGGAAAGGAAACAAGCCATGGAAGTGATCTTAGGCATTGATATTGGCGGCTCTACTACAAAGATCGTAGGGCTGCGGACCGACGGCAGCGTGATCTCCATGCTCCGGGTCCGGGCGGAGGATCAGGTCACCAGCCTGTACGGCGCACTGGGCAACTACCTGACCAGCAACGGTCTCTCCCTCGGAGATGTGCGCCGGGTCGTTCTGACCGGCGTTGGCGCCAGCTATGTGGACGGGGATGTGTTCGGCCTGCCCACCTGCCGGGTGGATGAATTTCAGGCCAGCGGCACCGGTGCGCTGGCTCTGTCCGGTCAGACCTCCGGCGTAGTTGTGACGATGGGTACCGGCACCGCCTTTTTGTGGGCGGAAGCCGGAAAAGAAGTGCGGCACCTTTGCGGCAGCGGTATCGGCGGCGGCACGCTGGGTGGTCTCTGCCGCAAGCTGGTGGGTATGGAACGCTTCTACCAGATCAAAAAGCTGGCCGCTCAGGGGGATCTGAGCCATGTGGATCTCACCATCAGCGACATTGCCCGGGACCCTGCCTCCACGCTGGACCCCAACATGACCGCTGCCAACTTCGGTGATCTCTCTGAGGACGCCACCCCCGCCGATCTGGCCGCCGGCGCGGTAAATCTGGTCCTTCAGGCCATCGGCACTATGACGGTGCTGGCCTGTCAGAGCTGCCATACGGACACCGTGATCGTCACCGGCTCCATGACCACGCTGGATCAGGCGGAGCCAAACTTTGCGGCTTTCGAAAAGCTCTACGGCATCCATTACGTGATCCCGGAAAGCGCCACCTTCGCTACCGCTATCGGTGCCGGACTTTGTAGCCTGCGGCAGAAATCTGTAAAGTAATACAGCTTTAAAGTCATTGCATCAACTAATTTTATGCATCCGCATAGGAAATCAAGCAAAACAGCTCTCCGGTATTCACCGGGGAGCTGTCAGCGGGGCGAACTTCTTTCGCCCCGCTGAACATTTTCGGAACTATATGAGAGCTCCGAAAATGCGGGATTTTAATGGCGCAGGACACCCTTCTTGGGTTTCCCGCGCACACCCTTCCTTACCATAGCGGAGAATTCACCGTTTTATCAGTAAGAAAAACAGCTCTCCGGTATTCACCGGGGAGCTGTTTCATATTGGATCGGATCGGATTTACTCCTGATCGTCATCAGAGTCCTCTTCCAGAGAGCTCATGTCGAACTCCAGCTTCTCGCCGCAGTTGGGGCAGATGACCTCGCCATCCTCCAGCACGGACTCATCGAAGTAGATGGTCTCCTCGCAGGTGGGGCAGGTGGTGGCGTAGCAGTCCTCGTCCTCTTCGGCGTCATCCTCATAGTACTCGTCATCGAAAGACTCCTCGTCATCCTCGTCATACACGATGTCCTCGATATCCTCCAGATCATCGCTGACAACGTCCAGACCGTCCTCCAGCTCGCCCTGAGCATTCCACAGATCCTCCAGCTCCAGGCCGATGTCCTCCAGAATGTCCACCATAGCGGACAGGATCTTGCCCTCGTTGGTCTCCGTGTCGATCTTCATGCCTTCCATCAGGCCTTTCAGATACGCAACCTTCTCAGTGATCTCCATAGTGATCGCTCCTTTCAAAATATCAATTTTGGAAATAAAGGGGGGATTATCGTTATAATTCCCCCTTCAGCGTGTCAAAAAATTCTTTTTGCCCCGCTGAGACCATTTTCAGAGCTTTTTAAAAGCTCTGAAAATGCAGGATTTTAACGGCGTAGGAAAACAGGCGAAGCGCCGCCAGTGGCGGATGTAGCGAGCCTGTTTCGAGG
>ENA-OZAC01000519-OZAC01000519.1-human-gut-metagenome-genome-assembly--contig:-NODE-519-length-17600-cov-5.989000_pt1 | contig 17600 bp, 17 predicted proteins | sample MGYA00243298_ERZ653493 | MGnify/ENA primary metagenome ERZ653493 (study PRJEB26926, sample SAMN06165177) | human gut metagenome | biome: ENVO:00009003; feature: ENVO:2100002; material: ENVO:00002003...
GCGTAAGATCGTCGGCAGCGTCAGATGTGTATAAGAGACAGGGCTGGGCATCGCGGCCTTCGGCTTTCAGATCTACTTCGACTTCTCCGGCTATTCCGACATGGCCATCGGCATGGGGCAGATGCTGGGCTTTCACTTCCCGGAAAACTTCAACTACCCCTATACCGCCGCCTCCGTGACGGAGTTCTGGCGGCGGTGGCACATTTCCCTGACCACATGGTTCCGGGAGTATCTGTACATCCCCTTGGGCGGCAGCCGGAAGGGGACATGGCGGACGGTGCGGAACATCTTCCTTGTCTGGTTCTGCACCGGCTTCTGGCACGGGGCAAGCTGGAATTTCATCCTATGGGGTCTGCACTTCTTTGTGTGGCTCATGCTGGAAAAGTATCTGCTGCGGGACTTCCTCCAAAAGCTGCCATCGTGGCTGCGGCATTTCTACACGCTTGTGGTGGTGTTCGTGGGCTGGGGCGTGTTCGCCATGGAGGACCTCACCGTCTGCGCCGGGTATTTCAAAACCTGCTTCGGCAGCGGAACGCTGTGGAGCGCCGCTGACGGCTACTACCTGATAGCCTATGGCCTGACACTGCTGCTTTTAACGGTTGGCTCCACCCGCCTGCCCCGGAAGGTCTGGAACCGTCTGCCGGAGCGGGCGAGAGACCTGCTGGGGCCGCTGCTGATGGCGGCGGGGCTGGTGATCTGCACGGCCTACTTGGTAGACGGCAGCTACAACCCGTTTTTGTATTTCCGATTCTGATTCTTCATTTCACCTAAGAAGGGAGGGGGCCGCATGGCGAACAAGGGACGACTGACCACGGGGATCTTCTGCCTGTTTCTGGCAGGATTGCTGGCGTGGCACATTGCGCTGCCGGACCGGGCGCGCTCTGAAACGGAAAACCGGACGCTGGCCCAGTTCCCGGACTTTTCCTGGGAAACCCTGAAAAACGGCAGTTTTACCGAGGGGATGGAGGACTATTTTGCCGACCAGTTCCCTCTGCGGGACGACTGGACGGGCCTGAAGGCCCGGTGCGAGCAGATGTTGGGCAAGCGGGAATTCAACGGCGTCTACCTCTGCGGCGATACCCTTATCGCCAAGGTGGACGAACCGGACAGGCTTCAGGCGGAAAAGAATTTGGACGATGTGAAGCGGTTTGGAGAAGCGGCTCACGGCCAGGTGCTTTTGGGGTTGATCCCCTCGGCGGCAGAGGTCTGGAAGGACAGGCTGCCGCAGGGTGCGCCCAGCTTCGATCAGGCTGCGTTTATCCAAAACGCGGCGGAGAAAACGGGCCTGCCCACGGTGGATTTCATGGGAATGCTGACGGAACACGCGGGGGAACCCATCTATTACCGGACCGACCACCACTGGACCACCCGTGGGGCGTTCTACGGAGCCAACGCACTGTTAAACGCCTTGGGGAAGGAGCCATTAAAGGAAACTGACTTTACACCAGAAAACGCCAGCACGGACTTCAACGGAACCCTGTACTCCACCTCCGGTATCCATTGGCTTGCCCCGGATACCATAGAATATTGGGTGTCCGAGGACGATCTGCGGGTCACATCGTGGAAATCCGGCAAGGAGGAGCCGGGGCGGCTGTATGACCGCAGCTATCTGGAGCACAAGGATAAATACAGCTCCTTCCTCGGCGGCAATCAGCCGTTGTGCGTCCTTGAAAACCCGGCGATCACCGACGGCAGTAAGCTGCTGCTGATACGGGATTCCTATTCCGATTCACTGGCGCCCTTTCTGGCCCAGTGCTTTTCCGAGGTGCATCTGGTGGACCTGCGGTACTACCACGCTTCCGTGGCGGACTACATGGCGGAGCAGGGCATCGACACCGCCGTAGTGCTTTACAGTGTGTCGAATTTCATCACGGACCGGAACCTGATCTATCTGGCCCCGCGAGGGTGATGCACATCGGTGTTCGTTGTTTCAGACCACGGAAATGAAATTGCAGACAGCTTTCTTGAGAAAAGGCTTGCAAATAGTGTCAGCTTTGATATAATAGATACATTCTGATTTCAACACTGAAGGAGAACCTTGAACTATGGAAAGTATGATTATGATTGTTGCCCTCATGGCGGTGATGTATTTCTTCATGATCCGTCCTGAGAACAAGCGGAAGAAGCAGGCACAGAACATGCGCGACAGCCTGAAGAAGGGTGATATGATCACCACCATTGGCGGCATTGTGGGCAAGATCGTTATGGTGAACCCCAACACCATTGTGATTGAGACCAGCGATGACCGTGTCCGCATGGAGCTGACCAAGTGGGCCGTGTCTCAGGTGGGCGTCCAGACCGGTGAGCAGCCCGAGGCCGAGAAGAAGGAGAAGAAGGCCGAAAAGAAGGAAGAGACTCCCGCTGTGGAGGCTCCCAAGGCTGACGAGGACGAGAAGAACTAAGTTTGGTCGGACTGTTCAATTTAAGCAGCCAAAAGAGCTTGCTGTCTGCGTATCGCAGATGGCAAGCCCTTTTTTTGATGTACAGCGCGAAAGCGGAGTTGCAGATCCGACGCAGCTTTGCCGTCCGTTCCCGCAAGCGCGGTGTTTTTGCTCGGATGCAGTTACCCGGTCCAATAAGACTTGTGATTTAGAGGAACGGAACACGGGACGGTACAGCCCTGTTGATTTCTGTACACAGCTTGATAGAGAACAGCCCCCATTTGCCGGATCGTCCGACAAATGGGGGCTGTTCAAGGCACGGGGTCTGGTCATATCAGTTGTTTTCCGCGAAGCGGGCCAGAAACTGCTTGGTGCGCTCCTCCTGAGGATGGTCGATGACCTGCTTGGGATCGCCCTGCTCCACGATGAAGCCGCCGTCCATGAAGATCACCTGATCCGCCACGTCCCGGGCGAAGGCCATCTCGTGAGTGACGATGATCATGGTGGTTTTCTGTTCCGCCAGACCACGGATGACCTTCAGCACCTCGCCGGTCAGCTCCGGGTCCAGCGCGGAGGTTGGCTCGTCAAAGCAGAGAATATCCGGGTGGAGCGCCAGTGCCCGGGCGATGGCCACCCGCTGCTGCTGACCGCCGGAAAGCTGATGCGGATAGTGCCCGGCACGGTCCGCAAGGCCCATCTGGTCCAGCAGCTCCATTCCGGCGGCACGGATGGCTTCCTTACTCTCGCCGCTGTCCTTGGCCATCAGTTCCCGGGCGAGGGTCACGTTTTCCAAAGCCGTATATTGGGGAAAAAGGTTGAAGGACTGGAACACCATGCCAAAGTGGAGCCGGTTTTTCCGGATCTCCTTTTCGGAGCAGTTTGCGTGATGGTCGGCATCAAACAGCACCTTGTCCTGTACGGTGATGGTGCCGGCGTCCGGCGTTTCCAGAAAATTCAGACACCGCAGCAGCGTGGTTTTGCCGCTGCCGGAGGAGCCAATGATGGAAAGGGCCTGTCCCTCCTCCAGAGAGAAGCTGATGTCATTGAGGACCTTTGTGTTTTCAAAATGCTTTTCCAGATGCTGTACGGTTAAGATCGACATTTCAAAGCCCTCCCTTACTTAAAATAGCTGAGCTTGCGCTCGATGAAGCTGAACAGGAGCGTCAAAAGACCCACAAAGGCCAGATAGAACACGCCGGTATAGAACAGAGGCCAGGTGATGCCCTTGGACTTCATAAAAGCTTCGCCGGCCATGGTGATCTCAATGATGGCGATGGTCCGGGCCAGAGAGGTGTCCTTCACCAGTGTGATGATCTCATTGGACATGGGGGGGATGATCCGCTTGACCATCTGCAAAAGGGTGATCTTGAAGAAGATCTGCCGCTTGGTCAGGCCCAGCACCTCACCGGCTTCCCGCTGACCTGCCGGGACGCCCTCAATGCCGCCCCGGTAGATCACGGAGAAATAGCAGGCGTAGTTGATGATAAAGGCGATGCAGCAGGCGGTCATGCGTCCGTCCCGGAAGGCGTTCCACGGATTTGTGCCGAACCAGGTGCCGGGACCGTAGAAAATGATGATAAGCTGGAGAATCAGCGGCGTACCCCGGATGATCCAGACGATGACGTTGGTCAGGGCAGACAGGGGCCGGAGCTGGGAGAGCCAGCGGGCAAAGCCCCGCGCTTCCTGCTGCCGGTAGGCCAAAGCCCGGAAGGGCGCCCACTTGCTCATGGAGCCGAAGGCCACTACCAGACCAAGGGGCAGCGCGAACAGCAGCGTCAGGAAAAACAGCTTGACCGCCTGACTACAGCCTTGCAGGATGGAGAGGGTAACAGTCCAGAACATGAAAGAATTCTCCTCTATGTAGTGATAATGGGGGGAACGAAGGGGGAGGAAGGAAAGCGTATGCGGGAAATATGCCGCTCAAAGGCAGAGAGCGGTCGCTCTCTGCCTTTGCTGTATGATTTGCGGAGTTACTTGGTCACAATGACCTGAGCGTTGTTGCAGTAGGCGTTGGTGCACTCCATGGATTCCTGGGCGGCGGTGGTGATGGTCATGCCGTTCCAGACCACATCGATGCCCTTGCCGTTCAGCTCGAAGACCTTGTTGTCCCAGTTGATCACGGTAAACACAGGCTCCACGCCCAGCTTTTCCGCTACCAGCTTGGCCATGTCGGCGTCGAAGCCGATCCAGTTGCCGTCAGCGTCCTGATAGTCCATGGGCTCAAACTCGGTGATGCCGATGACCAGCGTGCCCTTGTCCTTGATGTACTGCACGTCGCTGTCGGATTCGGAAGCGGCGAACTCGGATGCGGGCTGCTCCACCAGAGCGGCCTGTACGCCGTAGGTCTCGGCGGTTGCTTCCAGAACGCCGTCGGCGTAAGCGTCAGCCATCACGGAGTTGATGAAGGAGGCCAAATCGCTGCCCTTGCGGCAGCCGACGCCGTACAGCTCCTCAGTGAGCTTCTGATCGGTGATGGTCAGATCGGGATAGCTGGTGCCTTCACCCACCATGGCACCGGCCATGAGGGAGTCGATGATAGCGGCATCGGCGGTGCCGGCCTGCACTTCCATCAGTGCCTTGGCCTGAGAGTCTACGGATACAACGTTGTAGCCGTTGGCCAGTGCCACTTCCTCACCGGCGGAACCGGCTTCCACTGCGTAGGTCAGCTTGGCGACTTCAGCAGGCTTGGTCGCATCGGCGGCGGGGTTGCTGGTATCAGCGGGGGTCTCGGTCTTGGCACCGCAGGCAGCCAGAGACAGAACCATCATAGCAGAGAGTACAAATGCAGTCAACTTTTTCATGTTCCATTCCTCCTGAAGAATTGTTTGAGCAATTGATTTATTGTGGTAGTAGTTTACCATGATAAATTGGTAATGTAAAGAAGTGAAAACGACAAAATGCGCCGAACGTGCGGTGGGTGATTTGGTGGGAATGAACAAAGGCAGACGGGCTGTCATACTTTTCCGGGCTGTCTCATAGAAATGGACTATAAAAGCGGAAAAAGGACGGGATGCTATGAATACCTCGATCTATCAGAATATTGCCACCCGCACCGCGGGCGACATCTATATCGGTGTGGTAGGGCCGGTGCGGACAGGGAAATCCACCTTTATCAAGCGGTTCATGGAGACACAGATCATTCCCAATATTGACAATGTGTACCGCCGGGAGCGGGCCAGAGACGAGCTGCCCCAGAGCGGCTCCGGCCGCACGGTGATGACGGCGGAACCGAAGTTCGTGCCGGAGGAGGCGGCCCAGATCCAGTTGGAGGGAGGTGCGGCCTTTTCCGTCCGGCTCATCGACTGTGTGGGCTACATGGTCCGGGGGGCCTTGGGCCAGACGGAGGATGATCAGCCCCGGATGGTCACAACGCCGTGGTACGATCATCCCATCCCCATGACGGAGGCGGCGGAGATCGGCACCCGGAAGGTCATCGCGGAACATTCCACCATCGGTATCGTCATCACCACCGACGGCAGCATTTCCGACATTCCCAGAGAGGATTATCTGGAACCGGAGGAGCGGGTGATCCGGGAATTGCAGGAGCTGGGAAAGCCGTTTATCGTCCTGCTGAACAGCGAGGACCCCAAATCGGACCGGACTCTGGCCTTGGCCGGGGACATCGCCAGCCGGTATCAGGTGAAGTGCGTGCCGGTGAACTGCCTGCGGCTGGAGGAGGAAGATGTAGGGGAGATACTGAAGGCGGTGCTGTATGAGTTCCCCATGCGGGAACTGGATATTTTCCTACCGCCCTGGGTGGATGCCCTGCCGGGAGAGCATCCGGTGAAGGCCGGGATCTATGACGCCATCCGGCAGAGCATGGCGGAACTGCACCACATCCGGGAGATCGACGGCGCGGTGAAGAAACTGGGAGAAAACGAGAACATCAGCGAGGCGCTCATCACCGCCATCGACCTTGGCACCGGCGTAGCCGCCGCACGGGTGAGTCTGCCCCGGGAGATGTTCTACCAGACGCTCTCGGAGCAGTCCGGCTTTGATGTGGGGGATGACGGTGACCTCATGAGCCTGCTGACAAAGCTGGCCAGCGTCAAGGCGGAATATGACAAGGTGGCCGGGGCGCTGCGGGACGTGCGGGAAACGGGCTATGGCATCGTGGTGCCGGGGATCGACGAATTGAAGCTGGAGGAACCGGAGATCATGAAGCAGGGAGGGCGGTACGGCGTCCGCCTGAAGGCCAGCGCCCCCAGTATCCACATGATCCGGGCGGATATTGAGACGGCGGTCAGTCCCATCGTGGGCAATGAGAAGCAGTCCGAGGACATGGTGAATTATCTGCTTCAGGAGTTTGAGGGGGACACCAGTAAGATCTGGCAGTCCAACATTTTCGGACGCAGCTTTCACGAGGTGGTCAGCGACGATCTGCAAACCAAGCTGAAGCGGATGCCGGAGGACGCCCGGAAAAAGCTGCAGGAGACACTGACCCGCATCATCAACGAGGGCAGCGGCGGACTGATCTGCATTATCCTGTAAAGGCAAATAAAAATGCCCCGGCGGGAATATTCCCGCCGGGGGCATTTGTCTGCAAATATAAAGAACGCCGGAACGGTCACAGGGCCGTGCCCCGCTTGGGCATGTAGAGATTTGTCATATCCACGCCCTCCAATGCCAGCAGAAAGCGCTTTTTCTCCACGCCTCCGGCGTAGCCGGTGAGACTGCCGTCCGCCCCCACGACCCGATGACAGGGGATGAGGATAGAAATGGGGTTGTGCCCCACCGCGCCGCCTACAGCCTGGGCAGCAGCGGAAATTCCCCGGTCCCGGAGAATCTGGGCCAGCGCGCCGTAGGTAGTTACCTGACCGTAGGGGATCTCCAACAGCAGCCGCCACACCGCCTGACGGAAATCGCTGCCTCTGGGAGCCAGCGGCGGCAGATCCGGGAGAGGCTGCTTGGCAAAATAGGCGTCCAGCCACGCGGCGGCCTGACGGAACACGGGCAGATCGTCCCGTTCCACGGCGGCTTCGTCCAGCGTGGCGGCAAAATATTTCTGCCCTTCCAGCCACAGACCGGCCAGCGCGCCGTTGTCAGCGGCTAAAAATATAGTTCCCAGCGGGGAAACGTACCGGGTCAGCTCCATAAAAGTCCCTCCTGACGCATAGAATGACGGCTCGATGCCATTATAATCAAGGCCCGTGCCACTTGCAAGAGAATTCGTGCCGTGGTATGATGGAGAAAACCATTTGTTATACGAGGGGAGGCGGCGCTGTATGCTGCTGGCGGTCGATATTGGCAATTCCACCATTTCCACCGGCCTGTTTGGGCTGGATGGGGAGCTGCGCTTTTTGGCATCCTTGGATACGGACTACCGAAAGACGGCGGATCAGATCTGCGTGGATCTGATGAACCTGTTTCAGCTTTACCATTTCCGCTATGAGGATGTGACGGATTCCATTCTGTGCAGCGTGGTGCCGCCGCTGAACTTTATGATGGAGAAAGCGCTGACCCGTCTGCTGGGCAAGCCGCCTGTGGTGGTGGGCCCCGGCGTGAAAACGGGACTGAATATCCGCCTGGCGGTCCAAAGTCAGGTGGGGGCGGACATTGTGGCGGACGCTGTGTCGGCGCTGGAACAGTTCACCGCGCCCATTATCACCATCGACATGGGTACCGCCACTACCATCGGTGTCATTTCCGAGGGACGGACCTATGAGGGCGGCCTTCTGCTGCCGGGGGTCAACGTCTCTTTGGAGGCCCTCTCCCGGCGGGCGGCCCAGCTCCCGGCCATTTCCCTTCAGGCCCCGAAAAACCTGATCGGCAAAAGCACGGAGGATTGTATGCGCTCCGGTATCGTATACGGCACCGCCGCCATGCTGGACGGTATCATCGACCGCATCCGGGGGGAATTTCCCGGAAAGGAACTGCACATCGTGGCCACCGGCGGCAGCGCGCCCTTTATCGTGAAATTCTGCCGGAATAAGATCCTTTACGATAAAACACTACTGATGAAGGGCCTGTGGGCCATCTATCAGCGAAACCAGTAAATCGGAAAAATGAAAAGAAAGCAGTAAAGCAACAAATCAGCCGCCTGATGGATACTCCATCAGGCGGCTGCGTTTTACAATTCTAAAGGGGAGACTTACTTTACCAGAACCTTCTTCAGCTTGGCGAAGCGGGGCAGGGAATCCACCTTGGGCAGGTTGGGCTCACCCTGGATCAGGGGCAGCACATAGTCGATGAAGGGCTGCTCCACGCCGTTGTGCTCCTTGTTGATCCACTCCAGAGGAACCTTCTTCTCCGTGTTGGCCACGTCGGTGAGGTTCAGCAGCTCCGTCTTGCAGACGTACTTGCCGTTGTCACGGGTGCACTGGAAACCGACCATCTTATCGGTAATGCCGGCCACGGCGTTCTCCACGGCGGCCTTACCGCTCATGACGGACTCCTCAATGTCGGTTTCGGAGGCCAGATGTGCGCCGCAGCGCTGCAGCAGGCTCAGCTCGATGCCGCGGACCTTGGCGCCGGTCTTTTCCTTGACCACAGAGGCCAGGTGAGCAGCCAGACCGCCCAGCTGAGCGTGGCCGAAGCCGTCGGTGGCAGAGGTCTTGGCCTCAGAGACGAAGGTGCCGTCAGCATAGTGGATACCCTCGGAAACGGCCACCATGCAGTTGCCCTTTTCCTTATAGATGCGGTCCACGTCGGCCAGGAACTTGTCCATGTCGAAGTCCACCTCGGGGAGGTACACCAGGTCGGGACCTGCGCCGTAAGCGGTAGCCAGAGCAGCAGCGCCAGCCAGCCAGCCGGCGTGACGGCCCATGATCTCCATGATGCAGACCATGCCGGTGTCATAGACGCGGGCGTCCTGATAGACCTCCATGCAGGAGGTGGCGATGTACTTGGCAGCGGAAGCGAAGCCGGGGCAGTGGTCGGTGCCGAACAGATCGTTGTCGATGGTCTTGGGCACGCCCATCACGCGGCAGTCATAGCCGACCTTCTGCATATACTTGGAGATCTTGTTGCAGGTGTCCATGGAGTCGTTACCGCCGTTATAGAAGAAGTAACGGACGTCATACTTCTTGAAGATCTCCAGAATGCGCTTGTAATCCGTGTCATCCACATCGGGGTCCGCCATTTTATAGCGGCAGGAACCCAGAGCAGAGGAAGGAGTGTACTTCAGCAGCTCCAGCTCGGCGGGGTCCTCCTGACCCATGTCGAACAGACGGTCATTCAGAACACCCTTGATGCCGTGCTCTGCACCCAGGACCCGGGTGATGTTGGGGTTCTTCAGGGCAGTTGCGATCACGCCGTAGGCACTGGCGTTGATAACGGAAGTGGGACCGCCGGACTGACCGAAGATACAGGCGCCTTTCAATTCGCTCATATGAAAATCCTCCTGACGATTCAAAATAAGATACCTGTATCATATCATCGAAATTTTAGAAAGTAAATACTTGCAATTTATTTTTTTTGTGATATTATGATAAAAGAAAAACGTTTTCCTCCCAGAAATCTAAAAAATTGTCAATATGTTCACAAGGGCTTCCGGGATGAAAAACGGATAGATCCCCAAATAGAAAGTTATATTTTATAGGAGGATGTTCGTATGCCACTGGTTACTTCTACTGAAATGTTCAAGAAAGCCTATGATGGCGGCTATGCCATCGGCGCGTTCAACGTCAACAATATGGAGATCGTGCAGGGCATTACCGAGGCTTGCCAGGAGGAGCACGCTCCCGTGATCCTGCAGGTTTCCAAGGGCGCCCGCGCCTATGCCAACCACACCTATCTGGTGAAGCTGGTTGAGGCCGCTGTGGAGTGCTGCCCCGATATCCCCATCGTTCTGCATCTGGACCACGGCCCGGACTTCGAGACCTGCAAGAGCTGCATTGACGGCGGCTTCACCTCCGTCATGATCGACGCTTCCGGCAAGCCCTTTGCCGAGAACATCGAGATCACCAAGAAGGTCGTAGAGTATGCCCACGATCACGGCGTTGTGGTCGAGGCCGAGCTGGGCACTCTGGCTGGCATCGAGGACGAGGTCAAGGTCGCCGCTCACGAGGCCTCCTATACCCGCCCCGAGGAGGTCGAGGAGTTCGTGTCCAAGACCGGCTGCGACTCTCTGGCCATCGCCATCGGCACCTCTCACGGCGCTTATAAGTTCAAGCCCGAGCAGTGCACCCGCAATGAAAAGGGCATTCTGGTTCCCCCTCCCCTGCGTTTCGACGTTCTGGAAGAGGTCTCCAAGCGCCTGCCCGGCTTCCCCATCGTGCTCCACGGCTCTTCTTCCGTGCCTCAGGAGTATGTGAAGATGGTCAACGAGTTCGGCGGTCAGATGCCCAACGCCATCGGCGTGCCCGAGGAGCAGCTGCGTCAGGCTGCCAAGCTGTCTGTCTGCAAGATCAACATCGACTCCGACCTGCGTCTGGCCATGACCGGCACCATCCGTAAGTTTATGGCGGAGCATCCCGACAAGTTCGATCCCCGCGAGTACCTGAAGCCCGCCCGTGCCAACATCAAGGAGCTGGTCCGTCACAAGCTGGTGGACGTCCTCGGCTGCGCCGGCAAGGCCTGATTTGGTTTTATCGGATTGATTTTACCCCAAACGCACCGGGAGACAGCGTCTCCCGGTGCGTTTTTGTCAAATCGCCAGCTTTTGCGGGTGATAACGCTCTTGCACATTCCGGTACCCTATATTATAATGTAAGGGCATTTGCAATAAACGAAAAGGAATGTGGCTATGTTTAAGATCTTGAAAACAGAGGGGAAGGCCCGGCGGGGCGAATTCTCCTGCGCCCACGGCGGCACGGTGCAGACCCCGGTGTTTATGAATGTGGGTACGCAGGCGGCCATCAAGGGCGGCGTTTCGGCGTTGGATTTGAAAAATGTGGGCTGCCAGATCGAGCTGTCCAACACCTACCACCTGCATCTCCGTCCCGGTGACAAGGTGGTGCGGCAGATGGGCGGCCTCCATAAATTTATGAATTGGGATGGGCCGATCCTCACGGACTCCGGCGGATTTCAGGTGTTTTCGCTGGCCTCTCTGCGGAAGATCAAGGAGGAGGGCGTCACCTTCGCCAGCCATATCGACGGGCACCGGATTTTTATGGGCCCGGAGGAATCCATGCAGATCCAGTCCAATCTGGGCAGTGACATCGCCATGGCCTTTGACGAGTGCGTGGAGAACCCGGCCCGGTATGAGTACGCCAAGGCATCGGTGGAGCGGACCCTCCGCTGGCTCCAGCGCTGCAAGGTGGAGCATGACCGGCTCAACAGTCTGCCGGACACGGTGAACCCCCATCAGATGCTGTTCGGCATCAACCAGGGCGCCACCTTCGCGGATCTTCGGGCCTGGCATATGCAGGAGATCGCCAAGATCGACTGCGACGGCTACGCCATCGGCGGTCTGGCGGTGGGCGAGCCGGCGGAGATCATGTACGAGATGATCGACGTGGTGGAGCCCTTTGCCCCCAAGGAGAAGCCCCGGTATCTCATGGGCGTGGGAACCCCCAGCAACATCATTGAGGCCGTGGCCCGGGGCGTGGACTTCTTCGACTGCGTGATGCCCTCCCGCAACGGCCGTCACGGAAAGCTCTTTACCTGGGAGGGCACCGTGAACATCATGAACGAGAAGTATATCACCGATGACCGGCCCATCAGCGAAAGCTGCAACTGCCCGGTGTGCCGGAGCCATTCCAGGGCCTACCTGCGCCACCTGTTTAAGGCGGACGAGGTGCTGGCCCTGCGTCTGGCGGTGCTGCACAACCTCTGGTTCTACAACGAACTGATGGCGAAGATCCGTGAGGCACTGGACAACGGCACCTTTGCCGACTTCCGGGAGAAATACAGTGGCAATCTGGAAAAACGGGCCTGATTTGGAACGGTTTTGCCTGCTGCGGCCGGTAAGAGGACTTGACAAACCGGCGGTTTGCGCATAAAATAAATCCGTTATCGACTGAGATGGGGAAAAAGCCCTGGTATCCCGCCTTCAGAGAGCCGGCGTTTGCTGCAAGCCGGTGGGGGAGCCTGGGAGGACTGGCCCCGGAGTCTTTCGCCTGAACAGCAGTAGGGCGGAACGGCTGGCATCGTTATCTGCCGCACCGAGCGCCGGGAAACCGGCGGAAACAGGGTGGTACCGCGTTTTCAACGCCCCTGAGCCGTAAGGCTTAGGGGCGTTTTCTTTATTCGGCGGAAAGCGTGAGATGTTGCAGAATGAAAAAGCTGTGGGATTCCCCCGTTCCTTTTCTGGCCTATGGCGTTCCCTATGCGTATCTGGGATTTTGGGGACATGGGGAAACGGGCGGAGCATTGGCGAATTTCCTGTCTATCATCGGCGTGATTACGCTGATGAAATGGGCACACCATAAAAACAGCCTGAAAGCCCTGTTTTTGGGAAACGCTCTGTCCCTGCTGGTATCCTGTGCCTGCCTGTCCGTGTTCGGAACGGAGAAATGGGGCGGGACCTTTGAACCCGCGACGGCTTTTCAGATGCTGTGCGCGGCAGCGTTGCTCGCACTGGCCGTTCAGCTGGTCTGGTGGCGCGTCAAGCGGCGGACACAAAAGCGGTCCTGAGATCAAATCAATCAAAATGCAGAACATTTCAGATAAAAGGAGTCAACCATGAAGTACGATTTTACAGCCATTGAAAAGAAATGGCAGGAGAAGTGGCTGGAGGAAAAGCCCTTCACCGCCGTCACCGGGGACAAGACCCGGGAGAAGTTCTACGGCCTCATCGAGTTCCCCTATCCCTCCGGTCAGGGCCTCCACGTGGGCCACGCCCGTCCCTTTACCGCCATGGACATCATCTGCCGCAAGAAGCGGATGCAGGGTTACAATGTGCTGTTCCCCATCGGCTTTGATGCCTTTGGCCTGCCCACGGAGAACTACGCCATCAAGAACCACGTCCACCCCGCCATCGTTACCAAGCAGAACATTGCCAACTTCACCAAGCAGCTTCACATGCTGGGCTATTCCTTCGACTGGGACCGGGTGGTGGACACCACGGACCCCAGCTACTACAAGTGGACTCAGTGGATTTTCCTCCAGCTGTTCAAGCACGGCCTGGCCTACAAGGCATCCATGCCCGTGAACTGGTGCACCAGCTGCAAGTGCGTGCTGGCCAACGAGGAAGTTGTGGAGGGCGTCTGCGAGCGCTGCGGCAGCGAGGTCATCCGCAAGGAGAAGAGCCAGTGGATGCTGGCCATCACCAAGTATGCCGACCGCCTGATCGACGATCTGGACGATGTGGACTATATCGAGCGGGTCAAGATCCAGCAGCGCAACTGGATCGGCCGCAGCGAGGGTACCGAGGTGGACTTCACCGCCACCAACGGCGACAAGCTGACGGTCTACACCACCCGGTGCGACACCCTGTTCGGCGTGACCTATATGGTCATCTCTCCCGAGCATCCCTATCTCACCCAGTGGAAGGACCAGCTGACCAACTGGGAGGCCGTGGAGGCCTACCGGCAGGAGGCTGCCCGGAAGTCCGACTTTGAGCGGGGCGAGCTGAACAAGGAGAAGACCGGCGTCCGGCTGGAGGGCATCGAGGCCGTCCATCCCGTCACCGGTAAGCACATTCCCATTTTCGTTTCCGACTACGTGCTGATGGGCTACGGCACCGGCATCGTCATGGGCGTGCCTGGCCACGATCAGCGCGACTGGGACTTTGCCACAGCCTTCGGACTGCCCATCGTGGAGGTAGTCAAGGGCGGCGACGTGACCAAGTGCGCCTTCGCCCTGAAGGACGATACCGGCATCATGGTCAACTCCGACTTCCTCAACGGCCTCACCGTCAAGGAGGCCATCCCCGCCATGAAGAAGTGGGTCACGGAACATGGCATCGGCCGTCCCAAGACCAACTTCAAGCTCCGTGACTGGGTGTTCAGCCGCCAGCGCTACTGGGGCGAGCCGATCCCCCTGGTGAAGTGCGAGAAGTGCGGCTGGGTGCCCCTGCCGGAAGAGCAGCTGCCGCTGCTGCTGCCGGAGGTGGAAAGCTACGAACTCACCGATGACGGAGAATCTCCCCTGTCCAAGATGACCGACTGGGTGAACACCACCTGCCCCAAGTGCGGCGGCCCCGCTCAGCGGGAAACCGACACCATGCCCCAGTGGGCCGGCTCCTGCTGGTACTTCCTGCGGTATATGGACCCCCACAATGATAAGGCCCTGGCCTCCAAGGAGGCGCTGGAATACTGGTCTCCTGTGGACTGGTACAACGGCGGCATGGAGCACACCACCCTGCACCTGCTGTACAGCCGTTTCTGGCACAAGTTCCTGTACGATATCGGCGTGGTGCCCACTGCCGAGCCCTACCAGAAGCGCACCTCCCACGGCATGATCCTGGGCCTGAACCCCCACAGCTTTGTCAACCTGCCCGCTGACGAGCAGGAGAAGCTGCTGAAGGAGTATGGCAGCCAGAAGGCCGCCGAAAAGGCACTGGAAGAGAAGTACGGCGAGATGGCACGCCATCCCATCGTCAAGATGTCCAAGAGCCTGGGCAACGTCATCAACCCCGACGAGGTGGTGGATCAGTACGGTGCCGACACCATGCGTCTGTATGAGATGTTCATGGGCGACTTTGAGCAGGCCGCACCCTGGCAGACCTCTGCCATTGCCGGCTGCAACCGCTTCCTCGACCGCGTATGGGCGCTGTCCGACAAGCTGGTGGAGGGCGAGGGCTACCGCCCCGCCATCGAGACCCTGATGCACCAGACCATCAAGAAGGTGGGCGCTGATATCGAGGGCCTGAAGATGAACACTGCCATTGCCCAGCTGATGACGCTGGTCAATGCCCTGTACGACAACGGCGGTGCGACCAAGGCCGAGCTGGAGACCGTTGTTCAGCTGCTGAACCCGTTTGCTCCCCACATGACCGAGGAGCTGTGGGAGAAGCTGGGCCACAGCCACAATGAGCAGCTGGCATACTACCCCTGGCCCCAGTACGAAGAGGCCAAGTGCGTGGAGAGCACCGTGGAGATCGCCGTGCAGGTGAACGGCAAGGTGAAGGCCCGCCTGAAGGTGGCTGCCGACATCGATGCTGCTGCCGCCATTGCCGCCGCCAAGGCTGACCCCGCTGTTGCTGCCGCTCTGGAAGGCAAGCAGCTGGTCAAGGAGATCTACGTCAAGGGCCGTCTGGTCAATCTGGCTGTCAAGGGCTAAACCAACCGATACCCTGCCGAAAGGCTGGATATACAACTACCCGCAGAGGCGGACTGGCGCATAAAACACCCGGGAACGTTTATTCAAAATCTTTTCAAAGATTTTGCGCAAAAAACTTTCAAAAAAAGGTTGACGAACGCATGAAAATGCGCTATACTGTCTACTGTTAGTTACCATGTAACAACGAAATTCCTGCCTCACGGTCCAAGGGAGGGAATAAGATGTCGGAAATTCGTGTTAAAGAGGGCGAGTCGCTGGAAAGCGCACTGCGTCGCTTCAAGCGCAGCACCGCTCGCAGCGGTGTGCTCGCAGAGGTTCGTAAGCGCGAGGCTTACGAGAAGCCGTCTGTTAAGCGCAAGAAGAAGTCCGAAGCAGCCCGCAAGCGCAAGTTCAAGTAATTAACTGCTTGAAATCGCACGTTGCTTTAGATTTCAAACGCGTTGCTAACGCCGATGTAGGAGAGCCTGAAACTCAGGCTCTCCTATTTTCATTTGCGAGACTGAGAGGGTTTTTATCATGCTGATTACCCCCGAATATGTATTCAAGGATGTGACCCACATCACGCCGGAGTGGCTGGCCCAAAAGGGCATCCGGGCGCTGGTGCTGGATATCGACAACACCCTGACCGCCGACCGCAGTCAGGAGCTGCCGGAAGAAGTGGCCGGGTGGCTGGAAGCCATGCGCAGGGCGGGCGTAAAGCTGACCATCGTTTCCAACGGTGCCGAAAAGCGGGTGCGCCCCTTTGCGGAAAAGCTGGGCCTTGCTTACCTTTACCGCAGCGCCAAGCCCCTGCCCTTTGCGCTGGGAGTGGCCCGCAGCCGGATGCAGGTGAAGCGCCGGGAAATGGCCATGGTGGGCGACCAGCTCTATGCCGACCGGATGGCGGCGGCGCTCTATGGTATCCCGGGCCTGATGGTCATCCCCCGCGGGCCGGATCTCGGGGCACAGGTGGTGCTCAAGCGCAAGTGGGAGAAAAAACACTGGCAGGAATACTACGACCAGGGAGGCAAGACCCTGTGAGTGAGTGGAAGATCCGGTTCGGCACCGCAGGCACCAGCGACAGCTTCACGGCCATGGGGTATAAGAACAGTCTGGACATTCCGGCCTATACCGAAAAAATGGGGTTGGATGCCTTTGAATACCAGTGCGGCCATGGAGTCCGGCTGGGGCTGGACAAGGCCCGGCAGATGGCTGACGATGCCGCCGCCCGGGGGATTTTGTTCAGCGTCCACGCGCCTTACTATATCAGCGCCTCCAGCCTGGATGAGGAAAAGCGGCTGAACAGCGTAAACTATCTGCTCCAGAGCGCGGCGCTCTGCAGGGCGCTGGGCGGCAGGCGGGTCATCTTCCACTCCGGCAGCTGCGGCAGGCAGAGCCGGGAAGCTGCCCTGGAAAAAGCGCTGGACACCCTGAAACGGGCGCAGGACGCGCTGGATGAAGCGGGCTTTGCCGAGATCATCCTCTGCCCTGAGACGATGGGAAAGATCGGCCAGCTGGGTACGCTGGAAGAGGTGCTGGCTCTCTGCGGAGTGGACAGACGCATCACCCCCTGCATCGACTTCGGCCACCTCAACGCCCGGACGCTGGGCGGCATCCGGTCCAAGGCGGATTATGCCGCTATCCTTGACCGCATCGGGGAGACGCTGGGGGATGCGCGTGCCCGGCAGTTCCATGTCCATTTTTCCCGCATTGAGCATTCCAAGGGCGGTGAAAAGCGGCACTGGACCTTTGCCGAGACTCAGTTCGGCCCCGAACCCCAGCCCCTGATGGAGCTGCTGGCCGAGCGCGGGCTTGCACCTGTCATCATCTGTGAGAGCGCCGGTACGCAGGCAGAGGATGCGAAAACAATGAAGCGATTTTTTGAGGCTTGTCTTTGTACAACCTCTCAGTCGGGCTTGCGCCCGCCAGCTCCCCTTGTAGGGGAGCCTTTGGCAAAAAGATTCACTGAAATCGGCTGCCAAGGCCTCCCCTCATTAGGGGAGGTGGCATTGCGCAGCAATGACGGAGAGGTTTAATTACAGCAGGCTCAGTGCTTCCTCATCGGCCACAAGGATGCAATCGGGGTGCATCTGCAGGATGGAGCCCGGGCACTCGGGGGTCACAGGGCCGGAG
>ENA-OZAC01000543-OZAC01000543.1-human-gut-metagenome-genome-assembly--contig:-NODE-543-length-16982-cov-6.648195_pt1 | contig 16982 bp, 18 predicted proteins | sample MGYA00243298_ERZ653493 | MGnify/ENA primary metagenome ERZ653493 (study PRJEB26926, sample SAMN06165177) | human gut metagenome | biome: ENVO:00009003; feature: ENVO:2100002; material: ENVO:00002003...
GTCCGACATGAAGGCCGGGTTGATCGGGTTGCAGCGGTGGCTGCGGCGCGGGTCGTCGAAGTTGATCACGTAGAACCGGACGTCTCCCGCGTACTTGTCCCTGTTTTGGAGCAGGTGGTTGTAGACGATGGTGCTCAGGTCCGGATATTTGAAATCATAACAATAGAGCGCGTAGCCCTTCGCTATCTGCTGCTTGATGAACTGGTTGATGACGCAGTACGACTTCCCGCTGCCTGGCGTGCCCAGCACGAGGGTTGCCCGGAACGGGTTCACCACGTTTATTCAGCCGTCATGCCATTTCCTGTTGTAATGGAAACGGGTCGGAAGGTTCACCGAATACTCGTTCGTCATCAGCCTTGTCTCCTGCATGAAGGACTCGTTCTCCTCGTTGAACACGTCATCCATCAGCCGGCTTCCCAGAAGGCGGCCGGCCCACATGCCTGCGGTCAGGAGGCAGATGTAACCCACGGTGACGGCGGAGACGTACAGCAGCGTGACAAGCCGGATGTCCCACGGGGAAGTGAGCAGCAGCTCGCTTGAGAAATAGAACGACAGCCCGCAAATGAGGACACAGCCGATGCGCAGGCGGGACATCTCCATCTGTCTGCGCCCCCTGGCCCCCATTGCGGAGAAGAGGAGGAACATCAGGCAGAAGGACTTGGTCACCAGCGAATGGGTGAACAGCCCCGTGTCCCGTTGCAGGTTCAGAAGGATCCTGTCCGCCATGCCGTTGGTACATCCCAGGCGGTGGAAAAACGGATAGCAGAAATAATAGACGTTCATCACGAGGAACAGGATGCTGACCGCCCGCATGAAGTCGGTGGTCTTGCCGAGTCCCCTGGCATCTTCTTGTGACATGTTTTACTTGTTTTACAGGTGATACTTTGCTTATGTCTTATCTTTTGGGAAACCCTTTTAGCCGATATGCGGGCCGCGGCGTTTCCGTTTCTTTTTTCTCTTTCCGTAGGGGCCTTCCACGGTTTCCTCGCCCGGATAAGGACGGGATTCCGTCGTGAGGATATCCAGCAGCCCTTCCGCAAGTCCGGTTTCCCCTCTTGCCCTTTCCTCTTTCAAGGAGGCATCCCCATGGGGGATTGCCATGGGAAGCGGCGTGCCGTACAGCCTGTTCAGGACGGAGGCGGAGAACTCCCGGCCAAGGGCCGAGCCCTTGAATACCGTTCTCGATCCGTGGTCGATGTAGGTCACCCCGTAAATCACGCCTTGTTCGTTTTCCCAGAGTATGGGGACGACGCCTTTTTCGGCCAGGAGCCGGAGGAATCCCTGACGGGTGTCCTGACGCAGGGCTTCCCGGATGGCCTCCTTTGTGCTTTCCTGTACGGGATGTGCCTTCATCCACGTCTTGCTCCGGGCGCATTTCCTTTTCAGGGCCTCGTAACCGACGCTCCTGCCGATGTCGCTGGACTTGATGCCCACGCCACAGCGTCTGCCCTTCTCATCGAGTGCCGCATAGACCAGCCCGTGGCATATCCTTCCGTCGACACTCTTGCGTACTTCTTCCACCGTCACGTTGAAGAGTCCGAGCAGAGCCTTGAATTCCCTGAATGAGCGGAAACGGTAATCCTGCAGGGCCGGTCTGACCACGTTTGCGATCTGGTGTTTCAGATCGCCTTTGCGGTATTCCACCGCTGTCATGGCACCGGAGGCCTTGCGTTCCTCTTTCGTTGACGGGACCAGTCCGTATTTCTGTTCCAGCTCCCGGCAGATTTTCATGGAACGTTCCCACTCCTTGTAATCCCGGATCTTCCTGCCCTGTTCGTCTATGCGCAGGGAGACGATGTGGATATGGGGGCGCGCGTTGTCCTCGTGCCGGAAAATGATGTAGGGCTGGTCGCCGTATCCCAGCTTCTCCATGTATTCCCGCCCGATGGCCTCCAGCTGTCCGTCGGAGAGCCTGTCATCGGGATGGGGGTTGAGCGAGAGGTGGATCACCGGCTTTTCCGTCCGGAGGTTGGCGGCAAGGTATGCCTCGAAGCTGCGCATGCATTCCGGGATGCCGGCCGTGCCGTCGGGACGCTCCATGATACGGTTCCATGCCAGGGTCCGGGCCTTGCCCTTGTCCACTTTCTCCTGGTTGTAATAAAGCGCCCCGTAGACGGACACCCCGGACGTTATCTTTGCAACCATCGCTCGAATTCCTTGGTGAGACGGATGATCTCCTTGTTCAGCGAGATGTACTCCACGGTCAGCTGTTCCAGCTTGTAAAGCAGGGCCAGGGCTTTCTTTTCGGTCAGCTCCCCGCTGTGGACGGCCTTGGCCACCTGGTTGTAGTTCACTCCCACGCGGCGGTAGTCGCTCTGCAGGTTCGTCAGCCGGATGTAGAAGTCCGTGGCGGCCTTGTCGATCTTCACCACCTTCAGCGGCCTGCCGAAAATGGCCGAGAGGATGAACTGCGACCTGGTCTTCGCGCCGGAATTCGCGTAGAGCCTCTCGAATTCGATGTTCTGCATCTCGTCCAGGCGGAACCCGTAATAATAGGAATGAAGTTCGGATTCATCCTTCGGCTTGCGCCCGCCCTTTCATGGTTGTCCGGCGGCAGCCTGTGCCGGCTTGCCGGTCTGTTTGATTTTAGCCATAGGACATATGTTTTCTTGGTTTCTTTTCATGGGGGCAAAATAAGTGAGAATTCCGCTATGTACCAAACGGAGCGGGGTGACTATCCCTGACAAAAGATGACTTTGAAGGACACGGTGCTTTTTGCCCGGTATCAACGCTGTCCGAGACCGCATTTTACTATGTTTTTCTCATAATTCTCCTTGAGTTTTGGAAGCAGGACGGAGAGGTTCTTCTTTCTGCGGGCAAGGTCGGCACGAAGGTCGTATGGCTTGGGAAGGGTGATGTTGAAGAATTCCTCAAATGCGGCAACCAGGCCGGCAAAGGATTGGCGGGCACCGTTGTCATTGGTGATAAGACCGGAGTAGTCCAGTGAGGCTATCAGCTCCATAAGGCTGGTGGTGGAACCGTTCCAGTGTATGGATGGGACGCCTGAACGCTTTTTCTGCATATCGGAGGAGACCTGACACTCCGGATGCTCCACTGAAAAGAGAAGGAGCTCGATTTCCATCTTGACAAGGGAGGTCGTTTTTGTAAGATATATTTCCATTATATGCTCAGGACGGTGTCCCGGTATGTCTCTGTAGAGAGCAAGTTCCAGTTCCAATATCCTGAGATGCCTTAACTTGTCCATCACTGCCTGTTCCCCGTTTGCCAGCAGGGAGAGTTGGGATATGAACTCTCCATAGGCATCGGTTACCTTGTTCTCTGTGATTGTTTTCCCTTCCCGGAAGGTTTCTGCAAAATGTCCGAACAGACGGCTGCTTATTAATGTTTCCATACGCTCCTGATTTAAGTGTTACATTCGGTTTATGTATGGGCCAATGCCATGCCTCATATATGGGAACCGGCATGAAATCCTATAAATATCAGGTGGACAGACAGATAAATTCCACGCTGTCTATAGGGTGTAAACCTACAATGTACACCTGCCTTACAATAATGTAAGGGATATGTACACTTTTTGTAAGCCCCCTTGCATTGGACAGGCTTTCAGGAAAGGTTCCGGCGGATAAATCCGGCAATCTCTTCCGTGTCCCACAGCTCTTTCAAAGCTGTACACTGTACACCGTTGGAGTTCAGATATTTTATGAATACCCTTCCGGTTCCCGGATTGGGCAGAAATATGACCGCAAAAGGCCTGTTCCTGTATAATAATGTGAAACTGCCCGTAAGTGTTTGTCTGTAACGGATGACCTTGCCGGTTTCCCTGTAAAGGTCGTCTGTTATCGGGACAAGGAGAACGGTTTCTATGATCCTGTGAACGCTGCCTTTTTTGGGGGGAAGCCCCATGGCCTGCGCCGGTCCTGTTTTCCACATTCTTTCCCGGTGTTCAAAGTCGCAGATCTGCATGTGCAGTCTGCCGCGTAGAGAGTGTATCTTCATAACTCATCGTTTTTTGTGGCTTGTTTTTCCAATGTCAAACATAAAAGGAAACCTGTCGGAATGCAAGACAAAAAGAGTTAATCCTATGGGAGTCGGATTTTCCGACACCCTTGCCCGCATCAGATGATTCCATATCTTTTCAGCTTTTCGTACAGGGTCGTACGGCTCATGTTCAGGAGTCTGGCCGTCCTGGAACGGTTGTTTCCCGTCTGCTCAAGCATTTTCACGAGCAGTTGCCGTTCTTTCTCGTCTTCTGAGAGAATCACATTCTCTTCCGGTCTTACACTCAGGTCAAGTTTCAGGTTGCCGGCTGTTATCCAGCCGTTGGTGGCAAGCAGCATGGCACTGCGGACGGTATTTCTCAGTTCCCTGATGTTTCCCGGCCATCCGTATTCCCGCATGGCGGCTATGGCAAGACAGTCAAATCCCTGGAGTGAGACCCTGTGTTCCTTGGAAAAACGCTCAAGGAAGAATTTTGCCATGGGAAGTATGTCCTCCGGGCATTCGGACAGTAGGGGGACTCTGATGGTGAACTCGTTGAGACGGTGGAACAGATCCTCACGGAAACGCCCTTCCGTTATGGCTTTCTCCAGATTCTCGTTGGTGGCGGCCAACAGACGGATGTCAAAGCGGCGTTCTTTCGTGGAGCCGACTTGCTTGTAGCATTTTTCCTGCAGGGCACGAAGCAGGAGCATTTGTGTCTTATAGGAAAGGTTGCCTATCTCGTCAAGAAAGAGTGTCCCGCCGTCAGCCTCCTGAAACAGTCCGGGCTTGTCACTGTCAGCGCCGGTGAACGAGCCCTTGCGGTGGCCGAAGAATTCAGATGCGGCAAGCTCTTCGGGAATGGCTCCGCAATCGACCGTTACATACGGCTTGTACTTTCTGCGGCTCTGTTCATGCATCTCCCTGGCTATGTGCTCCTTGCCTGTACCGGAAGCCCCGCGAAGAAGGACGGATATGTCGGAAGCCGCAACCAGGCTTATTTGGCGGTACATCTCCCGGGCCTTGTCACTCTCTCCACGGTAGAACTCATTTATATCATGTTTTATACGGCTGAAAACCTTGCCAATGGACTCCAGCAGTCTGTCCGGCTGTATGGGTTTGCAAAGGTAGTTTGCGGCACCAAGCTGCATGGCTTCCACCGCATTCTCAACCTGGCCGTAGTTGGTCATTATGAGGAATGGGATATTCAGATGCTTTTCATGTATCCATCTTAACAGTTCCGTACTGTTGCCGTCAGGCAGACGCAGGTCTGCGAGGACAAGGTCATACTCCCCGGATGAAAGTTTCCTGCGTGCAGAGGAAAGATGTGTCACGCATTCCGTCTCCATATTTTTTTTCTTCAGCCAATTGCTGATGCTGCGGCTGAATATTATATCGTCTTCAATTATCAGTATTGTTCTTTTCATGTGCTTCCTCCTGCATTTTTTCAACATGGATGACCAGTTTCGATGCAGCCTGTTCAATCCTGTATATTTCTTTGAGTTGCTTTTCCTGCCATTTGTCCGGATCCGTTGTGACAATTTCATGAAGCGTTTCCATCGGATAGTCCAGGTTCACGGTTTCCCAAAGCGGCAGGTTCTTGTGAAGGATATCCCGAAGGGCTTGTCTGTCATTTCCATGCAGCGCATCGTGCAGCCGGGAGAGTTCCTTACGGCTTTCATCGACAAAGATTCGCAGCATTTCCCTGTGGTTGTCCTCTCCGGCAAAGAGCAGGGACAAGTCCGGTTTCCATACCCGTTCCTTTACCGTTCCGATGATTCCGGATATGCCGGCAAACAGCCTGTCTATGGAGAACGGTTTGCGGATACAGCCGGCAAATCCGCATGAGAAGTAATTCATGTCATCATCCACACGGGCGGTCAGGGCTATTACAGGAATAGTGTTTGCACAGCCTATATTGGAGGAACGGAGCAGCTCAAGAATGGAGAATCCGTCCATTTCAGGCATCTGGATATCTGTCAGCAACACATCATAGCTTTTCTCCCTTATCCGGGCTATGAGTTCACGGCTGGTGGCACATGGGGTGCAGTCCGCCCCGAGCCGCTTGAGCATTTCTCCCGTTATGCGGAGCTGTCTGATATCATCGTCAAGCAGAAGCACGGAAATGCCGTTCAGTCTTGAAATGACGGATACAGGCTCGTTTTCCTCTATCGGAGATTTCTCATCCGCCTCCCGGAGGGGAAGAATGACAATGAATGTACTGCCTTCCCCCGGGCGGCTTTCAACACGGATATTGCCGCCCATCCGTGAAACAAGACGGTACGATATGGTCAGGCCAAGTCCGAATCCCGGTACGTTACGGGCATTTTCAAGCCGTTCAAAGGCTGTGAATATCCGTTCGGTATCCTTGCTGTCCATCCCACAGCCTGTATCCCGTACTGAAAACCGCAGCTCACCGCCGTGATATTCGGCACTTAGGCATATGCCTCCTTTTTCTGTAAATTTGAGCGCATTGGCAATCAGATTGCTTATGATCTGTTGCAGCTGCCCCCGGTCCCCGCTGACAACAATGTCCATATCAAGGAACTCGCTTGAAAAGCGAAGGTCCTTCTTCCTCGCCTGCAGAACAAAATTGTCAGCGACTTCCTTGAACAGGGATTCCAGATTATAGACCGAGATTTGGGAACGGTTCTGCTCCGTATCCAGCAGGTAAAAATTCATAAGTGTCTCAACAAGTGTAAGCATATAGTCGGATGCGTGTGATATGCTCTCCAGGTATTCACTCCGGCATTCCGGTACGGACTCCTCCGGCAAGAGTTCCGCAGCACCCTTTATGGTACTTAGTGGAGAACGCAGGTCATGAGCGATGGAAAGCATCATGTCTTTTCTTGATTGCAACAGTTCCCTGTTTCTTGTATCCGATGCTTCAAGTTCCTTTTCGTATCTGTATTTCCTGTTTAACTCTCTGTGGATTATGATATACAGTAAAAAAGCAAGCAGGGAGACGGATATGGCAAGAAAGGAAATAACAAGATAAGAGTGTTCCCTTTCTGATACGAACCGCCTGTATCTGTCGGAAATTCGTCGGTTACTTTCAAATTCAAGTGTCCGGATAAGGCTGTTCAGCTTCCGGTTCAGGTCCATGTTTTTCACATACAGGCTGTCCATCTGGGTGGTCAGCTGCCTTTGCTGCGCCTGCCGTTTCCTTGTCACTTCATGGTTCAGGGAATAGAGCATGCCGGTGGTGACGGAAGAGGGAGCTTTTTCTTTTTTCCTTTCCGATTTTTCCTTTTGACGCAGGTAGGCGGATTTTTTCTCTTTTTTGCGGAATATGGAAAAGATGTTTTTTCTCCACGCGGGTTCCTCACGGAGGCTTTTCTCCTCCGGGGCATCGGGGACGTCTTCCACTTTGGATATGATGGACGGAATCCTCTCATTGATGATGTCAGTCTGGCTTTGCAGCCTTTTAAAGGTATTCATGACCGTACCGAGAAGCCGCTCCTTCTCCTTCAGCAGCAGGCAGAGGGTGTCTATTTCACCCTGAAGCCCGGTGGTGTGCGCGTTGCTTTTCAGGATCCGCAATGTGTCGCAGATCTCCCTTCTCCTTTCACTGTATGAAAGATAGTCTTCCTGCTTCCAGACGCTGACCATTTCGCCTTCCGTGGCAAGTTCCAGCAGGTCGGCGTAGATCTGTTCCGTCAGCTGCCAGGTATGGACCAGCTCCTTCTCGTTGCGCAGAAGGGTGTTCCGCTTTATCTGCTCACGGCGGAACAGGCAAATGGTTACGGCAAGCAGCGCTATCAGAATGGCATAGCCTAAGATTATTTTGAGTTTCAATCCCATATGCACCCGTTTATTGTTTTTGCGGCAGAGGCCAATCATGTCTGTAGGAGCACGCCAATATACCCGAAGGTGTAAAGGGCATGAATTCCTATATGGGAAATCCGGGATATCCGCAGAAGAGAAGAGGAATTGCAGGGCGCATCCTGTGGCCAATATAGGGGTACGGACCACAGGTGTTGCCGCTTTTCCTTGCTTCCTTTGAAATTTACCAGATTTCTAATACAAGGTACCAGCCAACACGCTTTAAAATTATTGTTTTACACTGCCTTACAAATATAATGAAAAAGTTTCATCCTGCAAGAGATGCGAAGGGAATGTTTGGCTCTTTTTATGGTTTCCCGGTGAAAATGGGAGGTTGATCCCAGCCATTTTACTTCATTTCTTTTATATTTGCACCCATTAAAGTACATAGGCAGCTATGCCGGGTACGTGATGAACAAATTTTCGGAAAAACACACGTGAATACGGAACTATAAATCAAAATAATATGAAACTTAAAATATTTATCGCTATGGGACTATTAAGCATGTTTGGCTTGGGGTAGCTGTAATGCCCGGCAAAAAGACAACACAGCGAAAAAGGAGTTACGCTATACCATGAATGAAAGTGCTCCGAAGAACCACTATCTATTGACCATGTCAAGTAACGGGTGCAATTGCAGAATTCTTGTGAACGATATTCCCGTATATGGCTTTTGGAACGAAGGGGCATATTCCGGTTCATACCCTATCAGCCACTTCATACAGAAAAGTGGAACACAAAAATTAAAAGTAGAATTATATCCTGCATATACACATGAAGATTTAGGGATAAACAGTGAGGAACCGTTATATATTGAAGTAAAAAAAACGTTTTGACGGTCAGACACTGGACGATTATGTAGCTGTCTTAACAAATCCAATCCCCAAAGTTCGGAAGGGTATTCCATACTATGAGTATGAATGCTCTTTTGAAGCGGAGGTTCCTTACACAATATCTATTTTAGATATGAGTTTCAGAATCAATTTTTGATTAGGGATAGAATAATTGGCATAACGAACTATTAGCTGTTTCAATACTTGTTTTTTTGTCTATTCTCCATGATCGTTTCAAAGTTTTCTTGCCCCCATTGTTTCAATCGCTCTAAATGAGGAATCAAGGTTTCTCCAAACTCAGATACATAATATTCCACTTTGGGTGGCACTGAGGGGTATATTTTTCTACCCACTAATCCGTCCGTTACCAATGAGCGCAAAACGGTAGAGAGCATTTTTTCCGATATAGAGGGAATTGTTTTATATAGTTCATTAAAACGTATTACCCCATTCTCGTGTAGCTTCAACAAGACAACTAAAGCCCACTTGTCGCCTAACCATTCTAATATAGGGGATGCAGAACAATATTCATAATCTAATTTCTTTCGCATTTTTTTTATTCTTAAAATCATTGATATTGAGAAATACTAACCCAAACGTAAGTGGCTGACAGATAGTATAGTTCTTCTTTATTCCAAAAGAACATCCTAACTTCGCAACACAAAAATACGGAAAATAGCCGATTTCAAGAGCTTAATTGATAATTATATGGAACTATTACATTTTACAGGACAAGTGTGGCGACCGCCTTACGAGGCAAGTTCTCAACTATTACAGGTTACAGCCGGATGCACACATAACAAGTGCAAATTTTGTAGCTTATATCACGGAACAAAGTTTCGTCTATCTCCTATTGCAGAGGTAGAGGAAGACTTGAAGGTGATACAAGACTATCAACCGAGGGCACGGCGAGTATTTTTAACCGGAGCTAATCCCTTTGCTTTAAGTTATAACAGACTATTGGATTTAGGTCTTCTAATCAGGAAGTACCTTCGTCATTGTGAAAGCATCGGTATGTTTGCCCGGATTTCAGATATTAAGCCGAAAACGGTAGAGGAATTGAAGAACCTGCGTCATTTGGGCTTTGACGGTATCAGTATCGGAACAGAATCGGGAGATGATGATACATTGGCAGCAATGAACAAGGGATATATGGCTAATGATATTATCGAGCAATGCAAGAAGCTGGAAGAAGCAAATATCAGATATAACCTCGTGTATCTGACAGGGCTTGCAGGAAAAGGCAAGGGAGAGCGGAATGCTATTAATACTGCCAATGTGTTCAATCAGCTATCCCCCTTTACCGTAAACTTTGTATCACTGACCGTATTTTCCGAATCAGAATTATACGAGGAAATACAACGTGGCTCTTTTGTAGAAGCTACCGAACACGAAAGGTTGTTGGAGCTACGGACTTTTATTTCAAGACTTCATATAAAAACAACTTTATTAGGAAATACGGTATCAAACACTGTTCCGTTTGTCGGAATGATACCTAATGATAGAGTTAGAATTCTTAATGAACTGGATTCGGCTATAAAAAATGCCGGAGAAAAAGAATTAAGGCGATATAGAGATAGTATTAGGTCTTTATAATCAACTCAAAGATATTCTATGCAATTTGTAGATAAGATATTGTCCCAGTCAATACAGAGATAGAAAAGCTCGGTATAGATGATTGTAAGCATTCAGCAAACCCCGTATTTTCCCCTCTAAAAGTTCTTCCTAGTTTTGCGTGAATTTAAAACGTGAAACAATGAAGAACTTAACTTTAGAAGAATTTAAAAAGATTCATGAAGAATGGAAGTTAACGGGACTTTCCATTCGTGATTATTGTCACAACACCGGCTTTGAAGAAAGCAAGTTTTATTATTGGCGTAAGAAACTTACAGAAACCATGCTGCCGCAGGCGGGCGGTTTTGTTCCGGTGAATATGTTTAACCAGAACGGCAAGCTGGGCATGTCTGCCACCGGCTCCGCTAAAGAAGCAACGGATCATGTACCCTGTGAAGTGATATATCCCAATGGTGTCGTCTTGCGCATCCAGAGTGAATTGTCTCTGGAAACGCTCCGTTCGTTAATCCTCTTATGCCGGTAGCCCATGTTCAACCTCAATGATTCCAACCGTTTTTTCCTGTACCCGTATCCTACGGACATGCGCAAAAGCTTCTATTCGCTGAGCGGCATTGTGACCAACCTCATGGGCATGAACGTCCAGGACGGAGATGCCTATATCTTTATCAACAAATCATTGACCGGGTTGAAGATACTCCATGCCGAGTACGGGGGGCTGGTCATTTACAACATGAAACTTGAACGGGGAGCCTTCAAACTCCCCGACATTGACACCGATGACCCTGCCACTTCAAAGGGTATAAAATGGGCTGACCTGATGATGATGATCGTACAAATGATATCCCCTTCGGAAGTTCACCGGTGCAGCCGATGGGAGCCCAAGAAAAAGTAGTGTTCCAAGTCGTTTTTTACGGGCTGAAAATGAGGTAAAACGGCTTGATTTTCGTATCTTTGCAATGTAAGAAAAGAACAGAAACCATGTCAGAAACCTCCAACCAGAAAGCCCTCATCGAGCAGCTGCTCAGCGACCGTGACGCCGAGTTCCGGCGGGCGGTGAAAGCGGAACAGCAGCTGAAGGAACTGTCGGACGACGTCAAAAGGATGCAGGCCGACTACGAATCCGGACTGGCTGAAAAGGACAAGGCCATCCAGGAGCGCGACCGGGCTTTGGAGTCCAAGGAAAGCCGGATAGCACAACTTGAACAGAAACTTCTTTATCTGGAGTGCAAGATGTGGGGTGCCATGTCCGAGAAGCGGCGTATCCCTGATGACCCCAACCAGCTCAAACTGGACTTTGACCTGCTGGAAATGACCCCGGAAGAGGAAGAGACGGTCCGCAAGGCTGTCGAGGAGGTGACTGAATACAGGAAGGTGACGGTCAAGGAACATGAAAAACGGATTCCGGTCCGTCAGAAACTGCCGGACAACCTCCGCCGCGTGGAAGAGCACATCTATCCTGACGACTATCTGGGGCATGAAGACGAATGGATCCTGTTCGAGGATGCCGAAACGTCCGAACACCTGGAACTCCAGCCTGCCGAACTGTACGTCCGGGTGACCATCCGGCATAAAGGCATGCGCAAGGAGACGAAGGAAATCGTTACAGCGCCCGTACAGAATGAACCCATTGCCAGGAGCTATGCCAGCGCATCGCTGCTGACCGGTCTGATGGTCGGGAAGTATGTGGACCATCTTCCTTTCTACCGCCAGGTACAGATGCTCAAACGGTTGGGATTCAGCATACCCCCTTCCACAATCGAAGTCTGGTTCCACGATGTGGCCGACCTGATGCGGCCAACCTACTACCGGTCGAGGGAACTTGTCCTGTCCACCGATTACATCCAGTCCGATGAAACGACGGTTCCCATCATCGACAACGAAAAGCACCGGACGGTAAAAGGTTACCTGTGGCTGGTACGGAGCATGGTCAACGGTCTGGTGTTCTTCGCCTATAATGAAGGTTCCCGGGGAGCCAAGATGGTCCTGCAGCTCTTCAAGGATTTTCAGGGAGCCATACAGACGGACGGCTATGCCGGATACAACATTCTGGAAAAACTGGAGGGTATAACGACATTGGGATGCTGGGTACATACCCGAAGGTACTTTGACAGGGCTTTATCCCATGACAAGGCGAGGGCGGAATATGCCTTGGCCCAGAACGGCATGCTTTATGATGTGGAGAGCATGGCAGATGACCAGCATATGGATACCCTCCAGCGCATGAAGCTGAGGAAGCGGCTTGCCTATCCCATCATACGCGCTTTTGAGAAGTGGTGTATCTGTGAACAGGGGAAGGTGCTTCCGAAAAGTCCTATAGGAAAAGCTATCAGTTACTTCCTGAACAACTCACGCCGGCTGGTGAAGTATACGATGGACGGAAGGTATCTCCCAGACACGAACCTGATAGAGAACAGCGTGCGCCCCGTAGCTGTCGGACGCAAGAACTATCTCTTCTGCGGCAATCATGACGCTGCTGAAGATGCTGCCGTCATCTACTCCCTGATGGGATGCTGCAAGGCAGCAGACGTGGACTTCAAGCAGTGGATGAATTATTTTCTGAACCATGTCCACGAATATGACAGTGACTACTCCAAGGATCTGGCAAACCTGTTGCCACACTCTTTAAAGGAACAAGGTACATTTAAGAATCTCATAAAACCTCAAACAGAGAAGAAACAAAACGGCTGGTCTTATGGAACGGAGTTTGATGACTCTTTTCAGATTGTTAAAGAAAATGATTTAGGGAAGCTAGAATTTAATTTTCAGATTAAAAAGTAAATAGAATGAGAACGATAATTATTGCATTGCTATTGGTAGTTAGTGCTTGTAGCCATGCCCAACCTAAAACAGAGAAAGATATGGAACAAGAAAAGATAAAATTAAAAGAATTGATTCAACAGGAGTTGGCAATGGTAACCCAGTATTCTCACCAGCCGGCTTACTATGTACAAGTCAATAAAAACGGTTGTCGGATTGTAGTAAAAGTGGACGATATTCCGCTCGGTTACAACTTTGCTGAAGATGAAGGGCAGACGATGCTCTATCCTGTCAATGATCACCTATTTGGCAGTGGTGAACATCTTCTGAGTGTAGAAGCATACCCACTGACTACCCAGCAGACAATCCATGCAGATGCCTGGGTTAATCTGAAAGTTATTCTATATCCTGAAAAGAACGGGAACGAACGGGAGATGATAGCCGAACTGAATGTGCCAAGGGATATTGGAGATCAAAAGTTACCCATTTATTGCGATTCTATCTACTTTAAGTCAACTCTGCCATTCGACCATAAGCAGGTACTGCATACCGCTAAAGATTTACGTAAAGAATCCAACCTGGAAGCCAAAGTGGTGGCACACTACAATAAAGTTCGGGATATGATGATTGCCGGGAAATATTATGAATATAATAAAATGCGGTTAGCCAGTACATGGGTGCTAACTGATATGCACTATTTAACTGAAGAGAATCTTGAATCGGCTTATTTACAATCAGACGAACTTTTCCATTTTGATTGTGAGGTAACGGATTGGGCGGCTGCACCTATTGAGAATTACGAGATGGTAATCTGTGGTAAGGGAAAATTGGTATATCTGCGTCGTAAAGGTACAATGGACGAAGTTTTGCAGGTAACATACACCGAAATGGATGGGAACGAGTATGCTTCTGCTCTATTTATTGCTTTATATATGCCACAAGGTAGTGATGAACTAATGGAGTTGTATTAATAAATCATATATGTAACCTAATTTTATAGATAGATGGCAGCTACTCGAACATTCAAAATACCCTTTCAACCGAAAGCGATACATGGAATATATGGTGTCAACTATTATTTCCAAAAGAAAGATGCTGTGTCACAAAGGCTCCAGTTTGAAGCGATTGTCGAGTATTGCGGGCAATATATGGAGGAATACTCCCTATACCATATCAGTAAAAAGGAGTATGTAGTCAATCGAAATGAATCGGATGAATATTTATATGATATTGCTAAAAAGTGCGCTGATATTATTTATCCGATTTCTGTATTACTTGATATGAACGGTCATCCCGTATTGATAAGAACCGATGATATAGTGAGAAGATGGTCGGAAAAAAGAACAGAGTTGGACAGATATTATAAAGGAGATGTTGCTGAATACTACCTTAACAAGGTAGAAGAAGCAGTTAACGACCCGGTCAAAATGACACAACTAATATCGAATGACTTGTTTTTTTCTCAATTATTTGCTTTTCAATATCATAATGTGGCGAATATGATTGAATTTGAGAATGAGATAATGCTTATTCCTTTTTCTATTCCGCTGCAATTCAGCAGTATGCAAGAAATAGATATGGAGAGTTTCTATTTATTGGATAACTCTTCTTTCCAAGAGCATGGATTCGATTTGTATAATCCAAAGGTTATTGAAGAGGCGATTAATGACGGGAGAATTAAACCATTCCCGAGAGCGAGAGAAGTCGAACTGTAATTCAAGCTATTATGAAATATATAATCATATTGTTGGCAATAATGACAATTTTATCACAGTTCAGTTGTGAGTCCGCTGTAAATAAAAAAAAGACTGAATATCAATGCAATAACAAGGATAGTATTTTACTATTAAGTTATAAGTATAAAGAGAAAGGAAAGAGAAAATCAGCAAATGGGGACAATGCTGGAGCAATCCAATATTATTCCAAAGCTATTGAATTAAGAAAAGATTATGATACCGCATATTATAATAGAGCTATTATAAAAGAACGGATTGGGGATAAGAAAGGAGCCCTCAAAGATTATAATAAAGCAATAGAAATAAGTCCAGCTTTTATAGAACCTTATATTAATCAAGGAGTACTTAAACATGAATTAAAAGATCACGAAGGTGAACTTTCTAATTACCGTATAGCTATCAAGCATTGCAAACCTAATGCAAATTTATACAATAATCTGGGAAGAGCCTTATATGACTTAGAACGTTTTAAAGAATCAGCAGATGCCTATGGTGATGGTATTAAGTATTTCCCGGAGGATTACAGACTGTATTATGGTCGAGGGCTGGCTCGTAAGCGAATCGGAGATAAAAACGGAGCTTGTGAGGATTGGATAAAGAGCAGCGAATTAGGATGCATACAAGCTAATATGCTGCTGCCCTTATGCGAGGAGTATATTCAGGAAAAGAATGACTCTTTGAAAAGACAGAAAGAAGCTGAAAATGAGGTAGAGTAAATATTATTCATAAATAAAGTAATTATTATGGAGAACATATATGTGAATGAGTCGGATGTCTTGTGGGGCAACATCTCTAAGCTGAAATTAAAGCTAAAATAGAAATATACTTCAACCATTTAAGAGAAGAGACTAAAATGAATAATTTGTGTTTTTTCTTAGAAAATGTATCATACTAGCAAAATATTTTCATTGCATATTGAAATCATACGATGATTGTATGGGCATGGGCAATGCTTTGTATATGATGCGTTTTATTCAGCCTTTATATAATAAATTGAGAAAATACATATTAGCTTATCAGTTTGCTGATGAAACGGAAGAAATCTCTTTTTTTTCAGTTACAAATTTAAATTGACAGACTGAAAATAAAATATTTACAGTACGGACAAATCAAGACAACGAACCGCCAATTTTGGACATTCCGTGACCTAAAATCTTAGAGGATAGACAGGTCACGAATTGGCCACGAAAGTGTGTCTGTAATAAACCGATAAGGGCTGTTTTTGTATTGTAACGCTCCGATATAGCTTTCTTTTTGCTTTTTATATGTGCAAAGGTCAGAAGCCCCCGACGAAAACCCCGCCGGAGGCTTGTTTATGGAACTATTCTGAGCCATTTCCCTACATAGAACATTTGCCAAAGCAGAAATATTCATCATATCGTTCTGATTAAGATTTCCTAATTTCCATTTTTTTTGTGTTTAATCAGTAAGTAAAGGCAAAATCGCCTTTTGCCATGTTCTGTGTGCGGACAAAGCGGTCATACCATTCGCCATCGAACACAAAGAAATAGCCTTCGGTACGGTTTCTGCGCTTGCCTTCACGTATTTCGAGGGTGTTGTCTTCTTCATGATAGACTTTTTCGAGCTTCAAGATATTGTGCTCGTCGGTTTCGTGTACGGCAAACGTCAGCGTCCGGTCTTTCAGTCTCCATTTATAAAGGCGGACGGGGAACCACTTTCCGTCTCCCTGCTCAGGCTCTCCGTAACGCTTGGTGAGAAGGGCGATGAAACGGTCGCAGTCTTCCTGTGTGAGGTCGTGATTGCAGCCACCGGCTGCGGCGATGCGTCGTCCGTCGAGCGTAACGGCAAAATTGGCTGAGCTGAACGTATGTCCGAACATGCTCAGGAACTCGTCAGCATCGCAGTAACCCTGCTGGCTATAAGTAATCCAAAAGGCATTGCCGTCGTTATAGTTTGTGCGGGTTTCTTTCTGATACAGATGTTCGTCCTCGGTGCAGGGGGAAGGTATCTAATACCAATCCTCTTCCCACTCGGCACTTATATAGCGGTCGGGAAAAATGTCCGTGATGGGGATAGAGAAATCGAAATCGTCGAGCTTGATTGTCTTTTCGCCCAAAGGACCAGGGCGTTGTGCGCAGCCGCCCAAACAAGATGTACTGATAAATCCCATGATGATAAATGTTTTAAGTTTCATACTACTATGATTTATGGTTCTGTATTTTCATATTTGTGGTATCACCAACATTTACTACAGATGTTGCCGTTTAATATAATGGTTCAGCAGGGAACAGCTTGTCCGTTATATCGGGTAGGTCGGGGGCATTGCTGCCCCTTTCCCCCCTAAGAACCGTACATG
>ENA-OZAC01000545-OZAC01000545.1-human-gut-metagenome-genome-assembly--contig:-NODE-545-length-16889-cov-5.093858_pt1 | contig 16889 bp, 14 predicted proteins | sample MGYA00243298_ERZ653493 | MGnify/ENA primary metagenome ERZ653493 (study PRJEB26926, sample SAMN06165177) | human gut metagenome | biome: ENVO:00009003; feature: ENVO:2100002; material: ENVO:00002003...
CGAGATGTCTTAGGGTCTCGTGGGCTCGGAGATGTGTATAAGAGACAGCTGTAAAAGAGATTGGTTGCAGTTCATAAAACTCACCAAGTAGCAACAAGAAGCCCCCGCGGTAGTGCGAATACCGAGGGGCTTCCTGCTTGCTAAGGATTAGTGCTTACCGGCCTTGAACTGGTCGTCAAGCCACTTGCAGATGTAATAGCTGACTACACCCGCTGCGACTCATTAACTCATTACAACGCAGAAGCGCCCCATCCGGTGAAGGATGAGGCGCTTCTACGTATATTTGGGAATATTCGGGGATGGCGTTAGTTGTTCTTGAGCTCCTGTGCCTTCTGCCATGCGTTCAGCACATCGAGCTTGCTTACGGGATTGGCCGGGAAGAACTTCATCTCTTCCGGAGCCGTACCCTCATCGTTCAGGTCAGGGATAAGCTCGTTTTCCATGGCCCAGCGGGCGGCGTGCTGCAGGTCCATATCCCGCTCTTCCTGCCCGACATCGGGGTAGAGCAGTTCGGATTCGGGCATGGGCTTGCCTGCATCCTCCCACAGCATCATGGCAAGGGCGCTGCGGTTGCTGGGGAAGTAGGGCAGAGCCATCAGCTTGCCTGCAAATTCAGCGCCCAGAGAATAGGCCTGATAGCCCAGCACTGCACCGCCGACAACAACAGTAGTGCCGATCACGATGGGGCCAACGATATCGGGCTCGTCATCTTCAATGGATGCATCCTGTGTCATGGCTTTCAGGGTCACGCCCTTTGCAGGCATCACAAAGGCAAAACTTTCCTTATCCTGATAAGCGTTCGGATCATCCAGGCCAGTGATATCCCAGTGGCCAAATTTCAGACCGCTATCTGCAAAAGCATCCTTATCAAATGCAACGCTCACCGTTGCACCCTCGGGGACATTAAAGGAACCGTCCTCGTTGGCATTCTTTTTAACGATCTCGGTGATATCCTCGGGGTCAGCACCATTCTTGCCGGGCACTGTTACGCTGGTGATAACGCCGTCCTTCAAGGTCAGCGTGTGGCAGACCGGAGCATTGGGGTCGAACTCCCAACCGGCATGGAGGGTGATGTCATCCATAATTGCGGTATCTTTCACAACAAAGAGCTGGTCATCGTCGGTGTACCAGCCGGTGAACTTGTAACCCGCACGGGTGGGATGATTGATGGCATTCAGATCGTTTTCAGTCAGTTCGTTTGCCTTGGTATCAGTGATTTTTTCGGTCTTATAAACCGGCACCTCAGGGTAGTCGGTCTTGCCGCCCCTGGCATCAAAGGTCACCTTGCAGAGGTAAAGAAAATTGCGATTTTTAAGTACATTATAGCCTTCAAGATTTTCTGCGTGGTCCCTGTCGTTGTTGTAGTAGATGGCACCAATGGGGTTAATGGGGTTTCCGTGATAGTCCCATTTACGTCCAGCCGGACAACCAATCAGACAGTTTCCGAAAGAAGCCAATCCAGCAGGGAGCATAATGCATTTCAGAAGGTAGCAATCTCTAAAGGCATCATCGCCGATCGTCGTAATATTCTCACCTAATGAAAGCGTTTCAAGATTCTGGCAATCAAAAAAGGCATACTCCCCTATCGATGTGGTAGCGTCTTTGATGGTAAAAGAGTGCATCCCATAGCAACATCCAAAGGCATGATCGCCGATGAAAGTGACGCTTTGTGGAATGGTGACGTTATCCAGAATACGGCAATCATAAAAGGCATGATCGCCGATCGTCGTAATATTTTTACCTAATGAAAGCGTTGTAAGCTTATAGCATTCATCAAAGGCCCAGGATCCTATTGATGTGGTAGCGTCATTGATGGTAAGAGAGTCCATTTTTTCGCAATGTGAAAAGGCAGAATCGCCGATGGAAGTAACGCTTTGTGGAATGGTGACGGAGCGAATGTTGCGACCAAATTTGTACCAATCGCCGGCAAATGGATAGCCGGTAAATGAATCTTTTCCCAAACCGGTTACAGTGTAGATACCCAACTTTTCGGGTATTTCGATGTCGTAGGAGACAGTGCTTGCTGAATCAACAGGGTTTGCTGAATCATCAGGGCCAAGAAATTTTGTGATGGTTGCATTATCGCCATTTACCGTATAGGCATACTTGTAACCCTTATAACTGGCTTCTTGTTCAGTTGACGTGTCTGCCGCAAATGCCGTGACTGCCGACAGGGGCAGCATGGTGATCATCATGCAGACCGCAACCAATAAGCTGATCAAACGCTTTGGTCTCATAATTTTTTACTCCTTTTCCATGATTTTTCCCAAAAAACTCTCTCTATTTCAGCCAAAACAAAAGAGCGCCGCACCGGCCAAACGGCTGGTACGACGCTCTGAACCCTTGTAGACCCGCTGCGCGCTCGCTCTCCTGAAGGGAAGCCGACGCATCTTCACAAGGAGGTGCAAGGTTTCATATTACCTTACCCGGAGGGAATAACGTGCGGCTGACTGCCATATTACAGGCCCTTGTAGCTTTGCGTCGCAGCCTTTCGACTGGCTTGTCGATTCTTCAGTTTTTAGCGGGAATAGCATATTGCACAGGATAAAATACTCTTTTTTTTTTTTGTCAATATGACGAAAATAGATTTGGAAAAGTATACAAAAAAGGAACGTACAATGTGGAAAACAGAATGAAAACAAAATCGCGCGGCAGCACAAGATCTGCCTGATTTTATGGAGAATGCAGTGCAGGAAAAATGCCCCTGACCGAAAGAAGCCGGTCAGGGGCATTTGGGGGGTGCAGCAGCGGTCAGGGTCAGTGTTTGCGCTCGTACTTCAGGCGCTCCCGCAGCTCGTCCAGAGAGCGGTGCTTTTCGCCGTGGCGCAGCTTGGGGTAAGCGCGGAGCATACGGCCCTTGCCAAAGTACTTGGAGCTCCGGGTGCGGGCGCGCATCTCCTCGCTGCGGGCCTGCAGCTCTTCGGCCAGCTGTTCCAGACGGAGCAGCTCTGCCGTGCGCTCTGCGGTGCCCCTGGCAGCCAGCTTGACGGCAGCGGCGGCCTCAGAGGCATTGAGCCGGGCCTCCTGGGAGGACTTGCGGGCGGCCTCCATGGCCTCGTCGGCCTTGGCGCGCAGGGCGGCAGCGGCATCCCGGGGGCTCAGTTTGGCGGCATTGTCCCGGGCCTCGGCAGCCGCCAGCTTGAGCTGCAGGCGGCTCTCGTCCATCTTCTGGTCCACATCCATGGCGGTGGTGCCCAGCAGCTCGGTCATGGCATCGGACACGGCGTGCATACTGTCGGCCACCTTTTCCAGGGCATCCAGCTCACGGGCCAGGTCAGAGGCCGCAAAGGCGGTCACCACCACGTCGGCGGCGTAGCAGGCGTACAGGATGCACATGAGGACAAAGCCCACCATCTGGGGGACCATCTCCACAAAGCCCGCGATCACGGGGTGAACGGCCTTCATCACCACAACGGTGCCCACGCCCCACAAAAGGGAGAACTCCAGGCAGATATATCCGCCGATGTTGAAGGGGAAGTCGCTGTAATCCCACCACCGGGTGTGGTAGAGCTTATAGAGCGCCCAGCCGCCCACCAGCTCCAGCACGCTGGGCAGGATCACGCCGCCGAGATAGAGCAGCAGCAGGTTGTCTGCCAGCGGCGAAAGGGTGAACAGCACGATGATCATGCCAAAGCCGTAGATGGGGCAGACCGGGCCGTTCAGAAAGCCGCGGTTCACCAGCTGGCCGGTGGAAACGGCGGCATAGATGACCTCCAGGCACCAGCCCAGGCAGGAGTAGATCAGGAAAAACGCCAGGATCTGATACAGCGAAAAGCCGCAGACCATGGTGTTGACAAAAAAGGACATCTTACTCCTCCTTTGCGGCGGCAGCGGCTTCCTCCGCAGCCTTCCTCTTTTTCAGGACCTTGGGTTCGATCCAGGTCACGGCGGCATCGCCGGGCAGCTTTTTGGCGATCAGGGCCTTGATCTTGATGCCCATCTCGGTGAACATCCCCTCGTGCTCGGTGCGGATGTTCCACTCCGGCTCGTTTTCGTGCAGGTCAAAGGTCTTCCAGGTGATCTCGTAGCCGGAAGCGGGGAAATACTCCAGGCTGTCGCGGAACAGGTCGTCGTCATCGGTCTTGAAGTAGATCTCGCCGCCGTCCTTCAGGAATTCGCGGTACTGGATGAGCTGGCGGGGATAGGTGAGCCGGTGCTTGTTGGAGGAAGCGTTCTTGCTCCACGGGTTGCAGAAGTTGATATAGATGCGGCTGACGGTATCCTGGGCGGTGAGCACGCCCTTGATGCGCTCGATGTCGGTGCTCATGATCTTCACGTTGTCGATGGGGCGGCCTGCCTCGGTGTAAGCGGCCTCGATCTTGCGCTTGGCAAGGATCAGCACCTTGTCGGTGATGTCGATGCCCAGATAGTTGTTCTCCGGGTGGGCGCAGGCCAGCTGGGAGATAAAGCCGCCCTTGCCGCAGCCCAGTTCCAGCACAAAGGGCTGCTCCGGGCGGGCATACTGTGCGTGCCACTTGCCGCCCCAGATCAGGGGCTCGTGGACGTGGAAATCGGCGGCCATCAGCTCATCGTGGGCGTAGGGTTTGAAACGCATTCTCATAGTTTGTAATTCTCCTTAAAATTAACGTGGCTCGCCCTCTCCGTCTTTGCTTCGCAAATCCACCTCTCCCAAAGGGAGAGGCCTTGGCAGTGCGGAAAACTTACCGGTTTTGCCAAGGGCTCCCCCTTTGGGGGAGCTGGCGCGTTAGCGCCTGAGAGGGCGAGGATGCTTACCGGTCTTGCTCCCGCAAAAATTCTTCCACCTGTTCCGGCTCTGCGGCGCAGCTTCCCTGGCAGATGCCGGGTTTGCCGCCGCCGCGGCCATTGAGGGCGGCGTTCAGGGCTTTGGTCAGGGCACGGACATCGCCGCCCGCCTGGGCAAGGCAGTAGCCGGTGCCCTTTTCGTTGGGGGTCAGGGCCGCGCACAGGCCGGTGGTGGCTTCGGTCAGGCGGCTAGCCAGCCGGTGCAGGCCGTCCGGGTCCAGCCCCGGCACGATGCGGATGGCATCCGCACCGGGCGTTACCTGCGCGGCCAGCGCGTCAAAGAGCTGGCTGCACAGCCCGAAGTGGGTGAATTTCAGGGCGGTGTACTCGTCATACACCCGGTGCACGGCGTTGGCTGTCTCGCTGGCCTTGGCGCTGAGCAGGGCACCGATCTCTGCCTGCCGCGCCCGCATGGCCTGCGCGGCTTCCAGCGCGCGCCCGCCGCAGACGACGCTCAAGCGTACGCCGCCCTTATAGTTTTCGGCGGCCAGGATCTTGATCTGGCCCACCGCGCCGGTAAAGGCGGTGTGGGTGCCGCAGCAGGCACAGACATCCGCCCCGGGGATGGTCACGATCCGCACCTGCCCCTCGATCTCCTTTTTGGAGCGGTAGGTCAGGGCGGCCAGCTCCTCCCGGGTGGGGTAGGTGATGTTCACCGGTACATTCTCCCAGATGATGCGGTTGGCGGCAGTCTCGGCCGCTTTCAGCCCCTCGGCGGAGATGGGGATGTTCGTGTCCATCCGCACGGCATCGGAGCCGATGTGGAAGCCCACGTTCTCGGCCCCGAACATGCTGTGCAGAATGCCGGAGAGGATGTGCTCGCCGGTGTGCTGCTGCATCTTGTCGAACCGCCACGCCCAGTCGATGGCCTGTGCCGCTTCGGCCCCGGGCACCGCCCCGGCGGGCAGGGAAGTGACCATGTGCCAGATGACACCCGCCTGCTCGTGGACATCGGTGACGGTCAGCACCGTGCCGTCGGCAAGGGTCAGGGTGCCCCGGTCGGCAGGCTGACCGCCGCCCTCGGGGTAAAACACCGTGCCGTCCAGCGCGATGCGCCCGCCGCCGGTCCGGCTGTCCGGCTCTGCGGCTAAAATATGCCCCACCGCCTCCCGGCGGTAGGCATCGTGTTCATAGTATTTTTCGGTTGGCTGCATAAGCACCTCCTAATATAAAAACAAGTATACCACGTTTTTTGCCTGTGGAAAATAGTCTGCGGTTATGTTATGATAGAAAACAGACAAGCCCCAGCAAAAAAGTTTGAGACGAGGAAGGATTTACAATGCGTGAAAGTGGTATTCTGATGCCGGTGTCCAGCCTGCCCGGCCCCTACGGGATCGGCTGCTTTGGCAAAAAGGCAGAAAAATTTGTGGATTTCCTTGCGGCGGCAGGCCAGAAGATCTGGCAGATCCTGCCCCTGAGCCCCACGGGCTATGGGGACAGCCCCTACCAGAGCTGCTCTGCCTTTGCGGGCAACCCCTATTTCATTGATCTGGATGCTCTGAAAGCCGAGGGGCTGCTGACAGCCGCCCAGCTCAAGGCCGAGCCTTGGGGCAAGGACCCGCTGAACGTGGATTACGGCACCCTGTACACCAGCCGCTACAAGATCCTGCGTGCCGCCTATGCCGCCTGGCGCAGGCAGTGCGCGGGCCAGCACGGCTGTGCCTATTACTATCCGGATGCGTACTATGCCTTCACGCTGGAAAACGAGGGCTGGCTGGAGGATTATGCCCTCTACATGGCCCTCAAGACCGCCAACGGCATGAAGAGCTGGACCGAGTGGCCCCGGGAGTACCGCAAGCGGGAGCCGCAGGCGCTGGAAACTTTTAAGGCAGAGAACGAGGAAGAGATCGGCTTCTGGAAGTTTCTGCAGTACGAGTTCAGCATCCAGTGGAAGAAGCTGAAAGCCTACGCCAACGCCAACAACGTGCAGATCCTGGGCGATATCCCCATCTATGTCTCGGCAGATTCCGTGGATGCCTGGGTGGGCGGCCCGCTGTTTGAGCTGGATGCAGACGGCGGCTTTGCCCGGGTGGCAGGCTGCCCGCCGGATTACTTCTCGGCAGAAGGCCAGCTCTGGGGCAACCCGCTGTACAACTGGCCCTACCATAAGCAGACCGGATATGCCTGGTGGATCCAGCGTGTCCGCCATGCGCTGGGCATCTATGACCTGCTCCGCATCGACCACTTCCGTGGGTTTGACACCTACTGGGCCATCCCGGCAGACAGCACTACCGCCAAGACCGGCAAGTGGGAGACCGGCCCCCGGATGGAGCTGTTCAACGCGCTGGAAGGTGCGCTGGGCAAGCTGCCCATCATCGCCGAGGATCTGGGTGAGCTCTTCCCCAGTGTGCGGGAGCTGCTGGCAGACAGCACCTTCCCGGGCATGAAGGTGCTGCAGTTCGCGTTCGGCGGCGGGGACAGCGAGTACCTGCCCCACAACCACGTCAAGAACAGCGTGGTCTACCCCGGCACCCATGACAACACGACGCTGACCGCCTGGTGGGACGAGAGCGCATCGGCCAAGGAGAAGGCTGCGGCCGCCGCCTACCTGCATCTGACCGGCTATCAGCCCACCGCAAAAGAGGTGGCCGCTGTCAAAACAGAGGCGGCCCGCACCGCGCTGCTCCGGGCTGCGCTGGGCTCTGTGGCCGACCGTGCCATCATCCCCATGGCCGACTGGCTGGGCCTGGGCGAGGAAGCCCACCTGAACAGCCCCGGCAAGCTGGGCGGAAACTGGAGCTGGCGCGCCGCCGATGGGTTCGACACTGCCGTGCTGGCCAAGCGCATTCTGGCAGAGTGCGCCGTGTACTGCCGTACATAACCGGGCCGGAAACCCGGAGTGTGTTTAGCAGTTTGACGAAAATGTAAAAAATTACGTTAAAGTTTGTGCGTTTTGCTGGAAACGCCTGGCACAAGATGGTATAATTCCGGTAATGGGGCTGCGCTTTCAGCGGCCATGTGGCAAAGCTGTGCCGGAAGGGAGAGAGTCCGGCACCGGATAATGGGGAAAAACGCATGAAAAAAGAATGGACGGAACAGGATCTGCGCGCCTTTGCAGAAAACGCACAGACCGCCTTTGAGGACGTGACCCTGACGGAAGCCGATGAGGAGGCCGCGGACACCTGGCAGGACGATGGCCTGCAGGTGGATTATGTCCTGCGCAATGGGCAGGTGGACTGCGTGCTGCGCCGCCTGATCGAGGCGGACGGCAAGCTCTGGCAGCTGCAGATGACGGCTCCGCTGGCGGGCAGCGACCTGCCGGAGGATCGGATGACCGCGCGGGAGCGGGAGCTCTGCCGGGACGATATGAATCACGATTTCCTGACCGGCGTGTTCAACCGCCGCTATTTTGAAACGGAGTTCTGCACCCGGCTGGATGAGTGGACGGATGCTCACCGCTGTGCCTCGCTGGCGCTGGTGGCGCTGGACGATGAGGACGGGATGCGCACCCGGCAGGGCGATGCCGTGATGAACCAGTTGGTCTGTTTTGTGGCCAACCAGTGGAAAAAGTACTACGACCGCCCTGCAGAGCGGGTGGTCTGCCGCCTGACGGACACGCTGTTCGCCATCGGCTGCGCGGATAAGAACTGCGCAGAGCTGGCCGAGGAGCTGAACGGCATTTATGCCGAGATGCCCCGCGCGTGCGTGGCATCGGTGGGCCTGATGCGCCGGGTGCCCTTTACCCAGTCCATCGGCTGCGCCTGCACCGGCGAGGTGCGGGGCAAGAACTGGGACGCACTGTATCAGCTGTGTGAGCAGCGCCTGAAGGCGGCCCAGACCGCCGGCGGCGACCAGATCTGCAGCAAATAAACCGAATGCATAAAATCCCCCTTTGCGGTACAAGCTAGTGCCACAAAGGGGGATTTTTGTATGGAAAATCAGAAAAATGATAACCTGAATCTGCTGGAAGCGGTGGTGCAGAACACGGAGATGGGCAAGAACACGCTGGAACAGATCGTGCCCATGACCGAGGATCCTGCCTTCCGGGCCGAGCTTCTGCGGGAGCGGAACCTCTACCGGGAACTGAATCAGGAGGCCCACACTGCCATTGAGGCCTGCGGCGGCACGGCTCAGGGCCAGAGCATCATGGCAAAGCTCAACACCAAAATGGGCATCGGTATGAAAACGCTCACCGACAGATCCACCCGCAATCTGGCCGAAATGCTCAGCGAGGGAAGCAGTCAGGGTGTGATGGACTGCATCAAGAGCCAGAAGGATTATCCCGACGCGGCTCCCGGCTCCAAGCGCCTGATGCAGAAGCTGCAGGATCTGGAGGAAGAGAACCGGCTGAAACTGGAGCAGTTTCTGTAAAGGCCGCTCAGAGTGCTTCCACCATGGCCGCCACGATCCGGGTGGCGGTAGCCACGTACTCGGCGATGCTGAACTTCTTCACCACCAGCACCTCGTGGCCGTCCTCGTCGGCGTTGTCGCTCATGGCGCGCAGGATGACGCAGGGCACATCGTTCTTGGCGGCGATCTGGCTCACAGCAGCACCCTCCATCTCAACGCAGTCGGGGGCGCATTTGGCCTCAATGGCGGCCTTGGTCTCGCTGTCACCCACGAACAGGTCGCCGGTGGCGATCTTGCCGGTCAGGGCCTTGACCCCTGCCTCGGCGCAGGCTTTTTCAGCGGCGGCGATGAGGGCCGGGTCACCGGCGTACTCCTTCAGGTAGGGCGGGTTCTGGCAGATCATGTCCAGCTGGGCATCGTGGTAGAGCACCGTCTTGCCAATGACCACATCACCAATGCCGATCTTGCTGGTCATATTGCCTGCAATGCCGGAGAAGATGATCTTCTCGGCACCGTATCGGGTGATGAGCACCTGAGTGGTGGCGGCGGCATTGGCCTTGCCCATGCCTGCACAGCAGACCACCACCTGCTTGCCTGCCAGCGTGCCCCTGTGGTACTCCACGCCGCCGTAGGGCTCCACGGTGACGTTTTCCAGTTTTGCACACAGCTGATCGACTTCATCGGGCATTGCGCCCATAATTCCGATAATCATATAGATGTCCTTTCTCCTGGGCAAAAGTGTCTCCCGCGCGGCGCGCGGGAGACACTTTTATCATGCATCAGACGTTGAACAGGAACTCGATCACGTCGCCGTCCTTCACGACGTACTCCTTGCCCTCGGTGCGCTGCAGGCCCTTGGCCTTGACAGCGGCATAATCGAAGTTGTTGGCTTCCAGGTCGCCATAGCCGATGACGCTGGCGCGGATGAAGCCGCGCTCAAAATCGCTGTGGATCTTACCGGCGGCCTGAGGAGCCTTGGTGCCCTTGCGGATGGTCCAGGCGCGGCACTCCTTTTTGCCGTCGGTCAGGAAGGAGATGAGGCCCAGCAGGTCGTAGCTGGCAGTGATCAGGTTGTCCAGGCCGCTGGCCTCGATGCCCATCTCGGCCAGGAAAGCCTTTTTCTCCTCGGGGGAGTAGTCGGCAATGTCCTCTTCGGTCTTGGCGCAAATGGGAATGTAGCGGGCCCCCTCCTCGGCGGCGCGGGCGGCCACCAGCGGGACATAGCGGTTATTCTCAATGCCCTCCATCAGGTCATCCTCGCCCACGTTGCAGGCGTAGAGCACGGGCTTGGAGCTCAGCAGGCCCATCTCGTGCAGCACGGCCTGCTGCTCGGCATCCCCCTCGTCAAAGTCAAAGCTGCGGGCGGGCTTGCCTGCGCTCAGGTGGTCGGCCAGCTTCTGCAGCCAGGCGGCTTCAGCGGCAGCGCCCTTGTTGTTGCCGCTCTTGGCAGCCTTGGCCATCCGGCCCGCGCGGTTCTGAACGACCTCGAGGTCAGAGAGGATCAGCTCGTAGTCAATGGCATCGATGTCAGCGATGGGGTCCACGGCCTCGGCCTTGGTCACGTCCTCCACCACATGGATGATGTTGTCGTCATCAAAGCAGCGCACCACGTGCACGATGGCATCACACTCGCGGATGTGGCCCAGGAACTTGTTGCCCAGGCCTGCACCCTGGCTGGCACCCTTGACCAGACCGGCGATGTCTACAAACTCCACGATGGCAGGTGTCTTTTTATTGGTCTGCCAGATCTCGGCCAGCTTGTCCAGCCGCTTGTCCGGCACGGCCACGATGCCGCTGTTGGGCTCAATGGTGCAGAAGGGGTAGTTGGCGGCTTCCGCGTTCTTGGTGGAGGTGATGGCGTTGAACAGAGTGGACTTGCCGACGTTCGGCAGACCGACGATACCTAACTTCATATAAAATACGCTCCTTACACGTTTTTTGGCATAACGATACAACTATCATTATACGCGATGAAAACCCGGAGCGCAAGGGGATGGGCGCAAAACAACGGATTTACACGGCGGGAGTTCTATATTATACTGTTCTTAAAATACGAACCGATTTCCGGAAGGAAAGGCAGGAGGATGTTATGGAACGCAACGACCCGCGCTATCAGGCTTATGTGGAGATCCTGAAGGAGGAGCTGATCCCGGCGATGGGCTGCACCGAGCCCATCGCACTGGCCTATGCGGCGGCAAAAGCCCGTGAGGTGCTGGGGGTGCTGCCGGACAGCGTGCAGCTGCAGGTGAGCGGCAGCATCATCAAGAACGTGAAAAGCGTCATCGTGCCCAACACCGGGCACCTGAAGGGCATGGAGGCGGCGGTGGCGGCAGGCATCATCGCCGGTTCCGCCGAGAAGGAGCTGGAGGTCATCTCGGAGGTCAGCGAGGAAAAGAAGTCTGCCATCCGGGACTATCTGCAGACGGTGCCCATCACCATCGAGCACACCGAGCAGGGGCATGTGTTTGACATCGTCGTCACTGAGCGCTGCGGGCAGGACTACGCCCGGGTGCGCATCGCGGACTACCACACCAACATCTGCCGCATCGAGAAGAACGGCACGGTGCTGTACGAGGTGCCCCTGCTGGACGAGACCGTGCAGGAAGATGCCCGCGCCGACCGCAGCCTGCTGAACATGCAGGACATCTGGGACTTTGCCGAGACCGCCGACCTGCGGGACGTGGCAGACCTGCTGGAACGGCAGATCCGCTACAACAACGCCATTGCAGAAGAGGGCCTGCTGGGCGACTACGGCGCCAACATCGGGCGGGTGCTGCTGACCACTTACGGCAACGATGTCTCCAACCGCGCAAAAGCCAAGGCCGCCGCCGGCTCCGATGCCCGCATGAACGGCTGCGAGCTGCCGGTCATCATCAACTCCGGCAGCGGCAATCAGGGCATCACCTGCTCGGTGCCCCTCATCGAGTACGCCAAGGAGCTGCACAGCGGCAAGGAAAAGCTCTACCGCGCCCTCATCATCTCCAATCTGGTGGCCATCCACGAAAAGACCGGCATCGGCACCCTGTCTGCCTACTGCGGCGCGGTCAGCGCGGGTGCGGGTGCAGGCGCAGGCATCGTGTACCTGTGCGGCGACGGCTATCAGGCTGCCATCCACACGGTGGTCAACGCCCTTGCCATCGTGTCCGGCATCGTGTGCGACGGAGCCAAGGCTTCCTGCGCCGCAAAGATCGCATCTTCGGTGGATGCGGCGCTGCTGGGCTACAACATGTACAAGTGCAATCAGGAGTTCAAGGGCGGCGATGGCATCGTGATGAAGGACATCGAGACCACCATCAAGGGCATCGGACGTCTGGGCAAGGACGGGATGCGGCAGACCAATGAGGAGATCATCCGGCTGATGATGAGCTGAGCGGCGGAGCCTGCGTCCCAAAAATCATACAAAACCTTCTTTATTTTGTCATAACTCTTCCGTATAATAAGAAGTGGAATACTTTGTCACAAGGCCCGAAAGGGCCGGAACATACAGAATTGGGGAGGAAACCACTATGGCCAACGAAAAGATCCTCGTCGTGGACGACGATACCAACATCTGCGAGCTGCTGCGGCTTTATCTGACCAAGGAGGGCTATCAGGTCACCACCGCGAACGACGGCGAAGAAGGTCTGGACAAGTTCAATCAGGTCAAGCCCGATATGGTGCTGCTGGATGTGATGATGCCCAAGATGGATGGCCTGGAGGTCTGCCGCCGCATCCGCAAGCTGGGCAACACCCCGGTAATGATGCTGACCGCCAAGGGTGAGACCTTTGACAAGGTGCTGGGCCTGGAGCTGGGTGCAGACGATTACATGGTCAAGCCCTTTGACACCAAGGAAGTCGTGGCCCGCATCAAGGCGGTGCTGCGCCGCTGCACCACCACCACCGCCCAGACCGAGAGCACCGAGGGCGTGATCGAGTTCGACAACCTGCGGCTGGACATGAACAGCTATGAGCTGCGGGTCAAGGGCAAGGTGGTGGAGGCTCCCCCCAAGGAGCTGGAGCTGCTGAACTGCCTGGCCTCCCACCCCAACCGTGTTTACACCCGCGACCAGCTGCTGGACGAGGTGTGGGGCTTTGAGTACTACGGCGACAGCCGCACCATCGATGTCCATGTCAAGCGTCTGCGCGAAAAGCTGGCGGGCGCTTCCGACAAGTGGGAGCTCAAGACCGTCTGGGGCGTGGGCTATAAGTTCGAGGTGCGTCAGTAATGCGCAAAAGTATTTCGGTCACCTTCTTTTCGATGGTGGCCACCCTGCTGGTGCTGGGCACGGCGGTGCTGGGCTGTTCCGAGTGGCTGCTGTTCAGCCGCTATTTTGCCCAGGAGCGGTACGACACGCTGGACAGCGTGGCGGATGTGACCCAGCGCGCGGCGGATTATATCGTGCAGCAGGCGGCTCTGCCCAAGGGGGCCGAGCTGGATGCCCTGAACACCAAGCTGGAGATCATCGGCGAGAGCGCCGAGGCTTACCTGTTTTTTACCGATGAAGAGGGCAGGGTTCTCATTGCCTCCAACCCCGAGATGGTGGGAACAGATATTGTGGGGCCGGAGCTTATGAAAAAAGTTGCCGGGGATCAGCCCTACCACACCCTGAGCACGCTGGACGGTGTGCTGACTGAGAAGAGCTATGTCTCGGTGCGGCACATGCAGGATGCACGGGGCAACAACAGCGGCTATCTCTTCCTCTGCTCCTCCGGTGCGCGGCTGACCGACTTCAAGGAGGAATTCTGGTCGAACTTCTTCTTCTCGGCCTGTGTTATGCTGCTCTGCGCCAGCGTGCTGACCTCCTTCCTGATGCGGAAGCTGACAGACCCGCTCCAGAAGATCACCGATGCCGCCCAGCGGTTTGGCGGCGGGGACTTCTCTGTCCGTGTTGAGGGTGTGGAAGGTGAGGGCGAAGTGGTGGATCTGGCCCGCACCTTCAACCAGATGGCGGAGAACATCCAGTCCAACGACAATTCCCGCGGCCAGTTCATGGGCAACATCGCCCACGAGCTGCGCACCCCCATGACCACCATCAAGGGCTTTGTGGACGGCATTCTGGACGGCACCATCCCGCCCGATATGCAGAACCACTACCTGCAGCTGGTCAGCGAGGAGACCGGCCGCTTGGCCCGGCTCATCCAGAACATGCTCGATCTCTCCAAGCTGGAAAGCGGCGAGTATCAGGTGAACGCCCGGATGTTCAACATCTGGGAGACGCTCACCGGTGTGGCCCTTTCGGCGGAGCAGCGCATCAACGACGGCATGATCGATCTGGAAGGCCTGACCATGGATGAAAAGGTGCTGGTCTACGCAGACCCCGACCTCATCCATCAGGTGGCTTATAACATTCTGGACAATGCCATCAAGTTCACCCCGGCGGGCGGCACCATCAAGTTCCATGTGGAGAAGCTGGGCCCCGAGGTGGAGATCTCGATCTGGAATTCCGGTCAGGGCATCAGCCCCGAGGCGCTGCCCTATGTGTTCCAGCGCTTCTACAAAGAGGACAGGTCCCGCGGCCTGCACGCCCGGGGGGCTGGTCTTGGCCTGAATATCTGCAAGGTGCTGGTCAACCTTTCCGGAGGCCAGATCCGTGTGGAGAGCCAGCAGGGCGAGTGGTGTCAGTTCGTGTTCACCCTGCCCGCCACGCCCCCCAACCCCAGCGGCATGAAGCGCCTGCCGGACGAATCCGGTCAGCCCGTGCCGGTGGAGGACCCCGCCAGCATGAAGCCTGTCAACTGAATCCGCGGCCAGACTGTCCCCCTGAAACGGGCGGGGCGGTCTGGTCGTTTTTGGTTTTGGAATGGATTTTGGATGTACACAGGGGCAGGTTTGAGACTTTTCCGTGAAAAACACGGCTCCGGGTTTGATTTTTTGCGTGTTTTCATGTAAACTAAGAGTAACCATGCCCGCCCTGCATTCCGGCCCCAAAACAGGTGCTCTGGCAGAACGGATGGTGTAATCTTTCTGAAAAATAACGGAGAGTACAAAACACAATGACGATCATTAGTCCTTCGATCCTTTCGGCTGATTTTAATCAGCTTGGCGCAGACTGCCGCATGGTGCTGGATGCCGGTGCGCAGATGCTGCATTATGACGTGATGGACGGCCACTTTGTGCCCAACATCAGCTTTGGCGTGCCGGTGCTGAAAAGCCTGCACAAGGGGATGCCCGCAGCATTCTACGATGTCCACCTGATGATCAGCGACCCGGTTAAGTACGCGCCGGATTTCGCCAAGGCGGGCGCTAACCTCATCACCTTCCATCTGGAGGCTGTGCCCGATGCTGTCCCCGAGACCATCGCCGCCATCCGTGCCGTCGGCTGCCAGGTGGGCATCAGCATCAAGCCGGGCACCCCGGCAGAGGCTGTCTACCCCTACCTCGACGACCTGGACCTCGTCCTGGTCATGAGCGTGGAGCCGGGCTTCGGTGGGCAGAAGTTCATGCCCTCGGCGCTGGATAAGCTCAGCGCCCTCCGTGCCGAGCGTGACCGCCGCGGCCTGCACACCCTGTTGGAAGTGGATGGCGGCGTCAACACCGAGACCGGCCCACAGTGCGCCGCCGCGGGGGCCGACTGGCTGGTGACCGGTAGTGCCCTGTTCAAAGCCAAAGATCCCGCCGCCGTCATCGATACGCTGCACGGCAGCCATTAACCCAAAGGAGAACCCAAGCCCCATGGCAAAACAACCTACGATCGAACGCAGCGAGAACTATGGTTACTATAGTGATCTGCTGTGGTGTGCCGTGCCCCTTACGGGCATGGCCTGGTACTATTACGGCCTGCGCCCGGTGCTGCTGATGCTGGCAGCCCTGGTGACGGCCTATCTGTGTGATTGCGCCCTGGCCCCGCTGCATGGCGAGGGCTACCGCGCCCACGAGCCGTCCAGCGAGTGCTTTGCAGCGCTGATCGTGCTGCTGATGCCCGCCAGCGTTTCCTACGGCATCGTCATTGCTGCTGTCATCGCGGCCGTGCTGGTCAAGGAGGCCTTCGGCGGAGAGGGGCACTATCCCTTCCACCCGGCGGCGGTGGGCGCCGCTATCGCCGGTGTTTCCTGGCCGGAGCATGTCTACTACTACCCGGCCCCCGGCACTCAGCTGCCCATTTGGGGCGAGATCAATGATAACCTTGTCCAGGGCATGAATGAGTCCCTGCGCAGCGGCGGCCTGCCCAGCGCCAGCACGATGAATCTGCTTACCGGCAACGTGTCCGCGGGTATCGGTACGGGCGCGGCGCTGGTCATTCTGGCCTGCGGTCTGTTTTTGCTGGTGCGCGGCCGGGTCCGCCTCTCGGTGCTCATCCCGTTTATGATTGCCGTTATCGGCATTCCCTGGCTGTTCCCGCACCTGAACGAACTGCCTGCCTTCAGCTGGCCGTGGGAGTTCATCCGCCAGCGCATCTATCTTGAAAAGTACACGCTGCTGTCTGGCACGGCATTGTTCGGTGCCTTTTTCCTGATCTGTGAGCCGGTCACCATGCCCAACCGCACCAGCAGCTGTCTGATCTACGGCGCGGCGCTGGGCATTGCCACCTATGCGTTCCGCATATTCAGCCCGTATCAGAGCGCCATCTGCTTTGCGCTGCTGATCGTCGGTGCCATCCCCGAATGGCTGGACCTCATCAGCCACCGCACCGAGCGTATCCGCTTTATGAAGAAGGAGGAACAGCGTCTTGCCAAATCCACAAAACCGGAATGACCGCCGCAAGGGCGAGGAACGCTCCGAAACGCTGATCATTCCCCATATTACCAAAGAAATGCTGGAAACGGCCCGCCGCATGGCGGAGGAGGGGGCCTCCCGCGCGGAGATCGAAAAGGCCATCTCGGCCATGCCTGTCTCTTATACACATCTCCGACCCCAC
>ENA-OZAC01000551-OZAC01000551.1-human-gut-metagenome-genome-assembly--contig:-NODE-551-length-16714-cov-5.071253_pt1 | contig 16714 bp, 17 predicted proteins | sample MGYA00243298_ERZ653493 | MGnify/ENA primary metagenome ERZ653493 (study PRJEB26926, sample SAMN06165177) | human gut metagenome | biome: ENVO:00009003; feature: ENVO:2100002; material: ENVO:00002003...
ACGAGATGTCTTAGGGTCTCGTGGGCTCGGAGATGTGTATAAGAGACAGCTGGGCGTCGTCCACGAGCGGCGTCGTCAGGTCGCCGTCTTCGTCCACAACCATGAATCCCTGCCGTTCGACCGACTCGATGCCTTCCGCCGTCATGTAGGGTTTGTAATTGGGGTATTCGCGTTCGAGTATCTCCACCTCGTCGGCTTCGAGCGGCGCCCCGGCGTTGCCTTCGACGCAGCAGATCCCTTTGCACTGCGCGATGTCGCAGGCGAAACACTCGCGCAGCAGGTCGGCGCTTACGATTTTGTCGTCTATCTCGATCATTTGCGGCAGGTGTCGGCGATGATGATGTCATAGAGTTTTCCGAGCGACATGCCCATTTCGCGGGCCTGTTTGGGAACGATGCTTCCCCTGCTCATGCCGGGAATCGAGTTCAGCTCGATGAAATAGGGCACGCCCGCGGGGGTGACGATGAAGTCTACCCTTACGACGCCCGAACAGCGGCAGGTGCGGTACGCCTCGCGGGTCATGCGGTTCAGCTCGGCCTTCACCTCCGGGGTGATGTCCGCAGGGGTGATTTCGTCGGAAAATCCGGCGGTGTATTTGGCTTCGTAGTCGAAGAAATCCTTCTTCGAAACGATCTCCGTGATCGGGAAAACATACTCCCTGCCGCCGGCGACGAGCATACCGCAGCCCATTTCGCGGCCCGTGACACACTCCTCGATCAGGATTTCGTCGCCCTGGGCGAATGCCGCTTCGATGGCTGCCGGAAGCTCCTCCGGGGCGTGCACTTTCGTCACGCCGAACGACGAGCCGTTGGCGTTGGGCTTCACGAACAGGGGCATTCCCAGTTCCGCGACGATCTGCGCCGGGTCGAACGCTTCGCCGCGGCGCAGGAAGACCTCGCGGGCCAGGTTGACACGCCCTGCGAGCGTGCGTTTGGCGGTGATCTTGTCGAAGGTGATGACCGACGAGGTCATCGAGCACGACGAATAGGGAACGCCCATCATGTCGAGGTAGCCTTGCAGCTTGCCGTCCTCGCCGGGCGTGCCGTGAATGATGATCAGCGCGTAGTCGAACGCCTTGCGCACACCGTCGACGGTGATCGAGAAATCATTCTTGTCCACCTGCCACTGCCGCCCGTCGGGGGCCGTATGGTGCCAGTCGCGGCCGTGGAGGTCGATGACCGTGATGTCGTATTTCGAGTGGTCGAGGGCCGCCTCGATCTGGGCGGCGCTCTGAAGGGCGATTTCCCGTTCGGGCGAATCGCCGCCCGCCAGGAGGGCTATCTTCAAACGTGTCATTTCAGGGGTTGTATATATCTTTGTATCGGAATTCCAGTATCTCCTGCACCATCCGGGCGAACTCCTTGGCTTCGACGTGCGTGTCGTCGATACGCAGCGCCGCGTTGAAGTCGTTGAGGGCCGGACCCCACTCGCCCATCCGGTAATGGAGTTTTCCGCGCTCGACCAGGAGCGCCGTGTTTCCGGGCTCGGCGGCGATCTGCGCCCCGAGGGCTGCGATGCGCGTCGCGGGACTCCACAGCCCCTTGCGGCGGATGTAGGCGGCGACGCCCTCGTCGAGCATGGCGGCGACGTCCTCGCCCCGCCCGATGCGGTCGCGCACGTCCGTCGAGGCGAAGTCCTGCAACGGGGCGTCCGTCAGCGGCGTGATGCGCCCTTCGAATCCCTCCGCCGGTTCGCCGCGCCGCGGGTAGACGTAAACCGGGTATTCGAGGATTTGTTCGTACTCCTTCCATCCCGCGAGGCGCGCGATCTGGTCGCTGCCCATCAGGATCGAAAACTGCATCCCCGACCCGAAGTTTTCCTTGAGGTAACGCAGTGTATTTATTGTGTATGAGGGTTTCGGCAGCAGAAATTCCACGACCGAATGTTTGATGCGCTCCGGGTATTTCGAAGCGGCGCAGGCGATCTCGGCCATTTCGAAACGGTCCATTTCGGGAGCCAGTTCCGCGGCCTGTTTGTAGGGGCTTTGGGGCGAAACGACCAGCACGGCCTCGTCGCAGAGACCCTGCCCGACGACGTATTCCGCCAGCGCGATGTGGCCGCGGTGCACGGGGTTGAACGACCCGAAATAGAGCATGACCCGTTTCATCCTACCGTGCGATGAATTGGTCGAGGATGCTGCACGTGCCGCACACGGCCTCGTCGAGGCAGTCGTTGACCACCACGTGGTCGAACTCGGGGGCTTTCGTCAGTTCGAATTCGGCCTTGGCCACGCGGCGGTCGATCACCTCCGGGGCGTCCGTGCCGCGGCCTTCGAGCCGTCGGCGCAGCTCCTCGACCGAGGGCGGCATGATGAACACCGAGCAGGCGTCGTCGCCGAAGATGCGCTTGAGGTTGATGCCGCCGACCACGTCGACGTCGAAGACGATCACATGGCCCTTGGCCCAGATGCGCTCCACCTCCGAGCGCAGCGTGCCGTAGCAGGTTCCCTTGTAGACCTCCTCCCACTCCACGAAGCGGTTTTCGGCCACGGCCTGCATGAACTCCCCGTGCGAGAGGAAGTAGTAGTCCACCCCGTCGCGCTCCTGGCCGCGGGGGGCGCGGCTGGTCGCCGAGATGGAGAATTCGAACTGCGGATAGCGTTCCAGCAGGTGCCGGACGATGGTGGTTTTGCCCGAACCGCTCGGGGCGGAGAATATGATGACTTTGCCCATTTGATGAAATTAAAAATGAAAAATTAGAAATGAAAAATCGTTCTCTTCTCCGGATGATTTTGCCGAATGGAATTTTTAATTTTTCATTCTCAATTTTTAATTGGAATATCCTGTAATCTGCGGATTACAGGATATTCAATACCTGTTCCTTGATCTTCTCCAGCTCGTCCTTCATCTTGACGACGAGGATCTGGATGTTCGGCTCGTTGGCTTTCGAGCCCATCGTGTTGATCTCGCGGCCCATCTCCTGCGCGATGAAGCCCAGCTTGCGGCCTGCGCCCTCCTCCGAAGAGGCCACCTCCCGGAAGTAGTTGCAGTGGTTCGTGAGGCGCACTTTCTCCTCGGTGATGTCGAGTTTCTCGAGGTAGAAGATCATCTCCTGCTCCAGCCGGTTGCGGTCCACGTCGACGGCCAGTTTCGAGAGGTTGTCCAGAATGCGGGCCTTGACCGTTTCGGTGCGGGCCTTCTCGAAGGGCACGACCTCTGTTTTATATTGCTCGATCAGCTCCACGCGGCGCAGCAGGTCGGCGATCAGGATGGCGCCCTCCTGCTCGCGGAACGCGTCGAGATGCGCAGCGGCAGCCTCCACGGCGGCGAGCAGCGCGGCGTGCTCCTCTTCGGAGATGGCCTCGGCCTCGGTCGCGACGACATCCGGAAGACGCATGATCACGGGCAGGATGGCGTCGTAGCCGGCGTCGATGCCCGAGAACGAAAGCGTGTCGTTCATCTGGCGGAGGTATTCGCGGAACACCTCGCGGTTGATGCGCGCCGACGTTTCGACAGCCTGCGACTCGACCGTGACGAAGACGTCGACCTTGCCCCGCTGGATCGTGCGGGCGATCAGGTTGCGGATCTCGTATTCCGACTGCCGGTAGACTGCCGGGAGGCGCAGCGAGAGGTCCAACTGCTTGGAGTTCAGCGAGCGGATCTCGACCGTGATTTTCTTATTCCGGAGTGCGGCCTCGCCTTTGCCGAAGCCGGTCATTGATTTTACCATGTGTACGGGAACTTGTAATTTTTCGGCAAAGATAGTGCAAGCCGAGCGCAAAAGCAAGTTTACTTGCATTTTGCCGGGGCGCAGCCTGTCCGAGCCGGGGTTTGTTCCCGGTAAAATTAACAAAAACAATCCGAAAAGAGGGGCGTTCTTCCTGCGGAGTGAAATTTATTTGGCTATCTTTGTATTTCTGAAATTTTTTTATTTATATTTGTGTTAGCAAACTAACAGTTAAGAGTCAGATCATTCAAATCACATACGAATTATTATGAAAAAGCACAACTTCAATGCGGGACCTTCCATTCTGGCGGACGAGGTCATCGAAAATGCGGCCAAGGCGATTCTCGACTTCAACGGATCGGGTCTTTCGCTGCTTTCGATCTCGCACCGGACGAAGGATTTCGACGACGTGATGGCCGAGGCCGACGTTCTTTTCCGCGAATTGCTCCACATTCCCGACAACTACAAGATCATCTATCTTGGGGGCGGTGCAAGTACCTATTTCTATGAAATTCCCGCCAACTTCCTGGGCAGGAAGGCCGGTTATGTGAATACGGGTGTCTGGGCCAAAAAGGCCATCAAGGAGGCGAAACGTTACGGCGAAGTGGAGGTGCTGGCTTCGTCCGAGGACAGGAACTTCACCTATATTCCCAAGGGGTTCGCCATTCCCGCCGACCTGGACTATGTGCATATCACCTCGAACAATACGATCTACGGCACGGAGTACCACGAGGACCTCTCGTCGCCCGTGCCCCTGATCGCCGACATGTCTTCGGACATCCTCTCGCGCCCGGTGGACGTTTCGAAATACGCCATGATCTACGGCGGCGCGCAGAAGAACCTGGCTCCCGCGGGCGTGGCGTTCGCCATCATCCGCGAGGATATGCTGGACAGGATCGTCCGCGACCTGCCGACGATGATGTCGTTCAGGACCCATGTCGAGAACAACTCGATGTTCAACACTCCTCCCGTGTTCCCGATCTACGTCCTGAAGGAGACCCTGAAGTGGCTCAAGTCGATCGGCGGCGTCGACGAAATCTACCGCCGCAACAAGGAGAAGGCCGCGCTGCTCTACGACGAGATCGACCGCAACCCGCTCTTCCGCGGTACGGTCGAGAAGGAGGACCGTTCGCTGATGAACATCTGCTTCGTGATGGCCGAGGGCTGCGAGGAGTTGGCTCCCGAGTTTATGGAGTTCGCCAAGAGCCGCGGCATGGTCGGCATCAAGGGCCACCGTCTGGTGGGCGGCTTCCGCGCGTCGTGCTACAACGCCCTGCCCAAGGAGAGCGTCGAGGCGCTGGTGGCCTGCATGCAGGAGTTCGCCGAGGCGCATAAGAAATAGCTCCGATGTGTCCGACCATCGTCCCGCTGATGCGGGAGACAAAAAAAGAACAGGATATTTATTTCACGTCATTGATCGAAACTATGAAGATACTGGTTGCAACGGAAAAACCCTTCGCCAAAAAGGCCGTGGACGGAATCCGTAAGATCGTCGAGGATGCCGGATACGAACTGGCGCTGCTCGAAAAATACACCGACAAGGGCCAGCTGCTCGAAGCCGTGGCCGACGTCGACGCGCTGATCGTCCGCAGCGACAAGGTGACCGCCGAGGTCATCGCCGCGGCGAAAAACCTGAAGATCGTGGTCCGCGCCGGCGCGGGTTACGACAACGTGGACCTTGCGGCGGCTTCGGCGCGGGGCATCGTGGTGATGAACACCCCGGGTCAGAACTCCAATGCCGTGGCCGAACTGGCGCTGGCCATGATGATCTTCATGTCGCGCAACCGCTTCACGCCGGGTACGGGTACGGAACTCCAGGGCAAAACCCTCGGCATCCACGCCTACGGCAACGTCGGCAGACTGGTGGGCCGCAAGGGCAAGGCGTTGGGCATGAATGTCGTCGCCTACGATCCGTTCATCGCCGACGGGGCGGTCTTCGAGGCCGACGGCGTGAAGAAAGTGGCTTCGGTCGAGGAGCTTTACCGGGTTTCCGACTTCCTTTCGCTGCACATTCCCGCCACGGCCCAGACCAAAGGCTCGATCGGCTACGACTTGATGATGTCGATGCCCAAGGGCGCGACGCTGGTCAACACCGCCCGCAAGGAGGTGATCGACGAGGAGGGCGTCGTGCGCGCTATGACCGAACGCGAGGACCTGAAATACATCACCGACATCGCCGCCGGCAATCAGGCCGAGCTGGACGAGAAGTTCGGCAAACGGGTTTTCGCCACGGCGAAGAAGATGGGCGCCGAGACCGCCGAGGCCAATGTCAACGCGGGACTCGCCGCCGCCAACCAGATTGTCGATTTTCTGAAGAACGGCAACACCCGTTTCCAGGTCAACAAATAGAAACCAACCGTGCGAAAAGGCGGGTGCGCATATCTCATATGACGGACCCGCTTTTTCGCCTTAAAACAACCGATGCATTATGGTTAGAATAAAACCTTTCCGCGCAGTCCGTCCCCCGAAGGAGCATGCCTCCGAGGTGGCTTCGCGCCCCTACGACGTACTCAACTCCGCCGAGGCGAAGGCCGAAGCCACGGAGCGTTCGCTGCTGCACATCATCAAGCCCGAGATCGACTTCGACCCCATCGCCGACGAGCATTCGCAGCCCGTCTACGACAAGGCGGTCGAGAATTTCCGCCGCTGGCAGTCCGAAGGCTGGCTGCGGCAGGACCCCGAGGAGTACTACTATATATATGCGCAGACGATGGAGGGCCGCACGCAGTACGGCCTTGCGATGTGCTGCCATTTCGAGGACTATCTCTCGGGGGCGATCAAGAAGCACGAGCTGACGCGTCCCGACAAGGAGGAGGACCGCATGATCCACGTCCGCAACCAGAAGGCCAACATCGAGCCGGTGTTCTTCGCCTATCCCGACGATGCCGAGATCGACGCCATCGTCGCCGACGTGGTGAAAAACAACGCCCCGGAGTACGACTTCACGGCTGCAGACGGCTTCGGGCACCAGTTGTGGGTGATCCGCGACCGGAAGACCAACGACCGTATCACGGAGATTTTCGCGGGCATCCCGGCGCTCTACGTCGCCGACGGTCACCACCGCACGGCCGCCGCGGCGCGCGTGGGACAGGAGTGCCGCGCGAAGAATCCGAACCACACGGGCTGCGAGGAGTACTGCTATTTCCTGGCCGTGACCTTCCCGGCGGGCCAGCTCCGCATCATCGACTACAACCGCGTGGTGAAGGACCTGAACGGCCTGACGCCTGCCGAACTTCTCGAAAAACTCAACGAGTCGTTTGTCGTTGAGGACAAGGGGACGGAGGAGTACCGCCCCGCGGCGCTGCACAATTTTTCGATGTACCTCGACGGCCGCTGGTACAGCCTGACGGCCCGGCCGGGCACCTATGACGACAACGACCCGATCGGCGTGCTGGACGTCACGGTGCTGTCGAATCTGGTGCTGGACCGGATTCTGGACATCAAGGATCTGCGCACCTCGAAGCGGATCGACTTCGTGGGCGGCATCCGCGGTCTGGGCGAGTTGAAACGCCGTGTGGACAGCGGGGAGATGAAGGCGGCGTTCGCCCTCTACCCCGTCTCGATGCAGCAGCTGATCAACATTGCCGACACGGGCAACATCATGCCGCCGAAGACCACGTGGTTCGAACCCAAACTGCGGTCGGGAGTGGTGATCCACTCGTTCGACGAAAAATAATCGACGAGGGCCGCCTGCGGGCGGCTCTTTTTTTGCGGGAAACTTGCGGAATCCCGAACCGCCTCTGGGCCGGATTGCCGGCAGCTCCCCGTTCGGTGCCGTACGCCCGGGACGCGGGGCGGAAATAAATACGGTCCCGATCCGAAAGCCGGATGACGGCCGAACGGTTTTGTATGCAGGGAGTTCGCACGGGAACATGCGGATTTTCTGCTTTTTGTTTGTCGTTTATGCCGAAAGAAATGTTGCAATCCGAATCGTTTTTATCCGATTATTTATTATATTTGTAAGCAACTTAACAATATTAGGCGTTATGGCAAAAATCAAAGGAACAATCGTTGTCGACAAGGAGCGCTGCAAGGGGTGCGGGGTCTGTGCTTCGGCCTGTCCGTGCGACGTGCTCGCGCTGTCGGCGGAGGTCAACAGCAAAGGTTATCCCGTTGCGTGGATGGTCAATCCCGATTCCTGCACGGGCTGTGCCTCCTGTGCGGTGATTTGTCCGGATAGCTGCATTACGGTTTATCGTCAAAAATTCGAGTAAGCTATGGCAGAGAATGAAGTGAAACTGATGAAAGGCAACGAAGTGATCGCCCATGCGGCCATTCGCTACGGTTGCGACGGATATTTCGGATACCCCATCACTCCGCAGTCGGAGGTGATGGAGACCCTCATGGAACTCAAACCGTGGGAGACCACGGGCATGGTCGTTTTGCAGGCCGAGTCGGAGATCTCTTCGATCAACATGGTCTACGGCGGCGCATCGACCGGAAAACGGGTGATGACCTCCTCGTCCAGCCCCGGCATCAGCCTGATGTCCGAGGGGTTGAGCTACCTGGCGGGCGCCGAGTTGCCCTGCCTGATCGTCAATTGCCAGCGCGGCGGCCCGGGCCTGGGTACGATCCAGCCTTCGCAGGGCGACTATTTCCAGGCCTGCAAAGGCGGCGGCCACGGCGATTTCCACATGATCGTGCTGGCTCCCAACTCGGTGCAGGAGATGCACGACCATGTGTTCGAGGCGTTCGACCTCGCGTTCAAATACCGCAATCCGGCGCTGATCCTCGCCGACGGCGCCATCGGTCAGATGATGGAGAAGGTGGTGCTCGCACCCCAGCGTCCGCGCAAGACCGACGAGGAGCTGAAAGCCGAGTGCGGCGCGTGGGCCGCGCAGGGCAAACCCGCCGGCCGCGCGCGCAACATCGTGACTTCGCTCGAATTGCAGTCGGAGAAGATGGAAGTCATCAACAAACGGTTGCAGGAGAAATACAAGGCGCTGGAAGAGAACGAGGTGCGTTACGAAGCCATCGAGTGCGACGACGCCGACTACGTGATCGTGGCCTTCGGTTCGTCGGCCCGCATCTGCTCGGCGACGGTCGAAATGGCTCGCGCCGAGGGGCTGAAAGTCGGCCTGCTGCGTCCGATCACCCTCTACCCTTTCCCCAAGAAGCAGCTTGCCGAGATGGCCGCGCGGGGCGTCAAGGGATTCCTCTCGGCGGAACTCAACGCCGGGCAGATGGTCGAGGACGTGCGGCTGGCCGTCAACGGCAAGGCCCCGGTCGAGCATTACGGGCGTCAGGGCGGCATGATGTTCAACCCGGACGAAGTGCTCGACGCGCTCAAGGAAAAACTGATTAAAAAGTAGAAGACGATGGCAGAGGTTGAAAAGAAAACGGAGAATCTGGTTTACGCAAAACCGAAACTCATCACCGATAACGTCATGCACTACTGCCCGGGTTGCAGCCACGGCACGGTGCACAAGCTCATCGCCGAGGTCATCGAGGAGATGGGACTCGCGGAGAAGACCGTGGGCATTTCGCCCGTGGGCTGCTCGGTGTTCGCCTACAACTATATCGACATCGACTGGATCGAGGCGGCGCACGGGCGCGCGCTGGCCGTTGCGACGGCCGTGAAGCGGCTCTACCCGCAGAATATGGTCTTCACCTATCAGGGCGACGGCGACCTGTCGGCCATCGGTACGGCGGAGTCGATCCATGCGGCGGCGCGCGGCGAGAATGTCGTGGCCGTCTACATCAACAATGCGATCTACGGCATGACCGGCGGCCAGATGGCCCCGACCACCCTCTTGGGCATGAAGACCGCGACGACCCCCTACGGCCGCGATCCGCGGCTGAACGGCTATCCCTACAAGATCGCCGAGATGATGGCCCATCTGGACGGCGCGACCTACATCACGCGCCAGAGCGTGCATACGGCGGCCAACGTGCGCAAGTGCAAAAAGGCGATCCGCAAGGCGTTCGAGAATTCGATGGCCGGCAACGGTTTTTCGCTCGTGGAGGTCGTCTCGACCTGCAACAGCGGGTGGAAACTCTCGCCCGTGGCTTCGAACCAGTGGCTTGCCGAGAACATGCTGCCCTTCTATCCGCTGGGCGACATTAAGGACGTAAAAAAAGAGTAACGCTATGAAAGAGACGTTGATAATTGCAGGATTCGGAGGACAGGGCGTCCTCTCGATGGGTAAGATTCTGGCTTACTCGGGGGTGATGCAGGATTTCGAGGTGACGTGGATGCCCTCCTACGGTCCCGAGATGCGCGGCGGCACGGCCAACGTGACGGTGATTCTCTCCGACCGGAAGATTTCGTCGCCTATCGCCCATGAATTCGACACGGCGATCATCCTGAACCAGCAGTCGATGGAGAAATTCGAGCCGATGGTCAAGCCGGGCGGCGTGCTGATCTACGACACGAACGGCATCACGCGGCACCCCGTGCGCAAGGACATCGAAGTCTATGCGATCGACGCCACGGCCGAGTGTGCGAAGATGGGGCAGGCCAAACTGTTCAACACGATGATCCTGGGCGGTTACCTCAAGGTGCGCCCCGTGGTCGCGATGGAGAACGTGATGGTGGGTCTGAAAAAGTCGCTTCCCGAGCGCGCGTGGAAAATGCTTCCGGCCAACGAGGAGGCCATCCGCCACGGCGGCGAGATAATCCGCAAGCGGTGATTCAGTGACATATTTTATGAAGAAGGAGGCGCCCCCGTTGCGGGGCGCCTCTCTTTGATATTACAAATCATCCATTGTTTTTCATGTAGATTGTATTCGTTGTTTTTAATCTTGTTTTATGGATTTTTCTTCTTTCGGCTGAAAGTCAATCTGATAGAATTTGAATTCCGGTTTGGTCATGGCTCCGGTCGCAGCGTCTATTCCCCATCCGAGTATGTCCAGCAGATTGATGACCGATACGGCGTTGAAATTTTTATTTATGATGACAGTCTCTGTCGTATAGGATGGAGCCTCGGCTTTCACGACCGTTTCGTCGAATCCGCGTCTGATTTTGGTCGTGTAGGGGAAAGTGACATTGGTGTATTTGCGGCCGTCGATCGTAAGGGTCGCTTTTTCTGCGATGTCGCTGTCGAAGGTCACTTTGGCTTTCGATCCGCAAAAAACGGTGGCGCAGGAGGTCATCAAAAGAGATGAGCACAGGAATATTCCGAAATATTTCATTGTATGGTGAATATGTGCCGTGTCCCTGCGGCTGGGTTGGGTTAGGTACATAAAAAACGTGGGACATAACTTTTATCATCGCATATCGAGGTTCTGGAATACCTTGTGGCAATAATAGAAAGTGAAGCCCACGCCATAGACGTGAGCATCAACTTCACTTCTTTTGCCACAATTTGAAATTTTCCAGATTTCGATATGCAAAGACGCAAAGCTAACGCTTTTTATATGTATGCGCCGGGAATGCCGCGGCGCGGTTGGATCGGGATGGTGTTCGGTTTGTTATCTGACCATAGGCTACGGGTTTAGGGGTTCTTCGCGCAAATATACAAATCTTTCCGGAGGAATGAAATCGGATGCCTTTTTATTTTATTCAGAAGTCCGGAAATGCCGTCCGCCTATCCGAAAAAGCCGTTTGTGTATACGCTTCCGTGTGCGGCGGGAAATCGGCGGATAACGTACCGGCAAATTCCGTATCTTGGAAAATGAATTCCGGCAGGGCATCGACTTTGCATGTCCGGGTATAAACTTTTAAAAACTCCGATTTATGGAAAAGAACGAACAGCAGATGCCGCGGCTCGGCGAGCCGGTTCCGGCATTCGAGGCCATGACCACCAAGGGGAAGATCAGCTTCCCGGACGATTACAAGGGCAAATGGGTGATTCTTTTCAGCCATCCTGCCGATTTCACCCCGATCTGCACCACCGAAATACTCACTTTCGGGGCGCGTACCGAGGAGTTCCGGACGTTGAACTGCGAACTGGTCGGCCTGTCGGTCGACAGCCGCAACAGCCATATCGCATGGCTCAAGACCATCCGCGAGAAGATCGAGTACAAGGGCATGAAGGATGTGAAGGTCGGGTTCCCGATCATCGACGACGTTGCGATGAAAGTGGCGTCGCTCTACGGCATGATCCAGCCCGGCGAGAGCCAGACCGCCGCCGTGCGCGCCGTGTTCTTCGTCGACCCGAAGGGCGTGCTGCGGGCGATGATCTACTATCCGCTGGCTCTGGGCCGCAATTTCGACGAGATCAGGCGGGTTTTAGTGGGCTTGCAGACCATCGACGCCTTCGGCATCGCGCTGCCCGCCGACTGGCGTCCGGGCGACGAGGTGATCGTGCCGATGAAGGGCGACGATCAGGAGAAGGTTCCCGAAGGGGCGAAGTGCTACGACTGGTTTTTCTGCACCAAGCCGCTGCCGAAAGAGGAGATCGGACGGAAACTCGGCGAGAAGGTCTGACGCCCCTGCATTGCACGACAGAAGAGGCTTCCCGCGGGAAGCCTCTTCTGTCGTGTGCATTCGTATCTCTGCAATCCGGGGACGGTCGGCAAAGGCCGCTCCGCTCTATTCCCGGAAGCGGCATTGCTGTACGTCGCGCCACCCGAGGAGCAGTTCGCGCACCGCGAGCCGTTTTTTGCCCGCTATTTGCAGTTCTCCGAGCGCGATCCATCCGTCGGCGCACGCCACGCGGATAAAGGTTCTTCCGTCGCTCTGGAGCGTGCCGCACGCCTCGCCGTGGACCGCGGCCTCGAACGACGCCGAGAAAATCTTGGCGCTCGACGCTTCGCCGTCGCCCTCGCGGTACATCTCGGTCCATGCCGCCGGATAGGGCGACAGTCCGCGGACGAAATTCACGATCTCGCGGCCCGGTTTCTCCCAGTCGATCCGGCAGTCCTCCTTGAAAATCTTCGGCGCCGGGCGCAGCGTCGCCTCGTCGATGTGCTGCTGCTCCACGGGCCGGATCTCCCCCGCCGCAATGCGGTCGACGGTTTCGGTTACGAGCGAGGTTCCCGTTGTCATCAGACGTTCGTAGAGCGTCCCGACGTTGTCTTCCGGAAGGATCGGAACCCGGATCTGCCCGATGATGCCGCCCTTGTCGATCTCGTGGTTCAGCAGAAACGTGGTGACGCCCGTCTCGGTCTCGCCGTTGATGATCGCCCAGTTGATCGGCGCGGCCCCGCGGTATTGGGGCAGCAGCGAGGCGTGGAGGTTGAAGGTCCCCAGCCGCGGCATGGCCCAGACGACCTCGGGAAGCATGCGGAAGGCGATCACGATGCCCAGGTCGGGCCGCAGCGCCTCGAGGGCCTCGACGAACTCCGGGGCTTTCAGCTTTTCGGGCTGCAATACCGGCAGACCCAGTTCCAGAGCCGCGATCTTAACCTCGCTCCGGTGTATTTTCTGTCCGCGTCCGGCGGGTTTGTCGGGCGAAGTCACCACGCCCACGACGTTGTAGCCGCCCCCGACGAGCGCCCGCAGCGACGGCACGGCGAATTCGGGCGTGCCCATGAATACGATGCGAAGGTCTTTGGCGTCCATGCGTTATCTTTTTTCCAGTCCCAGCGTGTGGTGCATGCGCTCCTGCTTGGTCTCCAGATAGTGTGCGTTGTAGGGGTTCGGGGCGATGACGATGGGCACGATCTCGTCGATGCAAAGCCCGTAGCCCTCCAGCCCGGCCCGTTTGAGCGGGTTGTTGGTCATCAGGCGCATGTGGCGGATGCCCAGCTCGCGGATGATGCTGGCGCCCACGCCGTAGTCGCGTTCGTCGGCTTTGAAGCCCAGTTTGAGGTTGGCGTCCACCGTGTCGAGACCCTCGTCCTGCAATTTGTAAGCGTGGATTTTGTTGCACAGCCCGATGCCGCGCCCCTCCTGATTGAGGTAGACGACGGCGCCCCGGCCTTCGCGGTCGATCATCTCCATCGCCTTGTGGAGCTGCTCGCCGCAGTCGCAGCGGTACGAGCCGAAAATGTCGCCTGTGGCGCACGACGAATGCACGCGCACCAGCACCGGTTCGTCTTCGGTCCACTCCCCTTTCGTCAGGGCCACATGCTCCACGCCGTTGGATTTCTGGCGGAACGGTGTGATCTGGAATTCGCCCCACTCCGTGGGCAGGGGCACCGTCACGCCCTTTTCGATGATCGACTCCTCGCGGAGGCGGTAGGCGATCAGCGAGGCGATCGAGATGATTTTTAGGTCGAATTTTTTTGCGGTCTCCAGCAGTTGCGGCAGGCGGGCCATCGTGCCGTCCTCGTTCATAATCTCGATCAGCGCGCCGGCGGGCTGCAATCCGGCCAGGCGGGCCAGGTCGATGGCCGCCTCGGTGTGTCCCGGACGGCGCAGCACGCCCTTGTCGCGCGCGCGCAGGGGATTGATATGTCCCGGGCGGCCCAGGTCGGTGGGTTTCGTTTCGGGGTCGGCCAGCGCGCGGATCGTCGCGGCGCGGTCGTGGATCGAGACGCCCGTAGTGCAGTCGTTGCCCAGCAGGTCGACCGTCACGGTGAAGGGCGTGCCCAGCAGCGAGGTGTTGTTCTCCTCCATCATGTTGAGCCCCAGTTTGTCGCAGCGTTTCTCCGACAGCGGGGCGCACAGCACGCCGCGGCCCTCCTTGAGCATGAAGTTCACGATTTCGGGCGTGATCTTCTCCGCCGCGACGATGAAGTCGCCTTCGTTCTCGCGGTCCTCGTCGTCCACGACGATAACGGGTTTGCCGATGCGGAAGTCCTCGATGACCTCCTCCACGCTATTGAGCACAGTCTCTTTTGCCATTTCGTTTGAGTTTTATTGCTTTCGTCAGTTTCTTGAATTGCGGAACCAGTTTCTCTTTCAGCGCCTTGAACTTTCCGGCGTACCAGTCCGTGTCGAGCAGCGCCGAGTCGTTGGTGGCCTTGTAGGTGAGGTATATGGCTATCGGTGTGAGGATGAAGGTCGAGAGCCACATGCCGTAGACGGCCTCCCAGTTACCCTCCTTGGCCAGTTTTTCGCCCGAGAGGCTGATCATGTAGTAGATCACGAAGAAGATCACCGACACCACCACCGGAAGCCCCAGGCCGCCCTTGCGGATGATGGCGCCCAGCGGCGCGCCGATCAGGAAGAAGATCAGGATCGACACCGGAAGCGACATTTTCTTGTGCCACTCGACCTTCGATCGGTAGAGCTGGTTGAGGGCCTCCTTGGCCGTCGATTCGTCGAATGCGAACATGTTGCGCGAGTTCTTGGCCAGCGTCCGCGCCTGGTTCCAGACACGTTCGCGTTCGCGTGTGGGCAGCATGATGACCGAATCCGTCGCCAGCAGGTCGCGGAAGTCCCGTTTGTCCACCTGCAGGCTGTCGGGCAGCGGCAGCACGGTGTTGTCTCGGGCGAAAATCTGCTCTTTCAGCAGCGGTTCGTAGGAACTCGTCGTGGCGGCGTTGACCTTGATCTCCAGCGAGTCGATGTCGTGCTGCAATTCGCTGATGTTCTTGGTCTGGCTGCTCGTGAACAGGTCGGCGTCGGTGCGTCCCATGGCGAATCCCGACATGGGGATCACCTGTTTTTGCAGGTCGAAGGTGTGGTGGCGCAGGGCGCTTTTCGTGAACCACTGGCTGTTGCGGGTCTGTTCGTAGGTCTCGCCGTGGAAGAGCGTCACCAGCAGGTATTTCTTGTCGTCCGACAGGCGGATATAGCCCGAGTCGGCCACGATGGTGTTCATGTTGCCGTTGGCGGCGCGGTTGTCGTAGATCAGCACGTCGTGCAGCAGGTGCGTGTCGGGTTCCTGGTGGCTCACGCGGATCGACATGTTGTCGATGCCGTTGAAGAAGAGCCCGTCCTGGAATTCGAGGGCCTGTTTCTGCTGCCGGATGTCGTAGAGCGTGCTGAATAGCTTCTTGTTGGCGTTCGGCACGAGGTTGTTGCCGATGAAGAAACTGCCGACGGAGACCAGGCTCACCAGAATGATCAGCGGCTTGGTGATCTGCACGAGCGACATGCCCGCCGATTTCATGGCCAGCAGTTCGTAGTTCTCACCCAGGTTGCCCATGGTCATAATCGCCGCCAGCAGCATCGAGAGCGGCAGCCCCATCGGGATCATGTTGGCCATGAAATAGGTCATCAGCTCGATGATGATGCCGGCGCTCAATCCCTTGCCCACCAGCTCGTCGATGTAGCGCCACACGATGTTCATCATCAGCACGAACATGACGATGAAGAACGTGAGGACCATCGGGCCGAGGTAGGACTTCAGAACGAGTCTGTGAATGGTTTTCATGCGGCGGATCGCAGTTTTTTGTTACGCAAAGATAGTGCAAGGCGAGAGGAGTGCCAAATTTATTTGAGCGCTTCCGGGTCGCAGCCTATCCAAACGGCAGCCTTTTTTGTCGTAAAGATAACAGTTTTACCATTATAAGCGTAAGAGTGAGGGTAAATATTATGGCGGCGCCGGGCGGAACCTCGAAATTGTAGCTGACGACAAGCCCTGCGACGTTGCCCGCCACAGCCACGAGGGGTGCGGCGAGGGCGATGGTGCGGTACGACCGCGAGAGCGAGTTGACGATCACCACGGGCATCGTCACGAGCGAGATCAGCAGCACGATGCCCATGATGCGGATCGAGAGCACGATGGTCACCGCCACCAGCGCGGCCATCAGATAGGAGATCACGCGCGTGGGGATGCCCCGGCTGCGGGCGAAGTCGCGGTCGAAAGCCGTGTACATCACCGGGCGGAGCCACAGCAGCGCCCCGGCGATGATCACCGCCGTCAGCGCGGCGAGGGCCGCGACGTCGCTGTCGGTCACGGTCACGATGCTGCCGAAGAGGTAGGCCGACAGATCGCCCGAGGTGTAGCCCGGGCGCAGGCTCATAAAGAGCGCGCCGACGGCCATGCCCACCGACCAGATGATTCCGATGGCCGAATCCTCGCGGATGCGTCCCCGGCTGCCGGCCCATTCGATGCCCAGCGCCGAGAGCACGGCGAAGATCATCGCCCCGGCGATCGGGTTGGCGCCCATCCAGAAGGCGATGCCCAGTCCGCCGAACGAGGCATGGGTGATGCCGCCCGCGAGGAACACCATGCGGCGGCAGACGACGTAGGTTCCGATCACTCCGCACGTTATGCCCTGTCTCTTATACACATCTCCGAGCCCACGAGACCCTAAGACATCTCGT
>ENA-OZAC01000552-OZAC01000552.1-human-gut-metagenome-genome-assembly--contig:-NODE-552-length-16712-cov-4.899982_pt1 | contig 16712 bp, 15 predicted proteins | sample MGYA00243298_ERZ653493 | MGnify/ENA primary metagenome ERZ653493 (study PRJEB26926, sample SAMN06165177) | human gut metagenome | biome: ENVO:00009003; feature: ENVO:2100002; material: ENVO:00002003...
TTGCATGTGTTAGGCGCGCCGCCAGCGTTCGTCCTGAGCCAGGATCAAACTCTTTATAAATGATATTTATCACTTAAAAGTGTTAAATCTTGTTCGCTCAGCACGCAATCGCTTGCGTCCTGTGTGAATTACTTTTGGAATTGTTTTTAGTGTTTTTCCAAACACTTAAAAGGTTCCTTACAAGTTTTTCGATATTGTTCAATTTTCAAGGTCCTGTAGCGCCTCAGCCTTGCGGCTGACGACCTGTTTATTTTACCACCGAAGTGGTTTTTTGTCAAGCCTTATTTTTTAGAAGCTTTTGAACTTTCTGAACTTGGACATCCAAGAAGTTTCTCAGAACAAACTGGAACTTTTCAGCGTCTATTGGTTCTTTTCAAGGGCTTCCTGCTGAGGCTTTGGAAGTCATTCTTTTGCATCAGCGCTTGGCGCTCAAGTATAATACCACACCCCCGCCTCCTTGTCAACACTTTTTGACAGATTTTTTCCAATTTCTTTGCAGAATAAAGAATCTCCCTGTTTTTCACCCGTTTCAGGGCATGCCTTTTTCTTGACAAGGCGGCGGGCAGAACGTATCATGGAGTCATCCCGTATCCTGTATGAGATAGCTATACTTTAATATAAAGGAGAAGCGCCATGTCCTGTGTTCCTGTCCGCGGCTGCCGTATCGGCGAAGGCCGCCCCAAAGTCATTCTGCCCATTGTAGAATGCACCGAAGCTGCGATCCTGGAAAAGGCCGCTGCGTTTTCCACACTGTGCGCCGATTGTGTGGAATGGCGTGTCGATCTGTTTGAAGCAGCCGCCGACCCCGGGGCAGTGGTGCGCTGCCTGGCAAAGCTGCGGGTCCTCTTAAGGGAGAAGCTGCTGCTTGTGACCCTGCGCACGAAGGAAGAGGGCGGCAGCATACCGGTCAGCCATGAGGGATACCTCCGTTTTCTCCGCACCATTCTGGATACCGATTGCGCTGACCTCATTGATATTGAGTTCTTCACCGCCGGGGCAGACCTACCCGCACTGGTTCAGGACGCGCACACCGCCGGGGTCAAGGTCGTGTGCTCCAGCCACGACTTCCATAAGACCCCGCCCAAGGCCGAGATGGTCTCCCGGATGGTGGCCATGCAGCAGGCGGGGGCCGACCTGCCCAAGCTGGCCGTGATGCCCCAGAGCCGTGCCGATGTGCTGGAGCTGCTGGCCGCCACCGCCGAGATGGCAGAGCGCCACCCCGAAACGCCCGTCATCACCATGAGCATGGGCGCACTGGGAGCCGTGAGCCGCCTGTGCGGCGAAGCTTTTGGCTCTGCCATGACCTTTGCCAATCCCGGCACGGCCAGCGCCCCCGGTCAGGTGGGGCTGGATGTGGTCAACGCTGTGCTGGACAGCCTGCGGCTCAGCTGATCTATCAATACACAGCACCCCCGGAGAGCGATCTGCCTTCCGGGGGTGCTTTTTGTTTTATTCTGTTTCTATTTCCCGCACAATCTTCTGAAAGCAGAAGTACGGGATCACGGTTCCGGCCACAAAGGAAGCGGGCCAGCCAAGCCAGACCACATCCAGATTCCGCATTCCCCATGCGCCCACAGCCACCACCGCAATTTTTGTAATGAGCTGCATCACGCCGCCCATCAGTGCCTGATTTGCCCTGTCAACGCCGCGGAGCACCTGCTGATACACCTGCATCACACCGGCCAGGATCCCCGGCACCGCCGTGATCAGCAGAAACCGCTGCACCACAGTCAGGATCTCCGCAGACGGCTCTGCGAGGAACAGCCCTGCCATCTGGCGGCCGCAGAGCAGCAGAAACACTCCCAGCACGGTGCTGACCACCAGAGACAGCTGCAGGGAGGCCCGTACCCCTTGCCGGATGCGCTGCGGCTTGCCGGCTCCGTGGTTCTGGGAGGCATAGACGCTGAGGGAGGAACCGATGGTCTCCACCGGCATCAGGGCCAGCGTTCCGATGCGGCTGGCGGCAGTGTAGGCCGCCATGGTGGCCTCGCCAAACAGATTGACCGCACTCTGTGCCACCAGATTGCCCAGATTGTTGAAGGCAGACTGCACCGCAATGGGAATGGCCAGCACCGTGATCTGCCGCAGCAGCTTTCCATGGAGCCGGAGGTCCTGCCGCCGCATCCGCATCATGGGATATTTGCGGAACAGCAGCACCGCCGCCACCACCGCCGACAGGGCCTGCGCCAGTGCCGTGGCCCAGGCAGACCCGGCCACTCCCCAGCGGAACACAGCCACAAACAGCACGTCCAGGCCAATATTGCTCAGAACGGAGACGATCAGGCAGTACAGCGCTGTCTGGCTGTCTCCCAAGCCCCGGAATGCACTGGAAAACAAATAATACATCAAGGGGCAGATCATGGTGATGAAACTGATCTCCAGATAGGCAGTGGCTTCCTGCAGGGGGCCCTCCGGGGTCCCCATCCACCGCAGGATGGTGCCGGAGAAGGTCAGGCCCATCACCATCATCCCTGCCGACAGGAACAGCCCCAGATACAGGCTGTTCACAAAGGCCCTCCGCATCAGCTCCTCGTTCTTCTGGCCAAAGTACCGGCTGATGATGATCCCCACGCCCACATTGATGCCGATCATCAGAGCTGCCAGCAGCAGGATCACCGGCATGGTGCTGCCCACCGCCGCAAGGGCGGTCTGCCCGAGATACCGCCCCACCACGATGCTGTCGGTGATGGAGTAGACCTGATTCAGCAGGTTGCCCATCAATGTAGGAAAGGTAAACGCCCACAGCAGGGAGATCGGCTTTCCCTCTGTCATATCCAGATTTTTCTTCATGCACATCCTCCTTTGCATCAAAAAAGCTCCTTCAGAATGCCCGCAAGCATGTAACCCCGGTTTTTCAGGGGGGTCCCTGTTTGCAGCACTCCAAAGGAGCCTTTGTTGATTTGATTTTTCTGATACCAGAATACCACAGCGGCGCTGATTTGTCCAGCGCTCCGGGGTCAGTGGACAGAGGTGCGGACGAGGGCGCGCTTGAGGCGGGCCTGGGCCAGCTCATATTCGCGCTCATCCAGGTCCTTCCGGGCCAGGATCTCTTCGGCGCGCTTCTTGGAGGCCTCGGCGCGGGCCTGGTCGATCTCCTCGGCCCACTCCCAGGTGGTAGCGACCAGATGGACATCCCCGTTCAGCACGGTGAGCATCCCGCCCATGCAGGCGGCGCGGCGGCGCTGGCCGTCCGTGTCCACGATATGGGCTTCGCCCATACCCAGCGCGGTGCAGTAATCACCATGCTTTGCCAGAATGGCAAGGTCGCCGTCGATGGCACGGCAGACCACCCGTTCCGCCTGACCGTCAAAGGCACAGCCGTCCGGCGTGACTACCGTCAGATGAAAGGTCGTCATGGTTTACCCTTTCTTCGCCTTGGCGAACACATCGTCGATGGTGCCCGCGAACAGGAAGGCGCTCTCGGGCAGGTCATCGCACTCGCCGTTCAGGATCATCCTGAAGCCGCGCAGGGTCTCCTTCAGCGGCACATACTGACCGGGCATACCGGTGAACTGCTCCGCAACATGGAAGCTCTGGCTCAGGAAGCGCTGCACCTTGCGGGCACGGCTGACGGTCAGCTTGTCCTCTTCGCTCAGTTCGTCCATGCCCATGATGGCAATGATATCCTGCAGCTCCTTGTAGCGCTGCAGCACCTTCTGAACATCGCGGGCGATCTCGTAGTGCTCCTGACCCACGACCTCGGGGCTGAGGATGCGGCTGGTGGAATCCAGCGGGTCCACAGCGGGGTAAATGCCCTGAGATGCAATGTCACGGCTCAGGACCGTGGTGGCATCCAGATGGGTAAAGGTGGTGGCAGGGGCCGGGTCGGTCAGGTCGTCGGCGGGAACGTAGACAGCCTGCACCGAGGTGATGGAACCCTTGCGGGTGGAGGTGATGCGCTCCTGCAGAGCGCCCATCTCAGTGGCCAGGGTGGGCTGGTAGCCCACGGCAGAGGGCATACGGCCCAGCAGAGCCGAGACCTCAGAGCCTGCCTGCGTGAAACGGAAGATGTTGTCGATGAAGAGCAGCACGTCCTGATTCTTGACATCGCGGAAGTACTCCGCCATGGTCAGGCCGGACAGAGCCACGCGCATACGGGCTCCGGGAGGCTCGTTCATCTGGCCGTAGACCAGAGCGGTCTTGTTGATAACACCGCTCTCGGTCATTTCACCGTACAGGTCGTTGCCCTCACGGGTGCGCTCGCCAACGCCGGTGAACACCGAGTAGCCGTTGTGCTCGGTGGCAATGTTATAGATCAGCTCCTGGATCAGGACGGTCTTGCCGACACCGGCACCGCCGAACAGACCGATCTTGCCGCCCTTTGCGTAGGGGCAGATCAGGTCAACGACCTTGATGCCGGTCTCCAGAATTTCGGTGGAGGATTCCTGTTCGTCAAAGGCAGGGGCGGCGCGGTGGATAGGCCAATGCTCTACGTTTTCGGGCGCGGGCTGCTCATCGACAGGCTCACCCAGCAGATTGAACACGCGGCCCAGGCAGGCATCGCCTACCGGTACGTTGATGGGGCCGCCGGTGTCGACGGCGTCGACACCGCGGACCAGGCCGTCCGTGGCGGCCATAGCGATGCAGCGGGCTACGTTATCACCGATATGCTGCGCCACTTCGACGACCAGCTTTTTGCCGTGATTGTCAAGTTCTACCGCATTCAGCAGGGCGGGCAACTCGCCGTCCTTGAAGCGGATGTCCAGGACCGGGCCGGTGATCTGCACCACCTTTCCGATGTGTTTTTCTGGCATAGCACACACTCCTTTGTGGGCTTTTTAAGATTCTGCGTCGGCACCGGCTACGATCTCGGTGATCTCCTGGGTGATGGCAGCCTGGCGGGCGCGGTTATAGTACAGGTTCAGATGTTCGATCATCTCACCGGCATTCTTGGTGGCGGCATCCATCGAGGTACGGCGGGCACCCTGCTCGCTGGCAACACTCTCGCACAAGGCACCGTAGACGACACCGGCCAGATATTCCGGGATGATGGCGTCAAACACAGCAGTGCTGTCCGGCTCATAGAGCATCAGGCTTTCACGCTCCTGCCCCGGCTTGGGGCGCGGTGCATCGAAAGGCAGGACTGGCAGGATGGAAGCTGTCTGGGTCAGCATGGAGACAAACTGGGTGAACGCGATGCGGATCTCATCAAACTCCCCTGCCAAGAATTTCTGGCAGACAAGGCGCGAGATCTCGAAACAATCGCTGACAGAGATGTCCCCCGCCACCGCAAACGAGGTGGTTAAGATCGAGGCATTATGGCGCTCGAAATATTCGACCGCCTTTTTACCGATGGGCAATACGCAATAACCCTGCTCCGGGGCATCGGCGGCGTCGGCCTCCACCGCTTTAAGAATGTTGGCGTTGTAGCCGCCAGCCAGGCCGCGGTCGCCGGCAATTACGATATACAGGCGGCGGTGAGTCTCGCGCTTGGCAAGATACGGGCTGCTGAATTCAGAATCCGCAGCGGCAATATCAAACAGGGTGGCGTACAGCGTCTCAAAGTAGGGGCGGCTATGTTCTACCCGCTCCTTCGCGCGGCGCAGCTTGCTGGAAGCAACCAGCTCCATCGCCTTGGTAATTTGCATGGTGCTTTCGACACTTTTAATGCGAAGCTTGATCTCTTTCATCGAGCCAGCCATCGGCAGCACCCCCTTTGCAGTTTATTTTTCTTTAGTAAATTGTTCGGTATAAGCGGCGAGTACCTGTTTCAGCGCTCCCTCGGTATCGGGCTTCAGGTCGCCGGTGGTACGGATGGTCTCCATCACGTCGTTGGCGGCGGCATTGTCGTCCAAATACCGGTACAAGCCCTGCTCGTAGGCACCAATGTCGGCCACGGCAATATCCTTCAGATAGCCGTGGATGGTGGCGTACAGGATGGCAACCTGCTTCTCCACAGGTACGGGGCTGTTGCGGTCCTGCTTGAGGATCTCCACAATGCGCTCGCCCTGGGCCAGACGGGCCTTGGTATCAGCGTCCAGGTCAGAGCCGAACTGGGCAAAGCCTTGCAGCTCGCGATACTGGGAGTAGATCAGTTTCAGCGTACCGGCAACTTTCTTCATCGCCTTGATCTGAGCGTTGCCGCCGACACGGGAAACCGAAATGCCGGGGTTGACGGCAGGACGGATACCGGCGTGGAACAGCTCAGTCTCCAGGAAGATCTGGCCGTCGGTGATGGAGATAACGTTGGTCGGGATATAGGCCGAAACATCACCTGCCTGGGTCTCGATGATGGGCAGCGCGGTCAGAGAACCGCCGCCTTTCTCGTCGCTCAACTTGGCGGCACGCTCCAGCAGACGGCTGTGCAGATAGAAGACATCGCCGGGGTAAGCTTCACGTCCCGGCGGACGGCGGATCAGCAGCGACAGGGCACGGTAAGCAACAGCGTGCTTGGACAGGTCATCATAGATGATGAGGACATGCTTGCCCTGGTGCATGAAATATTCGCCCATGGCACAGCCGGAGTAGGGAGCGATATACTGCAGGGGGGACAGCTCGGAGGCCGTGGCGGACACCACGATGGTGTAGCTCATGGCACCGGCCTCGGTCAGGCTCTGCACCAGGTTTGCCACGGTGGAGCGCTTCTGGCCGATGGCGACATAGATGCAGATGACATCCTTGCCCTTCTGGTTGATGATGGTATCCGATGCAATGGTGGTCTTGCCGGTCTGGCGGTCGCCGATGATCAGCTCACGCTGGCCGCGGCCGATGGGGATCATGGAGTCGATGGCCTTGATGCCGGTCTGCAGGGGTTCCTTGACCGGCTGGCGGTCGATGATGCCGGGGGCCGGGCTCTCGATGGCCCGGAACTCGGTGGTCTCAATGGGGCCTGCGCCATCGATGGGCTGGCCCAGTGCATTGACCACGCGGCCGATCATTGCCTCGCCCACGGGCACGGAAACGACCTTGCCGGTGCGCTTGACGGTGCTGCCTTCTTTGATGCCGACATCGGAGCCCAGCAGAACGATGGAGACCGTGTTTTCCTCCAGGTTCTGGGCCATACCGTATTCGCCGTTGTCAAACTGAAGCAGCTCACCTGCCATGCACTTTTCCAGGCCGCTGGCCCGGGCGATGCCGTCGCCTACCATGATGACCGTGCCGACTTCGCTCTGCTCGATGACATTCTCGTAGTGCTTGATCTGGGCACGGATGATCTTGGAGATCTCTTCAGGTTTCAGTTGCATTGTCTTGTATTCACCACTCAATTCTTAAAATCTTTCGGGTGGAAATTCGATGGATCACAGTGTCACGGAAGCGATATCCCTGCGCAGCGCCGCCAGACGGTTCTGAACCGTTCCGTCCAGCTCGGTGCCCTCGATATCCAGCCGGATGCCGCCCAGCACAGCCGGATCGACCTTTGTTTTCAGGTCGATGGTCTTGCCGGTGAGCTTTTCCAGCTTTTCGTGCAGGCTCTTCACCTGCTGCTCCGTCATTGCCACTGCAGTGGTTGCCGCTGCTTCCAGAATACCGTGTGCCTGATTGTAGCGCACCCGGTAGGCCCGGGCGCAGCCGGGCAGCTCCCGCAGGGTGCCCTTCTCGCACAGGATCTTCAAAAAGTTCAGCACATAGAGGTGGACCCGATCCCGCAGCGCTTCGTCCAGCAGGCCGCAGCGCTCCTTTTTGGGGATGCTGGGGGTGCTGAGCAGATGCAGGTACTCCGGGCTTGCCTTAAAAAGCGCCACGGCCTCGTCCAGCTCGCCCAGAATGCGGGTCTCCAGCCCTTCCTCCGCTGCCAGGTCATACAGGCTTCCGCCGTACATCCTTGCTGTCTCGGTCATGATGCTTCACCCACGTTTTTGATAAATTCGTCGATCAGGTCCTTGTGGTCGGCTTCCTTGATCTCACGCTCGACCACCTTGGAGGCGATCTCCATGGCCATGCCGCCGATCTCGTCCTTTGCCTCGTTCACGGCCTTCTTGCGCTCCTGCGCAATGTCAGCCTCTGCCTTCTGCTTCAGGGCAGCGGCCTGTGCACGGGCCTCGCCCACGATCTCTTCACCGCGGGCGGTGGCCGTTTTCTGGGCACGGGCAACGATCTGGTTGGCCTCGGCGCGGGCATTCTGCAGGTTCTGCTCGTACTCCGCTTTCATGGCCTCAGCCTCGGTGCGCAGCTTTGCAGCATCGGCGATCTGGCTGTCCGCCTTGGCCTTGCGCTCGGCGATCACCTTTTTGACCGGATTCAGCAGGAACTTTTTGAAGATGAGCAGCTGGATCATCAGGTTGCAGATCTGGGCCAGAAAGGTCCAGCCGTCCAGCGTGATCAACGCCTGGTACAGTTCCATAAGCGTCTCCTTTCGTTCTTTTGTAAAAGGTTCCGCTTATGCCAGGAACTTCATAAACATGCCGGGTGCCAGGAAGATCAGCAGCAGGCCGGTAACAAAGCCGTAAATACCGGTGGTCTCGGAAAGTGCAACGCCCAGGATCAGGGTGCTGGTCACGTCGCTCTTGCACTCAGGCTGGCGGCCCACGGCCTCACAGGCAGCGGCGGCAGCGTTGCCTTCGCCGATACCGGGGCCGATACCTGCGATCAGTGCGCAGCCTGCGCCGATGCCGCAGCCTGCCAGGGCGATACCACGAGCAAGGTACTGAAAGTCAGTCATAAGTTTTGTCCTCCAAAAAAGTTTTTGTTTTGGGAGATGCCGTTGTGAGGGCTTAGTCCTCACCGGCAGCACGTTTGATGAAAATTGCGGTCAGGGTACAGAAGATGAACGCCTGAATGCAGCCGCCGAACCAGTCGAAATACAGGCCCGTAAAGGCCGGGATGCCGATTTGGAACAGCTGGATCTGGCTCAGGAAGCCGGGCAGCCAGCCGAAGATGACATGGCTCAGGCTTGCCAGCGCCCAGTACAGCAGTGTGGAAATGACAGTACCGGACAGGATGTTGCCAAAGTGACGGAACGCCATGCTGACGGGGGTCGAGATCTCCGACAGCACATTGATGGGTGCCATGATGAAGATCGGGTCCAGCAGGCCCTTCAGATAGGAAAAGATGCCGTTGGTCTTGATTTTGTAGTACATAATCAGCACAAACACCACAATGGCCCACGCAGCCTCGGTGTTCAGGTCGGCCGTGGGGCTCCACAGGCCAATGACACTGATGAGGTTGCAGCCGATGCTCAGAGCGAAGATCGAGCCGATCAGGGGGATATACTTGTCAAAGTGATACCCCATGTTGTCGTGCACGAACTGATCCAGCCGCTCCACGATGAACTCGGCTGCGGCCTGTCGCTTTGAGACATTTTCCAGCTTGAGGTTGCTGCCCAGCCAGATGGCCAGGCCCGAAAGCAGCGCCATGACGATCCAGGTAGTGACTAGGGTCTGGGTGATCTTGAGATCGCCCAGCAGGGGGATATCGGTATGGATGGTATACAGGATCTTTGCGCCGTTCAGTTCCATTTGTTACGTTTCACCCCCTTCGTCACGGGGTGCAGCCTCCGGCTCCGGGGCGGGTTCGGGGTCGTCCTCCACAGAGACATCCACCGAGGGCCCGGCCGGTGCAAGGGGCTTGTACTTGCCGGTTATTTGCAGGTAGTAGATCGTAACACGCGGGAACAGCAAGGGCAGAACGCTGGCAAAGGGCTGGAAGCAGGGTGCCCCGATGGACACGATGATCCACACCGCCTGCAAAAGCATTCTGACGTTGTAGGAAGCTTGTAATGTGGCTTTGCGCCGTTTCTCATCCTGCTCGTCGATGACCTTCTGACACACGATGCAGATGCCCGCAAAGTTGCCGATGGCCACGGCCGCGCCGATGAGACTGCCCAGAACGACAGTGTAATCAAATTTCACCCAGCCAACCAGGTGCAGCGCTGCAAAGGCCACCCACAGGGCAGCGGTGCAGATGGCCGTGCCGCAGGCGATGCGCGTCAGCTCCTTTTTGGATTCCGGCTGTAGTTTCATAAAGGGGAACCTCCTGTGATGTTTACTGATGTGAGTTGAACCCCACCCGCTTCGGTTTTTCCTTTTTGGCGCGGTCCAGGTGCTCCTTGGCAAAATACCAGAAATTCTGCGCCCCGGAGGCAAGGCCCAGCAGGATGGCCGGCAGGAACACCCATTCCGGCCAGCTCCAGCTGTTCACCGCCCACCAGGCACCGCCCAGGCACATGACCAGCGGCAGCAGCATATTCAGGCCCAGCTGGGTCAGCCAGACAAGATCTTCCAGCGCCTTGTACCAGCCCTTCATGCGGTGTTGCCCTCCCTCTGTGCGCAGGCCCGAACCAGCAGCCCGCCGCACCCTTTCGCAATGGTTTCGCTCCGGTAAAGAAGCTCATATGGATAGTATAATTCAATTCACTGAACTTTTCAATCAATTTTCCACCGATTTTTGGTAAAACTTCATAGTTCGTTCACACTAACGCCATAATTGTACGTCCACGGTGGAGTATGTCCGTCTCCGGCAGCATCAATACCAAAAATATGATAGGTTTCTTGTGCAAAACACAAAAAACCGCCCAGCTCATTTGAGAGCCGGGCGGCGGTTATCCTGGAAGTGCGGGGGTCAGCTGTCCTTGCGCTTGATCCACACCTGCGTGCCGTAGAAGGGATTGGCAGTGCCAAGGCACAGGCCCTGGTCGGTGGTGGCGAATACCCGCAGACCATGGTTGTAGGGGTCTCCAAAACCGTTCACGGTGATGGTCTGGAAGTTCACGCCGTCCTCCGAAACATACAGGTCAAAGCCCTGCTTTGCCTTGCGCATGTAGTTGAGCAGCCGGATGGCACTGGCGATGTTGCTGACCGTGATGTTCTCGAACACGAATTTGTAGGAAAACTTGATGGTCTGGGCCAGCGTGTCGGGGTTCCCGTTGCCGTCGGGGTCCGTCTCCTGCAGTGCCTTCATCAGGGTCTTGAGGTATTCCCACTGGGTCTTCCACTGCGCAGGGGTGCGCGTCAGCAGGTTGCCGTTGACGAACTGACCAACGCACTCCAGCATACTGCTGGTGTCAAAGGTACCCACATACAGCTTGCCATCGTACACCTGCATCCGCCAGATGTACTGGTTCTCGTTGCGCCCAAAGCCGGACTTTAAGCCAGAAAGGCTGCCGTTGGGGAACATCTTGGTGGCATTGCCCACCACAAGCTCCATGTTCTCGTCCCTGTCCATGCGGTACAGGTTCACCGACTGTTCCAGATTGGCGTTGATGAACCGGCAGTCCAGTCCGCCGCCAAACTGACCGTCGGCGTTCTTGCCGGTCTTGGCAAAGAGGATGCGCTCCAGTGCGATCTCTTCATCGTTGTACTCACCAATATAGAGGTGGTCGTTGTACACGATCAGGTTCGCCGCGCCGGAGCGGGTGCGTTCCGGGTCGATGCCGAAGGTGTAGCGGGCACCATCCTTTTCCTGATCGCCTGCCACGGGTATCCATGTGAAGGTGCCGTCAGGGTTCTGATCGCCCCGCACCAGTGCAAAGGACTGCATGGTGTTGTCGTCCGGCATATTGTCCTCGGTGCCGGTGCAGATGGAAACATACAGGCGGCCGTTGAACTCAGCCATATCCCAGATGCTGCCGCCGTAGATGCTGTCGGCGTAGTGATAGGCGGGGTAGTTGAACAGGCTGTCGGAATCCGCGATCTGGGTAAAGCCCTTTTCCGGGTCGGAGGAGATCAGCAGGGCGGCGCTGCTCTTGCCGGTGGCGGCATCCATGGTCACGTTGCTGATGACCAGCTGATCCTTGTAGACACACATCCCGCGGATGCCCACGGAAATGCCCTGCTGGTAGGCTGCGGCATAATCCTGCACACTGTTCAGACCGATATACACCGGCTTGCACACATCGGTGGCGGGGTCTACCTGCCAGATGCTGGGCAGAAAGCCGATGCCGCCGCCACCCACACTGCCGCAGAAGTACAGCTTGCCGTTATACTCCAATGCGTTGCGGAACAGAGGTGTGTAACCGTTGTAGGAGCCGGACATCAACACCTTGGTCTCGCCGGTCTTGGTGTTGATCTTCACCAGCACGCCCTTGGGCCGGCCGCCATCCTCCTCGGTCAGAAAGAAGGTGCCGTTGTAAAGGGCATCAAAGGTGGCGGCAAGCACCTTGTCGTCGTATTCGTCGCCCAGACTGCTCTTCATCAGGGAGAGGGTGTTGCCGATGGCGGCGTAGCAGGTGCCCACATACAGCCAGTCGCCGTAGCCGACCGCTGACCATGCGTAGTTCTGACCCCGGTCACCGGCGTTGTAAGCGGCATTCTCCGGGTCAGTCACGACCGCCACCGCACCGTCTCCCAGATAATCCACGATGCCGTCTGCGGTTTTGACATCCTTTTCCGGATGGGTGATCTTCTCAAACGTCTGGTCGTCCTTGCTGTAAAAGAAAGTGTTGCTTTCGTCAAGAGATTCCAGAGTGGTCAGTTCCTCCCAGCCATCGGCCTGCCCGACCGCCTCCGTGCCTTCCGCCGATACCAGAAGCTGCACCGGCAGAGCGGACAGCATCGCTGCTGCCAGCACGCCGCTGATGACACGTTTCCAGTTCATATCGTTCTCCTTATCTACTCTGCCATTTTTTCAAAAACAGGAAAGAGCTGTCAATATTTTTCATTGTAGCACAGTCCTGTCGGAAGTTCAAAGGTGCCTTGCCGCTTTTTGCGGATGATTCTTGTAAAATATGTGTGGAAGTCCGCAAAAAAGCCGCCCGGCTCCTGCGAACCGGGCGGCAAAAGGCAGACTTTTGAAAATAATTTACCAGAGGTTTGCGGTCTCGTTGTACAGGCCCTCGTAGCTCTTGGCAGAGAGGTCCCAGCTGAAATCGCATTCCATGTCGTGCTTGACGAGGTTGTTCCAGTCCTCTTTGTTGTAGTAGCGATCCTGTGCACGGCAGCAGGCATCGTACAGCTCATGGGCGCTGTAACCGGCAAAGGTAAAGCCGTTGCCCTCGCCCAGCGTGCAATCATGGATGGAATCCCGCAGGCCGCCGGTCTCACGGACGATGGGAGGCGTGCCGTAGCGGCAGGCCACCATCTGTGCCAGGCCGCAGGGCTCACTCTTGGAAGGCATGATGAACACGTCTGCACCGGCGTAGATCTCCTGAGACAGGGCCGACTCAAAGCCGATGTAGGTGCCCACACGGCCCGGATGGCGGGCGCACAGGTCAGAGAAGAAGGTCTCGTACTGGTTCTCGCCGCTGCCCAGAATGACCAGCTCGATGCCGCGGTCCACCAGACCGTCGGCAATGCTCTGCACCAGGTCAAAGCCCTTCATGCCGACCATGCGGCTGACCATGGCAAAGACGGGGCTGCCATCCTTGTGCAGGCCAAACTTGTCCTGCAGGGCCTCCTTGCACTTTGCCTTGCCCTCTTCAACATTGGTCACATCGTAGTTGAAGGGAATCTGGGGGTCGGTGGCAGGGTTATTGGCCTCCATATCAATGCCGTTCAGGATGCCGCAGAGCTTATACTGCTTTTCCCGCAGCAGGGCATCCAGACCGTAGCTGAACCAGGGGTCCAGGATCTCCTGTGCGTAGGTGGGGCTGACGGTGGTGATCTTATCTGCCGTCTCAAAGGCACCCTTCATAAAGTTGGCGCAGCCATCGTACTCCACGATGTGCTGGTCACGGTGGCCGATGCCGCAGGTGTCCTCCAGGATATCGGTGCCGTACTTGCCCTGATATGCGATGTTGTGGATGGTAAAGATGGTCTTGATCCGGTTGAACTTATCCAGATGGCGGTAGTACAGGTTCAGGTAAACGGGAACCAGTGCGGTCTGCCAGTCGTTGCAGTTGATGATATCGGGGGTGAAGTCGATGTAGAACAGGGTCTCCAGCACAGCGCGGGAGAAGAAGGCAAAGCGCTCGCCGTCATCGTAGAAGCCGTACAGGCCGCGGCGCTTGAAGTAATACTCGTTGTCCAGGAAGTAGTAGGTCACGCCGTTGACCTCAGCCTTGAACAGGCCGCAGTACTGGCTGCGCCAGCCCACGGGCACCGAGTAGTTGGTGACATACTCCAGCTTGTCGCGCATTTTCAGGTCGCCGTACAGCGGCATGATAACGCGGGCATCCACGCCGTCCTTGACCAGAGCCTTGGGCAGGGAGCCTGCCACGTCGGCCAGACCGCCGGACTTGGCAAAGGGGGTCGCTTCCGAAGCGGCATACAGGATCTTCATAGTATTTCTCCTTTCCAGAAAAAAGGGCGGATACACAAAGAGCGGGCGGGGGCGCAAAGGCCCCCGCCCCTCTTTGAGAGGGGCTACCGGGGAGGGGAGCCGCCCCTGTGAAAGTTTCAGTGTGTCAGGCTCAGACGGTGTGGTTCTTCTGAACATAGACCGGGAAGCTCTCGGTACCAGAGAGCTTCTTGTCGGCGGTCACACGCACGTTCTTATCGGTGACAACGCAGTCCAGCTGAGCGCCTGGTTCCACAACGGTATCCTGCATCAGGACACAGTTTCTGACCACAGCACCCTTCTTGACGCGAACGCCGCGGAACAGCACGCAGTTCTCCACGGTGCCCTCGATGACACAGCCATCGGCCAGCAGGGAATTGCTGACGGAAGAGCCGTTGACGTAGCGCACGGGGTTGTCATCACGGATCTTGGTGTAGACAGGGCTCTCCTTGGGGAACAGAGCGTTCAGGTTCTTCTCATCGATGAGCTTGAGGTTCTCATCAAAGTAGCTCTTCATGTCGCAGACATGGGCCACGTAGCCGGTGTACTCCAGAGCACGGATGTTCAGGATGTTGACGTTGTGGGCCAGGATGTCACGCTCAAAGTAGATCAGGCCGCGGGAGGTCGCATCCTTGACCAGCTTGATCAGGGTCTCGCGCTCCAGAACATAGATGTTCAGGTCCAGGTTCTGGACACCAGGGCGGTAATCATTGAACAGCAGCTCAGTCACACGGCCATCGGCATCCACAGTCAGGGTGTAGTTGTCGTTCTTGCGGCCCTCGGGGATCTCGGTCTTCTGGTAGGCGATGGTCACATCCGCGCCGCTTGCCTGATGGGCAGCCAGCAGGGCGTTGAAATCGTAATTGATGGCGATGTTGGCATCGCTCATCACAACGTACTTCTCCTTCTGGTTCTCCAGGTAGCTCAGGATGGAGCCCAGAGCCTCCACACGGCCGGAATAAATGCGCACGCCCTTTTCTGCAAAGGGAGGCACGATGTTCAGGCCGCCGTGACGGCGGGCCATATCCCACTCACGGCCGGTGCCCAGATGATCCATCAGGGAGTGGTAGTTCTTGCGCACCACGATGGAGACATTGGAGATGCCGCAGTTTGCCATGCTGGACAGCATAAAGTCCACCATGCGGTAACGGCCTGCAAAGGGGATCGAAGCCATGGTGCGCTCAGTCACAAGCTCCGGTACGGTGTTATCATAGCTGTTGGGGAAAATGATGCCCAACGCATTGTTGTTCTGGCTCAGCATACTTCCTCGCCCTCCTTGACGGAATCAAATACTTTGGCACCCTCTTTTACGGTAGCGCCTGCGCCAACGGTAAGGCCGGTACCCACATGTGCAATGGGGCCTTCGCCGCCGATCTTGGCACCGGCACCCACCACAACGTTCTCAGCCAGGATGCAGCGCTTGACCACGGCACCTGCCTTGACCACAACGCCATCCATCAGGACAGCATCCTCAACGGTAGCGCCCTCTTCCACGGTAACGCCTGCGCTCAGGACAGAGTGCTGGACGCGGCCATAGATCTGGCAGCCCTCGGTGATGAGGGAATCCTGCACCACGGCGCGGGGGCCGATCTTCTGGGCGGGCAGCACGGGGTTGCGGCTGTAGATTTTCCACTTCTTGTCGAAGATATCAATGCCGGAGTTCTCGGGGTCCAGCACTTCCATGTTGGCTTCCCACAGGCTGTCGATGGTGCCCACGTCACGCCAGTAGCCGTTGAAGTGGTAAGCATACATCTTGCGGCCATCCCGCAGCAGAGCGGGGATGATGTTCATGCCAAAGTCGTTCTTGGAGTTGGGATCAGCCTCGTCCTCTTCCAGGTACTTCTTCAGCACATCCCAGTTGAAGATGTAAATGCCCATGGAAGCCAGGTTGGACTTGGGAACCGGGGGCTTCTCCTGGAACTCGGTGATCTTATCGTTCTCGTCTGCCACCATCAGGCCAAAGCGGGAAGCTTCCTTCCAATCGACCTCCATGACAGCCACGGAGAACTCCGCGCCCTTTTCCTTGTGGAAGCGCAGGAAGTCGGCGTAGTCCTGCTTGCAGATCTGGTCACCGGACAGGATGATGACGTACTCGGGATCATAGCTGTCGATGAAGCTGATGTTCTGGTAGATGGCGTTTGCAGTGCCCTTGTACCAGTCGGTGCCCTTTGCCTGCTCGTAGGGGGGCAGGGTGTGCACGCCGCCGTACAGGCGGTCCAGATCCCAGGGCTGGCCGTTGCCGATGTACTCGTTCAGCTTCTGGGGCTGATACTGGGTTGCGATGCCCACAGTATCAATGTTGGAGTTGACGCAGTTGGACAGCGGGAAGTCCACGATGCGGTATTTGCCGCCGAACCCCACTGCAGGTTTTGCCGTTTTCTGTGTCAGCGCGTACAAGCGCGAGCCACGTCCGCCGGCAAGGATCATTGCCACAATTTCTTTTGCCATAGCTTTATTCTCCCCTTTTACACATTTCCGGATTTATTGGATTTGGAAATGGTTTGACTGTGTTGTGCGGATGCGCCCCGGTCACTCCTCGGTCTTGGCGGCCTTTTGGGCGCGGGGCTTGCGGGCAGGCTTTTCGCTGTCTCTTATACACATCTCCGAGCCCACGAGACCCT
>ENA-OZAC01000556-OZAC01000556.1-human-gut-metagenome-genome-assembly--contig:-NODE-556-length-16505-cov-10.593070_pt1 | contig 16505 bp, 14 predicted proteins | sample MGYA00243298_ERZ653493 | MGnify/ENA primary metagenome ERZ653493 (study PRJEB26926, sample SAMN06165177) | human gut metagenome | biome: ENVO:00009003; feature: ENVO:2100002; material: ENVO:00002003...
CGAGATGTCTTAGGGTCTCGTGGGCTCGGAGATGTGTATAAGAGACAGTTCTAATATGGAGTTACACACCCTATCATAAAAGGAAAAACCACAACCCGTATAAAAGTAGCTTAAATAGGTTACTTGGTACTCTTCTTGTAATGCTTGGTTGTTGCTAAGCAGGTCTGCAAACTTTTCCAACCAATATTTCAAGGCTTGTATAACTTTGATATAGCGTAGGTTGTTATCCACATACCCCAATCTGTTTTCCAAGTCTTTAATATGCTTTATTACTTTCTCTATCTGTTTATCCATAGTTCTGTAAAAATAGGAAAGGACACCTAAATAAATAGATGTCCTCTCATTAATTAGTCAATAAACCATTTGTAATGCTCATCCCCATGTAGGGCTGCATTGATTCCAACAGCCATTTCAGTTGCATTTAATGAGCGGTCTAAGAATGAATCTATATAGCTACTCTTATTTGCACCCGTTAATAGGTTGTAGAACTTCCACATATTCAAGTCATTTCCAAAGCTGCCAAAGTTTTCATCATTAATGTAGGCTTTTGCAACACTGTTAATCTGTGTATCTGTAAGCAACATTCTTGGCAGTCTCTTTTGGTAGCCATTGGGCAAACACTGATAAAGTCTCATTTTGCCCAATATTTGTGCAAATTGGTGTTCACTCATTGAAGTATTGCCCAACTGTTGCATCAAATGCAGATGTTTGGCAGGATTGTAGTTGTTGAACAACTCCAAGGCAGAACGGTAAAGTTCACTTGTATTGCTCACCCTTAAATCATCCTTGTAACCATCTGTAAAGATGCACATGTTGCAGCATACTTGGTTTTTAAAGCCAATAGCCAACCTAAACAACTCTGGAACTTTCTTGCTGTATAAGTTCATTTGATTGTAGGCTCTGACCCCTACTATTGAAAGGTTCAACTTGTTTCCCTCAATCGTTTCATAGATTGTAGGAATGTCAATACTGAAAGCTGCCCTCTCATAATAGATTGTTTTGTCTGATTCCAACAACTGATTGGCAGGTTTGTGGATAGCTTCGGGAATGCGCCCCTTAATCACATGAGAGACACGAATATCGGGTGTTCCGATAGTCTCACCATTGTAGTAGGAGTTTGCAGCTTCCCAAACAGTTTCAATAAATGCAGCATGGTTTACTGTAAGCTCATTGTCTTTTGCAAAAACGGGAGTAATACAGTCATTTTTCAAATGTTGCAAGGTAGCTTCTTGGGTGTTTGCCTCAATGAAATGATTTACCCTTTTAGGCGTTGCAGTTTCTTCAATAATGGTTGCTTCTTCTGCAAACTCACCTAAATTCATTCTCTCTCTTTTCTCTGTTGGCATGATAACTAAATTTGTCATAATGATAAAAGTTTAAATGATTAATAATTCTTTTTTATATCAATATACAGAGGGGGACTAAAGGGGTAGTATGCCGTAAAGACAGCCACTCTTATATATTTTAGGTCACTGGCTGAATGGGGAGGGGGACTTCTGTATCAAGTACCTTATATATCTGTTCTCTTGACTTTTAGCTAAACTGCATATAGGTGATTCTTTAATTAGGTAGCCTTTTTAATGTCATTGGCTGTATGTGGAATATTATAAAGTATAGGCTATATAACTCTAATAAAAAGCGAAAGTTGGATTCCGCCATATTGCAAGTTTCCTCCAACTTTCTTTCTCTGCCGTTACTTACGCCATATCAAAGCGTTGTCTTTCACGCTCACATTGGCAAACGATTTCAGTTCCGCAATGAGTTGCTGGACTTCTTCTTGGGTAGGCTCTGGCAGTACAATTCTCCTGCAAGAGTTTCTTCCTATGTTCACCAACTTGGGGCTGCATCTTCTGATAAAAGACACCATTTCTTCATGGTCAAACTGCATCAAAGGTTCTGCCGTTACCATTGTGGGGCGTCCAAGCCTTGCTATCTCTTCCATAGCTTCCACCCGTTCCTCAATTCTTGGAGCTTTGTTCATTATCTCCGGATAGAAGCGGTTGGTCTCAATGGTTGTGCAGAATATTACACGTTCCATAATCGGATGGTTGATGAACTCCAAAAACCTCTTGGGGGTCTTGGACTGCAACAGGTAAGCGTTGGGCAGTAACATGTTTCTGTTCTGATAGCAGTAATCCAGCACTCTGGCAATCCATTCGGATGGTATGTCTTCTGCGAACATATCCGTGGAACTGCCAATAAAAATAGACCTGCCACAGCCAAGGTCTGTATTAAGTTCATATTCTGCCAATCTTGGCGGATTGGCATTTGGATTTATCTGCTTCATATAGCAATAGCTGCAATCGTGCAGGCATTTGCCTTTGATAGGATTCCAAGTATAGTTAACAAACTTGTACATATCCCCCTTGCTTAAATTTAATCCCATAATAAATAAGTTTTAATATTACACAATCAAACTCCTAATCCAATATCCGTTTCGTGGAACACCATTTATCCGTTTTGTTCCACTCTTGATATTGTACCATTCCCTCAAATCCTTAATCTTGGAAAGATGGAACTGTTCACAGATTGCCTGTAAGTCCGCTGTCAAGTAGAATCTGCCGATTTCTATCACTTGCGAAAGTAGTCCGAACATTTCAGAACGGCTTGGCTTATCGGCTAACTTGGCTTGTAGCAAGGCTTCTTCCACCGCTTTCCTGCTTCTTAGCCTGCGTATCTCTTGAAAGCCTAACAGTTGGAACGCTTCACGGATGAAAGGGTATTGCCTTTCAATCTCTGCCCTGCCATTGTCAAAGCTGTATTGCAGGTCATAGTATCTCTGCGCTATCTCCGCAAACGCAATTCTCCTGCCCAACTTTCCAATCTCCTCGTTTGGCAATTTCTCCCATCGGATATTGCCATAGTTGAAACCTGCATGGGCATAGGCATCCGCAACATTCTCTTTCGACTGGTATATTTGGTGCATCAGCTTGTATTCATACAGGATATAGTTTACAGCCCTGTCGTTCACTTCAAACATACCGTTGTTATACCTTATATATAAGGAATCTTTGACCTCTTTAGCCTGCTGTTTCTTGGCATCCGCTGAAAAGGAATTGTATGCCTTAACCCTTTCCTCTGCTATTTCAAGCTGTTTGAGCGTGCCTTTCCTGACTTCCTCATAGCTGGCAAACATATCATCTTTCTTGGTATTGAATATATGAAAGACCGTATGCCTTAACGGATTTTCCCTGTTTCTGATTCTTCCTGCAATTTGGGGTATGTCAATATCCATGCTTGCCAAGGTCTGTTTTTTATAGACATTGCTGATAACGAAACAAAGCCCTGTCTCAGAGAAAAAGTCCGCACCCTCGAATGATTTGCAGGTGATGAAATTGAACATCCTTGCAGGGCTTAACGAGTTGGATATTTTCATTTCACCCAGTTTCTTTTGGTTGTGGCTTGTATTGGCACATATCACCCTGCAATTGTCATTGGTCAGTCCGCACTGTCTGATGATGTGCGCAATCTCCTGTACGCTGTTCAAGAAGAAATAGGCTTCCCGTGATTCATGCCCGTTCACTTCCAAACAGCCTTGCATCTTGTATTTGCCGATAACATTGGCTGCAAACTGATAAGGCTTGTTGGTCTGATAGGGAAGGACGCATATCGGGAGCGGTTCTTTCCAATCGGCAACATATTCCGTCACGCCATCCAAAACATTTGGCTTCAAGTCCGTTTCAATCGGAGTGGCGGACATGAAACAGAAAGACTTGAACGCCTTGAAGTTATCCAATACTCCGTCAATAACCTTGTCCCTGAACGAATACTGTTTGAGGAAATTGTGGTATTCGTCCACCAACAGCCTGTAGTCCTTTCCATCAACCAAAGCCAGCAGTTTAGGCAACTTGTCATAAGTGCATATAATCTTCCTGCATTCGTGTTGCTGGATGTAATCGGACAGTTCTTTTTTCAGTTTGGGCGTGAAGTTTCCGTATAAGCCAAAACATCTGTCATTGGAACTGCATTTGTTTATTATCAGTTCGGTGGTAGGTACGGCAATAACGTAATTCTCGCCGTTATTCAACGCGATGCTTGTGCCACCGCAACCTGTCCTCGCTTTATTAAAGATGCAGTTGTGTGGTAAATCCGAATCTACCATGTAACCGTCCTTTACACTTATTTCATACATAATCATAATCTTTCCTCCTAAAAATTTTCTTACACTTCCTGCCTTTGTAAGTCAGCCACATTAGAGCATTCTCCGTTCATTGTTGTACTGTCAGACTGAATTTATATATATCCATAATCTGTTGGTTTTTCTTACATTGGAAAGAGACGCTTCTAATGTGAAGAACAAGCCTGCCTGTCACACAGGCTCATTCTTCGGGGCTGTTTAGGCGGCTTTCTTTTGCCGCATTTCAATGATGTACTTGATTAGGACGTTGGCTATGCAGGTCTCTTTTATTCCGCAATCCATTAGGCGGGCACGTGTGACGCTTTCCGCTGGAATGGTTCGTAATGCCTGCATGATGGTTGCAAGGTCATAGTCTCCTGTTTTCATAACGGAGTTGATAGCCCGAATTGCGTAACGCTTCCTTGCGTCGGCTGGAGTAAACGTAAGGCAGATTTGTTTGTGGAGTTCCAACGCTTCTTCAAGGGTTCTGCTCAGCACAGGCACGTCTTTCCGTCTTATGCCGATAGACATCTCCAACGTGGTGGACGCTTGGAGTTGTACCCCCAAATACGCATAAGCACTGCTGCCGGGCATACCTGTCTTTCTCGCAAGTTCATAGACCGCTTGATAAGTGGCATCCCTTGTAGCCAAAGCCGCAATGCCTATCTTCTCGACTGTGCTTCTTGAACGGGTGAAAAGGTCTGCCATTCCTACCACTTGCGCATACTCTTCCACGCTTTCAAAGGTATGTACCTGTACGTGTTTCAGTACGGCATCGAAACTGAACCTCCAATAGTTTGCTCCTGTCTCAATAGGCACAAGCACATTCTCCTCATCTTTAGGAATTTCTTCCCCCTCACAGTCGTAGAGGGGAATCCCTGCCTTGCGGAAGATTTCGGGGTCGGAAAAGTGGAATATCTCATCAAGCAACTTACTCTTGTCAATTTCTCCAAGGAGTTTCTCTTGGCTTTTCTTCAGCACGTCCATGCTATAGATGGTGCGAGCCAATTTAACTTCTTGTTCAACGCCATCAATGATAGCGATAACTGTTGTCTTTTCTTTGGGACAGCAATCTGTGCCCGTCACTTCATTCATATTATTGTCGTTTTGAGATTCAACACTTGCTACTTCCGTAGCGTTAATTAACACATCTGCGTTTGAGGTCGCCACCTGTGCTGTTTTGTTCATAGCTATCAATATTTACTTTATAAATAATGTCAATCGAAAATCATTAGTCGATGCGCATCTTGTTTTCATCTTGACGATGCAAAGAAAAATATATTTTATTTCACCGCAAAGCGTTGTAAATTAATAATATACGTACTTATTATCTGTTACTTTTAGTACGCAAAAAAAATGCGTACCGGAAAGAATAACCCTTTCAGTACGCATTTCCTGTTGTTATATATGCCTAAAGTGCTACTGCATTATAGTTGTTAGCTATAACAGGTGGAAATTTCTCCTTACTGTATTTTCGGATGATAAGGGACAATGCCCTGTTGGGCTTTCCGTTTGGAAAGAACTCTCTGCCGTACACCTCCGAGACATAGCCTGTGGTATAGAGAAGTCTCGAAACAAATAGGTTCTTTTCAGTGGAAATCCTCACGTTTCTGTCACTTACTCTTTTTTTATCTGCTTTCTTGCCCTCCAAGAAATACAGGAACATTTCTGCAAACTTCCATCTTTTGTGGGAATAGTCAAGAGTGTACTTGCCGTTGAAATTAATTTGCGATAACAGGCTGTTATCTATAAAGCCTTTCAAGCCTAACTCCTGTAATTGTTTGATTTTTGTTTTTGGGTCTTGTCCTCCGTTTACAATCTTGCTATATGTTTCACCGAAATGATAAACAGCCCTTTGGATAATGTCTATCAAGTCTTCCCGTTCTGTAGAATAAATATTCTTGTCGCCCTGTTTCAAGGTTATGCTCGATGCTCCGCATAGATTAGTTAGAAAAGAAGCGAAATCTTCAAGTAGCGGCTTCTCTACAGTAGGCGCATCAGTTCCAATATCCTCTATAAAGTCATATACGAAAAGAAGCAGATACCAAAACTTGCTGACATCAAAATCAAATGCTTCAATGGTATTCTGTAAGTTCTTATTATTCAAAAATTTCTCTTTGAAAGAATCGTCCAACTTTCTGTATTCCCGTTTCTTGTATTCTTCCAAAGTTCCCTTAAAAGTCTTCATTTCTTGGCTTCTTTCGTATCTTTCTTCAACGGATAAGTTTCTCTCCGCATATCTGTTGGCGAATATGGCAGGTGCGGAAGATTCTACGGGTATCATTCCCGTATCTGTTTCTTCATAATCGGGCAGGAAGTGGTTGGCTACTTCCCGCACATACTCTAATAGTGGCTCATTAAGGCATTTGCAGCTTTCATGCCAAGCCACTTTTAAATCGGGCAGTTCTTCTATTTGGTACAGTTCTTCTTTTGACATAGTACGATGTTATTAATTATACCGCAAAATAAAAGAAAAGTCTGCAATCTTTTTCGGACTACAGACTTCTTTTTGTTATAGCAAGTTCTTCATCGCTTCATCCACCTGCTCATTATCGAAGCTATCCAAGTATATTTGAGTGGTGGCTAAGTCTGAATGTCCCAATGCTTCACTTATCAATGCGATGTTTACTCCCGATTTCTTTAGGACACTTGCGAATGAGTGCCTTGCGACATAGGTTGTAATATTGGCTTCAACCCCCAAGTCTGCTGCAAGTAGTTTTAAGTTCTTATTGACCTTTCCTAATATCTTATGTATTCTGTTCTGCTTTTGTAAGGTGGTCTTGTGCTTCTTGCTATCTAAAATCGGAAACAGATAGCCTTTGCTCTCTTTTGAATATTTTTCGATTATCTGCATGGCTTCCTGTGGTATTCCTATTTTGATTAGCTTTTTTGTCTTTTGACGAATATAGTGTAACCTGCCATTTTGAATATTCTCTTTTGTCAGATTAGCTATGTCTGTGAAGTTGATTCCACCACATAGATAGCTGAACACGAATATGTCTTTACTCAACTCCATGTATTGCTGCTTTCCAATGGGTTGCACTTCGGCTGTGAATTTCAGTACGTCTGTTTTGGCAATAGCTCTCTTTTGAGTTGTGGTATCGAACTTGTTTATTTTATATTCGTCAAATGGATAATCGGATTTTCGGGCACACTTCGCTTTGATAGCTTTATTATATGCGCTGCGCAATGTGCGAAACATAAGGCTTATGGTGGTTTCTTTATTGTTTTTGGAGCGTAGCCATTTCTCATATTTGTTAAGCCAAGAAGCATCTATATCGCTGAAAGGTATATCTAACTTGCCTTTCGTAAACGCTTTAAGCGAGTTGAAAGAACTTTTGTAGATAAGACGGTTTCCGCATTTGTCCTCACGTGTGTATTGCTCTATCAATTCGTGGTAGAACTCACTAACGGTTTTCAGTTCAAACTTGGTATTCTCATTATTGAGTAGGGTAGTGGTGGTATATTCTTTCTGTTCGACATTCAACTCTAACATTCGCTGTTGAAGTTCTCGCTGTTTATCCAAGATAATCTTTTGAATATACTCTTTGTTAGGACAGTTGGGTTTAGGTTTGTTTCGTGTGAAGTCCCAATATTTAGGATTAATGGATATGCCTAAACTTTGCATAGTCCGTTTGCCACCTTTGGCTACTCTTACCATTAAGGGGGATTCTCCATTTGCTAAAGTCTTCCACTTGTAGCATACTACGTTGATTGCTGCACTCATAAAATTTTCGGTTGACTTCTTGGTTGACTTCAACCGCATAGTTTCGTGCAGAATAAGCACCCTCTAAAAACAAAAATCAGATAGAAATCTTGCGATAACTATCTGATTTTCAGAAGAGCGGAAGACGGGGCTCAAACCCGCGACCCTCAGCTTGGAAGGCTAATGCTCTATCAACTGAGCTACTTCCGCAATTTTTTGTGGGCAAAGATGGATTCGAACCACCGAAGTCGAAAGACAGCAGATTTACAGTCTGCCCCATTTGGCCACTCTGGTATTTGCCCATTCGCTTTTAAGAGTCTATCTCAATTCTCTCATTGAGTAGGTTTGTTTCTCAATTGCGATGCAAAGGTACGGCTTTTTTTTGAATATGCAAATTATGCAAGAACTTTTTTTCAAAAAATCTGTGTTTTTTGCAATTTCTCTTTAAAATCGAGCATTTTGATGGCAGTTATTGCACATTCATCCCCTTTATTTCCTAATCTCCCACCGGCACGGTCTTCTGCTTGTTGCATAGTATTGGTAGTAATCAAACCATAGATTACAGGAATATCTCCTTCGGCATTCAGTTGGGCAATACCTTGAGTGGTACCGGCACATACATAATCAAAGTGCGGAGTATCGCCACGAACTACGCAGCCTATTGCAATCACTGCATCTACTTTTCCACTTTTTATCATTTGTGCAGAACCGAAAGTCAGTTCAAAACTGCCGGGTACTGTTTGTACTAAAATATTTTTATCTTTTGCGCCATGTTTCTTCAAGGTACTTATGGCTCCTTCCAATAGGGGGCCGGTAATGTTATTGTTCCATTCGGATACTACGATACCGAAACGCATATTTTCTGCATTAGGAACTGAATTGAAATCGTAATCAGATAAGTTATGATACGCTGTTGCCATTGTTTTTTAGTTTTAGTGGTTTAATAAAAGAAAGAGGTTATCTGTACACAGGTGCAGACAACCTCTTTATATCATTAAGGTATATTCTTTTCTTATTTGATGGATGCACGTTCGATGTACTTATCAATGTCCATTGACTGGTAAGAATTGAAGTATTTTTCTTTCACCAAAGTGTATGCTTTAACGGCTTCACTATTCTTGCCCAACTTTTCGAACAATTGACCAGCTTGGATCAAATAGATAGGACTCAATGCCTGGCTGTCTGCTTTATCCGCTGCTTTCAGCAAAGTTCCTGCAGCTTTGTCCAATTGTCCCATTTCAGCATAACAGTTACCGATAGTTCCCAAAATGGCAGGGCTCACCAGCTGGTCTTTAGCGCTGAATTTATCCAGATATTTCACTGCATCTTCATATTTACCCAACTGTGCATAGCAGATACCTGCATAAGCATTGGCCAAATTACCAGCAGCGGTTCCACTGAATTCATCTGCTACTTTCAGAAAACCCTTGTAACCGATACTGTCACCATTCAATGCGGTTTCAAAGTTATCAGCTCCGAAATATTGTTCTCCTTTAAATAAAGCTTCTGATGCTTTTACTTCATTGGGGTCAGAAATAAAATGCTTATATCCCATGAAACCAGCTATGATAATCACTACTGCTGCAATAGTTCCAAGGATTCTTCCTTTGTACTTGATAAGGAATGCTTCTGAGGTACTCAGTGCTTCTTCCATATCTAATGGGTCCTGAGTGTGTTTTTGTTCTGCCATTTTTATATTTACTTTTTTATTATTTTTCGGATATTCTTTTTCGGTCAGCAAAAGTAGTTCATTTCTATGTATTAATGAAATTTACGGGCATATTTTTTTAGTTTTTCCCGTTTTTATCTCTAATTTTGTATCCTCAATTAAATAGAAGTTCTATGATACTGAAACGCATCTCGATATTGAATTATAAAAATCTGGAGCAGGCGGAATTGGAATTCTCGCCGAAGATGAATTGTTTTATCGGACAAAACGGTATGGGGAAGACAAATTTGCTGGATGCGGTTTATTATCTTTCTTTTTGTAAGAGTGCCACTAATCCTATTGATTCGCAAAATATCCGTCATGAAGGAGAATTCTTTGTAATTCAGGGTTTCTATGAAACAGACCAAGGTGAGCCGGAAGAGGTATATTGTGGATTGAAACGTCGTCAGAAAAAGCAATTCAAGCGGAATAAAAAGGAATATAACCGTTTATCGGATCATATTGGCTTTATTCCCCTTGTAATGGTGTCTCCTGCTGATGCGGAGCTGATTGCAGGAGGTAGTGACGGGCGCCGTCGTTTTATGGATGTGGTGATATCGCAATATGATAAGGAATATTTGGATGCGCTGATACGTTATAATAAAGCATTGACGCAGCGTAATGCTTTGTTGAAATCGGAACAGGAATTCGATGAGGAATTAATGCTGGTATGGGAGGAGATGATGGCATCTGCGGGTGAGGTCGTCTTTAAGAAGCGTAGTGAGTTTATTGCTGAGTTTATACCTACTTTCCAGTCTTTTTATTCTTATATCTCTCAAGATAAAGAGAAAGTGAATCTGGCGTATGAATCTCATGCTATGAGTGGGGGATTGCTGGATATTATCAAGGAGAGCCGTCGGCGCGACCGTGTAATGGGATATTCGTTGAAGGGAGTTCATAAAGATGACTTGATTATGCAGTTGGGGGATTTTCCGATAAAGCGGGAGGGGTCACAAGGACAAAACAAAACTTATCTTATCGCCTTGAAATTAGCTCAGTTTGACTTTTTGAAGAAAACGGGCGGCAATACTACTCCTTTATTGTTGTTGGATGATATTTTTGATAAACTGGATGCTTTTCGTGTGGAACAGATTGTAAAACTGGTAGCCGGAGATCGTTTCGGGCAGATTTTCATTACGGATACCAATCGGGATCATTTGGATAAAATATTGAAGAAGATAGAAAGAGAATACAAAGTCTTTGCTGTAGAAGATGGAGAAGTGACAGAAAGAAAGGAAATGGCTGAATGAAACGTAATGATGCGGAACAAATAGGGGAAATGATTCGGAAATTCTTCCGGCAGAATGCTTTGGAGGCGCCACTGAACGAGTATCGTCTGATACAGGCATGGAAAGATGTGGTGGGACCTGCCATTACTAAATATACGAGTAATCTTTATATTAAGAATCAAATTCTTTATGTACATCTCACTTCATCCGTGCTTCGTCAAGAGTTGATGATGGGGCGTGATTTATTGGTGAAAAATCTGAATAAGCAGGTCGGCGCACAAGTGATAGTCAATATTATTTTCCGTTGACAGGATGGTCTTCTGCTGTTTCTTTGGTATCCCCGAAGTTTCCTGCAATACTTCTTGTCAGGTGCGGATTTTGACGGATTTTTCTTATCTTTCTCGTAAAGTCCGCACTTGAAGAAGTGTAATGTGTAAGAGTAGCTTATGGAACAGTTCGTATCACGATAGATTCTATTTCAATATTCCATTCTCAGTCCAGACTTCATCCATTCTCCGGTCGAAAGGTTCGACAGGCAGCTTTTCGTTTACTTGAAAGTTATAACATATACCTATATTATAGGAATGAAGAAGAGGCAGTAATTTGTCATAATATCCTTTTCCTCTTCCCAACCGGTTGCCTCGGGCATCAAAAGAAACACCCGGTATAATGGCGAGGTCTATCTTCTCATACGCTGTAAATGCTTCTCCCGTCGGTTCCTCTATGTGATAAGCCTCACCGGTTTTCAGGTTTTGCCTGCCTGTATAAATACGAAGTTCCAACTCATCTCCTTTGACTACCGGCAGCAAAACTGTTTTCTGCCGGTGCCATTTTTCAACGAAGTCATGTGTCTGTACTTCATCATCCAATGAATAATAGAGCAAAACGGTACGGGCCGATGCAAACTTGGGATGCTGTTCCAGTTTCTCAAGCAAAGCAGCGGACTTCGTTATTAATTCGGTGATGCCGTGACGGCGCTTTTCTTGCGCTATCTGCTTGCGCAGTTGTTTTTTTAGTTCCTTCATCGCTTACTTTCGGTTCTATGGGTTGTTCGGGAGCTTTGGGAAATGATTCACCTTTATCCAATACTTCCAATGCTTTGAGGACAGTCTTGTCGCTCTTGTTCAAGTATTCTATATAAGCTTCCATGCCCAGCATGTTATAAATGATGTTTCCGTATAAATTTGTTTCAAACAGTTTCTGTGATTTATACATCAATATGTTGCGACGTTTTAGCCCTTTGTTCTCAGCGAAACGGGCGAATTGTTCCAAAATATTCTGATGCTTCAAATATTGCAGCAGGCTTTCCTCTGTTTCATATTTTTGCATTTCGGCACGGTGGTTGTCCGTATACTGGAAAGCAAACTGGATGGTCAGTCCGCGATTAACAGCCATGCGATAATAGGAAGTCATGCCGGTAGTATCCTGTGGTACAAAGATATCGGGCATAATACCTCCACCTCCATATACAGGACGGCCTAAAGAAGTTTCAAAGATTTGGCTTTGATCCTGCTTGATACTGTCTTGTGAGAAAAATTCTCCGTGTTCGTAACGGGTCAGGATATCCATTTCATAATTTGCGTCATTACCTTTTACATACGGTTTCTGTATGCAGCGTCCTGACGGAGTATAGTAACGGGCAATTGTCAGACGGATGGCTGAACCATCGCTGAAGTCGATAGGTTGTTGTACCAGCCCTTTTCCGAAAGAGCGGCGCCCGATGATTGTCCCCCGGTCATTGTCTTGGATAGCTCCGGCAAAAATTTCGCTGGCAGAAGCCGAACCTTCGTCCATCAATACGACAATGGGCATTTTCTGGCTGCTTCCGGTTCCGTTGGATGTATAGTTCTCGCGTGGAGACTTGCGTCCCTGTGTATAAACGATGAGTCTGTTTTTGGGTAAGAATTCGTTTACCATCTGAATTGCTGCACCCATATATCCACCGGTATTACCGCGTAAGTCGATGACCACTCCTTCGCAGTTTGCCTGATTTAGCTTGGCTAATGAAATCAATAATTCGGGATAAGTCGTTTCACCGAATTTGTTTACTTTTATGTAACCGAATTTGTCATTCAGCATATAGGCGGCATCTACACTCTTTACCGGTATGTCACCACGAACAATGGTGAAATGTAAAGTTTCTTTTTCTCCCGGACGAAAAACGCCAAGTTTTACCTCACTGCCTTTGGGACCTTTCAGTCTTTTCATGGATTCATAGTTGGTGACAATTTTTCCTACAAAGGCACTGTCATCCACTTCTATGATGCGGTCTCCTGCCATCAGACCCACTTTTTCTGATGGTCCGCCTTGGATGACATTGTTTACATGGATGGTATCTTGCTGGATGGTAAACTGGATACCGATTCCGCTGAAACTTCCTTTTAAATCAGAATTTACAGCTTCCAGGTCTTTTGCCGGAATATAAGAAGAGTGGGGGTCCAGCTCACCTAGAATTTGCGGCATAGCATCTTCCACCAGTTCACCCATGTTCACTGTATCTACATATTGGTCGTCAATGATACGCAACAATGCATTCAGTTTGTTGGATGAAGTATTAATGATACCTAATTTGTTTCCTGAAAAGTGGTTGGCGTAAAAAGTTCCAATCAATATTCCGGTTACGATGCTTACTGCAACGATTACCGGCATAAAACGGGATGTTCGATTTTTGCTCATATCTTTATTTGCTATTATTCATTGGGATTGATATAGATTACTTCAATATTTGCGCGTTTCAATAAATCAAGCCCGTCTTCCAAACGGTATTTTTCTGAGTAAACCACACGTTTGATTCCTGCTTGGATGATGAGTTTGGCACATTCTATGCAAGGAGATGCGGTGACGTACATGGTTGCTCCGTCGCTGCTGTTGTTGCTTCGTGCTATTTTGGTGATAGCATTCGCTTCGGCGTGTAGTACGTAAGGCTTGGTGACTCCGTTGTCATCTTCGCATACATTTTCGAATCCTGCAGGAGTTCCGTTATATCCGTCGGAGATGATCATCTTGTCTTTTACGATCAATGCTCCTACTTGACGGCGTTCACAGTATGAATTTTCCGCCCAAATACTAGCCATGCGGATGTATCGTTTGTCGAGTTTGAGTTGTTTCTCTTCTTTCGTTTCCATTATTTCAGTCTTGCTTATTATGTGCAAATTGAATATAAGTTTTTTTCCCTTCGGGAGCTAGCAATAAAACATTGCTGTCACCTTGATAAAATATTGCATTATTCAATGCTTCTATGAACTCGTTGTTATAGCTTGTTGAAGGCGGAGTCTTGGTAAAGTTTATGTTTACTGTCCGGTCTTTTCCGTCCGCTTGCCATGTGCCTTCAATGGTTCCATTTTGTATGCTTCCTGTAAAAGTACCATCCGCTTTGAAAGTGATGTTGAAACCATGAATGATATCCAAGGCTTTTCTTCCTTCGGTTGCGATAGTCTTATCCGGATTGTGTGCCATTGCATTGTATTTGGGCTCTCCGTTCCGTTTGTCCCAATTTGCTTTACCATAGAAATCCACTACATGCCATGTGCCGCTTGCAAAGATTTCCTCTACATCGTCTTCATTGTTGCAACTCCATAAGAAAGGGAGTAGCATTAGTATATAAAGAATAGACTTTAGTTTCATATTGTTTGGTTTTTTAGTTGATGATTCCATTTCTTTTCAGCAAGGCATGGATACTGGGTTCTTGTCCACGGAAGCGTTTGTAAAGGGTCATCGGATGTTCCGTTCCTCCTTTCGAGAGAATATTCTCCCGAAAAGAAGCAGCGACTTCCTGGTTGAAGATTCCTTTTTCCTTGAATAAGGAGAAGGCATCCGCATCCAGTACTTCCGCCCATTTATAACTGTAGTATCCGGCAGAATATCCCCCCGCCATAATATGTGAGAACTGTACGGACATGCAGGTGTCTTCCACTCCGGGCAGTACTTGCGCTTTTTTCCATGCTTCTTTTTCATAAGCGCGGACATCTCCGTTAAATGTTTCCCGGCGGGTGTACCATGCCATATCCAGCAAGACGAAACTTACTTGACGCAGGCAGGCATAGGCCACATTGAAATTGGATGCATCTACAATTTTTTGGATCAGTTCGGCAGGAATGGGTTCTCCCGTCTGATAATGTCTGGCGAATGTATTGAGAAATTCTTTTTCTGTGGCGAAATTTTCCATAATTTGTGATGGAAGCTCCACAAAATCCCAATATACGCTGGTACCACTCATGGTTGAATAGGTGGTATTGGCAAACATTCCGTGCAAGGCGTGTCCGAATTCGTGTAGAAAAGTGTTTACTTCTGAGAAAGTCAGCAATGCCGGTTTCCCAGCCGATGGCTTGGTGAAGTTCATGGTAACGGATACGTGGGGACGGCTGTTGACTCCGTTTTCTATCCACTGCTCCTTATAGCTGGTCATCCATGCGCCCGAACGTTTTCCGGCACGGGGGTGGAAATCTGTATAAAGTACAGCCAGGAAACTTCCGTCTTTGTCGAATACTTCATAAGCTTTTACATCGGGATGATAGACCGGAATTTCTTTATTTTCTTTAAATGTGATGCCATACAGACGGGTAGCCAGACCGAATACACCTTTCTCTACTTGGCTCAGCTCAAAATAAGGACGCAGCTCTTCTTCATTCAGATTGAATTTCTTATTTTTCAGCTTTTCTGAATAATAGGCCCAATCCCATGGCATCAGCTGGAAATCATTGCCTTCCATTTCGCGTGCCAATGCTTCAACTTCTGCCACTTCCTTTAGGGCGGCAGGGGTATAGGCATCCAGTAATTGGTTGAGCAGTTTGTATACGGCATCACTCGTTTCGGCCATGCGCTTTTTCAGTTTATACTCGGCAAAAGTGGAGAAGCCTAGTAAATGAGCCAGTTCCATGCGAATGTTTACCAATTGCTTGATGATGTCCACATTGTTGTATTCGTTATTGTGTGTACATTGGGTATTATAAGCCATATAGACTTCTCTGCGCAGTGAACGGTCATCACAATATTTCATGAAAGGAACAAAACTGGGAGCATCCAATGTAATGATGCTGCCTTCTTTTCCCTTATCCTTTGCTGTTTGAGCATAACTTTCCAATGAACTTTCGGGTAATCCTTCCAATTGTTTTTCCGTCAAAGCCAATTCGTAGTTATTTGTTTCTTTCAACAGATTCTGAGAAAAACGTAAGGTCAATATGCTTAATTCGGTATTCAGTTGGCGGAACTTTTCTTTTGCCTCACCGGTCAGGTTGGCACCGCTTCTTACAAAACCATCGTATGTCTTTTGCAGCAGTTGGGCGTCTTCACCTTTCAGTTGTAACTGGTCTTTTTGTTCGTATACGGCTTTTATACGAGCAAAAAGTTTTTCATTCAGACTGATGTTGTTGCTGTGTTCGGACAGTACGGGCATCATTTTTTCTGCCAATTCCTGCATCTCGTCACTGGTCTCGGCACTCATCAAATTGCCGAAAACAGTAGTTACGCGGTCTAGCAACGCACCTGATTTTTCCAAAGCAACAATGGTATTTTGGAAAGTCGGTGCTTCGGGATTATTGACAATTGCATCAATTTCCTCATTTTGTTCTTTCATTCCTTCCAACAAGGCAGGTTCATAATGTTCTATCTTGATAAGATGGAACGGAGCCGTGTCATGAGGGGTGTTATAGGGTTTTAAAAATGGATTTTTATTTTCAGTCATAGCACTATTTTATTTGACTTACAAATTTGCTAAAAAAAAGCATCACTATCCTCATTCTATTTACT
>ENA-OZAC01000558-OZAC01000558.1-human-gut-metagenome-genome-assembly--contig:-NODE-558-length-16413-cov-5.020418_pt1 | contig 16413 bp, 10 predicted proteins | sample MGYA00243298_ERZ653493 | MGnify/ENA primary metagenome ERZ653493 (study PRJEB26926, sample SAMN06165177) | human gut metagenome | biome: ENVO:00009003; feature: ENVO:2100002; material: ENVO:00002003...
ACGAGATGTCTTAGGGTCTCGTGGGCTCGGAGATGTGTATAAGAGACAGTATTTTCCACCCAGCCGGCGACCCGCACATCCTGACCGATGATCTCCTCGGTGACGGCGGAGCTGACATGGGTACGATAAGCATTGGTGCGCATAGTCAAAACAACCCTTTCCTCGGATGCTCCCCGCCTTCTGCCGCCGGTTGCGGACGGCGAAAAGAGCCGCGGGATTTTCCATATTCATACAAAAATAAAGTATACCATAAGAGTCTGGGCTTTTCAACAGCGGATATACCCTGTTAACCGGTTTAGTTTGGCAGAAAATTCGTCATATCCTCCTCCGGGGATTGACAAATGCGCCGAAAAATACGAAAATAGACGTATAGTATACGGAGCGATCCGTCCGGAAAGGGCGTTGGACAGGACATGAAGAAATGGACTGGGAAAAGAAGGGCCGGGTTGGTGGGGGCCGCCGTGGCGGCGCTGCTGGCCGGCGGCGGCTGGTGGACGCTCGGCCGCCGGGCCGAACGGCTCGCACGGCAGGCTTACATCGAGCAGCTGACGCCCGGGGTGCGGGGCGCCGTGCTGACCCTTTCGTCGGGCGAGAACGTCGCGCTCGAAGCGGGCGGGCGGCGGATGCTCGTCGAACAGGACGGCACGCGCCTCGAGATCGCCGGCGAGGAGCTGGCCTACCACAAGGTGGAGGCCGAGCAGGAGATTCCGATGACGAACACCGTCACCGTACCGCGCGGCAAGGAGTTCTCGCTCCGCCTCTCGGACGGCACGCAGGTATGGCTCAACTCCGAGTCGAGCCTCGTCTTCCCGGTCCGCTTCGGCGACGGGCCGCGCGAGGTGACCGTGACGGGCGAAGCCTACTTCGACGTGGCGCACGACGCCTCGCGGCGGTTCGTGGTCCACGCCGACACGGTTTCCGTAAGCGTCTACGGCACGGCGTTCAACATCTCGTCCTACGCCGACGAGGGCGCGATCGAGACCACGCTCGTGAGGGGCAGCGTCGAGGTGCGGAGCGGACACCGCCGCGCAATGCTCCAGCCGGGCCAGCAGGCCCGCGTGGGGCGCGAAGGGGCTATCTTCGACGTGCGGCAGGTCGCCGCCGAAGATTACGCCGCCTGGACCCGGGGACTGTTCACCTTCAACGACGAAACGATCGCCTCGATATGCCGCAAACTCTCGCGCTGGTACGGCGTGGAGATCGTCCCGCGGGGCGTCGACGCCGACAAGGTGCGCTACACGGGCGTCGTGAAACGCTACGAAACCTTTGCCGAAATGGCCCGTCTGCTGGCGCGCACCGATCAGATACGCGCCGATGTCGAGGAGGGGAAGATCGTGCTCTGCATCGACCGTGACGACGATTGATGCCGGTTAGTTGGGAAGCCGCCCGACGGGGCGGCATTCGTGTCACTTAAAACACAGCTATTATGAGGAAACTTTACCTATCAGTATCGCACCGAAGGCCATGGCTTGCCGTATGCATGTGGCTGCTGGCGATTTCCGTCTGGGACGCGCCCCGGCAGGCGACGGCGAGCGAAGCCTACCAGCAGCGCAGGGAACGCATCTCCGTATCGTTCCGCAACGCGTCGCTGGCCGAAGTTCTCCAACGGATCAAACAGCAGACGGGATATTACATCCTCTATAATAGCGACGCCGTGCGGGGAATCGGCGGCATCTCCTTCAGCAAGGCCGACGCCCCGGTGCGCGAAGTGCTCGACGAAGCGCTGCGCGGCACGCGGCTCGAATACTCGATCGACGACGACACGATCGTGATCCGTGGCCGAAGCGGGGGGGGGGAACGCCTCCGCCCCGCAGAAAGCCCCGGACAAGGTCGTCAGCGGACGTGTGACGGACACGGCCGGCGCGCCGCTCGTGGGCGTGAACATCCTGATCCAGGGGACCGCCACGGGAGTCGTGTCGGGGTCCGACGGCGGATTCTCGATCCGCATGCCCGAGGGCCGCGACAACCTGATCTTCTCCCACATCGGCTACGTCTCGCAAACGCTTCCCTCGGCACAGACCAGACTGGTCAGGCTGGTGCAGGACGAACAGGAGATCGAAAACGTCGTGGTGACCGGCATCTTCACCCGCAAGAAGGAGAGCTACACGGGTTCGGCCACGACCATCACGTCGGGCCAGCTGGCCCGCGTGAGTAACCGCAACGTCTTCGAGAGCCTGAAAAACATCGAGCCGTCGCTCTACATCATGGACAACACGCTGATGGGCTCCGACCCCAACACGCTGCCGGACATGCAGCTGCGCGGTATCACCACCTTTCCCTCGGAATCCACGGGCGTGAATATCAAGGGCAACTACCAGAACCGCCCCAACCAGCCGCTGTTCATCCTCGACGGGTTCGAAACCACGGCCGAGAAGGTGATGGACATGGACATGACCCGTATCGAGAGCATCACCATCCTCAAGGACGCCGCGGCCAAGGCGCTCTACGGCTCGAAGGCCGCCAACGGCGTCATCGTCATCGAGACCAAACGCCTGGCCGGCAATCAGGAGCTGGTGACCTACACCGGAAGCATCGAGGTGTCGATGCCCGACCTGACGAGCTACAACCTCTGCAACGCCTGGGAGAAGCTCGAGGCCGAGCGCATCGAGGGCGTCTACACCTCGGCGAATCCCCAGACGCAGGTGGATCTCACCAAACGCTACAACGCACTCAAAGCGCAGGTGCTCGGCGGACTGGACACCTACTGGCTCGCAAAACCCCTGCGCACGGGCGTCGGCCACAAACACACCCTCTCGGTCGAACTGGGCGACAGCCGCAAGCTGCGGGCGATGATCGACTTCTCGTACAACAACGTGGCGGGCGTGATGAATGGTTCGGAGCGCACGGTGCTCTCGGGCGACGTGAACGTTTCGTACCGCAAGAAAAGCTTCCTGTTCCGCAACATATTGAGCGTCAGCAACACCAGGAGCGACAACTCGCCGTGGGGCGATTTCGGGGACTACGCCCGGATGAATCCCTACTGGAGCGCCGTCGATCCCCAGACGGGCCAGATCGCCCGCTGGGCCTACGACGAAGTGGCCAACCCGATGTACGACGCCACGCTCGGAACGCTCGACCGCGAGACCTACACCAGCGTGACGGACAACTTCTACGCCGAATGGCAGGCCACCGAGGCGCTGAAACTCACCGCCCGCCTCGGCATCGCCGTAAAGCGCAGCGACGCCGACGAATTCTATCCGGCCAAGCATTCGAAATTCGCCACCTCGGCCTACGAAAGCACGAGCATGCAGCTGCGCAAAGGCTCCTACCAGCTCGACAACGGCAAGAGCAGCGACATTTCGGGCGAAATCTACGCCAACTACGCCAAAAACTGGGGCAGGCACTACCTCTACGTCAACGCCGGCGGCCGGATCGCCGAAAACACGTACAGCGCCTACCAGCACTACGCCGAGGGATTCCCCAACAGCCAGACGGCCGACATCACCTTCGCCCGGCAGTACGCCCAGGACAAAAAGCCCGTCGGCATCTCGTCGATCACGCGCGAAATCAGTTTCCTGGGAACCGCGTCGTACAGCTACGACGACCGTTACAACGTCGACCTCACGTTCCGCGAAAGCGCCTCGTCGCTCTACGGCGCCGACAACCGCTGGTCGTCGGCATGGAGCGCCGGCGTGGCGTGGAACCTCCACAACGAACCCTTCCTGCGCGATCAGGACGTTTTGAAACAATTCAAGATCCGCGCCTCGGCCGGACTGACGGGCAACCAGAACTACGACACCAACGAAGTGCTGGCCACCTATCTCTACTACACCGGGGCCACCTACCACGGACAGACGGGCGCCTACCTCTCGAAGATGCCCAACCCCGCCCTCAAATGGGAACAGCGCATGGACTACAACGTGGGCGCCGACATTACGATCCACCGCGCAACGATCGCCTTCGACTACTACAACTCGGTGACCGAGAACATGCTCACCGACGTGGCGATCCCCACCTCCACGGGTTTCGACACCGTGAAGGACAACCTGGGCAAAGTCCGCAACCGCGGCATCGAGGCCAAATTGAGCTATACGCTCTGGCAGGGCAAACAGGGCTTTTTCAACCTCTTCGGCTCGATCGCCTATAACAAGAACATCATCATCAACCTCTCCGAAAGCCTCAAGGCCTACAACGAAAAGATGATGGCCCAGGCGCAGGACAAGAGCAACTCGACGCCCGTGCTGATCTATCAGGACGGAATGCCGATGAACGCCATCTGGGCCGTGCCGTCGCTGGGCATCGACCCCACGACGGGTCAGGAAATCTACGTCAGGAAGGACGGCACGCTGACCTACGAGTACGACGCGCAGGATCAGGTCGTGGCCGGCATCAGCGACCCCAAGTACCGCGGCAACTTCGGCTTCGCGGCCGAATACAAGGGCTTCGGGTTAAGCGCCACCTGCACCTTCCTCGGCGGCGGGCAGCGGTACAACACCACGCTGGTCAACAAGGTCGAGAACGTCGACATCCACTACAACGTCGACCGCCGCGTGCTCTACGGCCGCTGGCAGACTCCGGGCCAGAACGCCATGTTCAAGAAACTCGGCTCCTACACCGACGAAAACGGCAAGCAGCACGACGAAAAGACCCGGGCCACGACGCGCTTCGTGCAGGACAACAACGAGCTGACGTTCTCGTCGCTGAGCCTCTATTACGAGTTCAACCCGCAGCTGATCAGCAAAATCCGCCTCAAGCGGCTCAAGCTGGCCTTTTACATGAACAACATCGCCACGCTCTCGTCGATCCGCATCGAGCGCGGCACGACCTATCCCTTCGCACGGAGCATGTCGTTCCAGCTGACCGGAACCTTCTAACACAAACCACCGAAGCCATGAAAAACAGCATCAAATACCTCCTTCTGTCCGCCGCAGCCCTCGCAGCCGTCTCGTGCGAGAGCTGGCTCGACGTGACGCCCCCGTCGGAAATCCGCGCCGAGGCCCACTACTCCTCGGCCGAAGGCTTCCAGCAGACGCTCATCGGCTGCTACCTCGCCATGGGCGAAACCGACCTCTACGGCGAAAACCTGACGTGGCACATGGTCGAAATGCTGGGCCGCCAGTACGACGCCCGCAAGAACACCGCCGCGGACGACTACGACCTCGACCGCTACAACTACAAAACCACGAAATCCACCGAAGTGATCGAAAAGGTCTGGGAGAAATCCTACTCGGTGATCGCCAACGTCAACGACGCCCTCGACCACATCGACCGCCGGAAGGACGGACTCGACTCGGTCAACTACCGCATCATCAAGGGCGAACTGCTCGCCGTGAGGGCCTACATCCACTTCGACCTGATGCGCCTGTTCGGGTGCAGCGACCTGGCCGGACGCACCGACCTGGAGAGCCGTCACACGGTCCCCTACCTGACGAGCGTCGACAAGGACGCGGCGCCGCAGCTGACCTACGCCGAAACGCTCCGCCGCATGATCGCCGACCTCACGGAGGCCGCCCGCCTGCTGGAGATCGACCCCATCCGGGCCAGGTATCCCGAAAGCATCTATACCGAAGCCAACGTCGACAAATTCTACGATTACCGCTACATGCACCTGAACTACTTCGCCGTCAAGGCCCTGCTGGCGCGCGTCTGCATGTGGGAAGGCAGCGACGAAAACAAACACACCGCGTTGCTGGCCGCCCTCGAAGTGATCGACGACCCGGCATCGGTCGGAATCGCCGGCGGGCTGACGCTGCGCACGTTCACCGACTCCGCCAAGGCCCCCACGACCGAGATGTGCTTCCCGAGCGAACATATCTTCGCGCTCGGCGTCACGGACATGGCCAAGAAGATCGCAAGCAACCTCAACCGCGAATATTCGGAACAGGACCGCCAGTACCGCACGCTGTGCATCAAGAACTCGGTCGCCGACGATCTTTTCGAAATCAAGGGCGCCGGCATCTCCGACTGCCGCTACAAACAGCTCTACCACAACACCGACTACTGGCCCGAGGGGACCAAGACCCCTTCGAAGCTCTATCAGCAGACCTCGACGGGCGCCGACTACCGCCACAAGGACCTGATGCCGCTGATCCGCCTGCCGGAGATGTACTACATCGCCGCCGAGTGCCGCATCTCCGGTCCGGACAAGGACCTCGGCGAAGCCCGCAGCCTGTTGCAGGAGGTGCGCAAGGCCCGCGCGGTCTACGAAGAACTGGATGCCGACCTCGACGAGGCGGGCCTGATGGCCCAGCTCGAAAAGGAGTACCGCAAGGAGTTCATCTGCGAAGGCGTGGTCTTCTATTTCTACAAGCGGCTGGGCTACGAGAAACTGCCCCGCCAGAGCGACGTGATGAGCGGCAGCAAGGTCATCGACGACGCCGTCTACATGCTGCCCTACCCCGATTTCGAAATACAGTCGGGACGCGTACAGTAAGTCGAACGATTAATTGTTGAGAAGCATGAAAAAACTGATCTGCATACTGCTGGCCGCGGCGACGGCGGCCGGCTGCGAAAAGGACGACCCGACACGCTACGACATGTCGCAGGGAAGGGTCTGCTTCCCGGGGGCTGCGCCCAACGAAACGGCCGAATATCCCGGATACTCGAATTCCGACAGCACGTTCTACGCCTCGATGACCTTCAAGCAGCAGCCCGAAGGGGTCGCCGAGGCGGTGATCGAGGTCCCGGTGAAACTCATCGGCGGGGCCTCCGGCTCCGACCGGAAAATCGGCGTCCGCGTTCTCGAAGAGGGAACCACGGCGCAGCCCGGGCAGTACGAAATCCTCGGCGCGGAGGTTCCGGCCGGGAAGACCTACGGCGCCATCCGCATCGAGGTCGCCAAATCGGCCGAACTCGACACGCAGCAGCGCGAACTGACGCTCTGCCTGACCGATTCGCCCGACCTCCGGGTGGGACCGGACCTCTACCTGAAAGCCAACGTCTCGTGGCACAACATGCTGCCGCGGCCCGCGACGACCAAGCAGTGGTCCACCTACAACGCCTTCATCGAATCGGAGGCATCTTCGGGCAGCTCGTCGACGGAGGCTTACAGCCAGGCCGGCCACCAGCTGCTGCTGGACATCTTCGGCTGGGAGGTGTTCCCCGACTGGGGACCCGATTACAGCGACTACATCGACGCCTGGCGCGCCAGGGCACAGGCCTGGTACGACGAATGGAAGGCCGCCAACCCCGGGCAAAAACGCATCCACGAATCAGGCTCCATGAAGGGCCGGGAGGTAACGATCCGCACCAAGTAAACGACGAACGACCATGAGAAAACACACCCTATATCTGTTGCTGGCAGGCTGGGGCCTGCTCGCCGCGTCGTGCTACGACGACAAAAGCACGTTGCAGACCACCCATATCCCGCCCGTGGAGATCGAAGTGCCGGAAGCCATCGCCTCGCAGCTGACGGTGGTGCACAACGCACGGCTCGACATCACGGGCATCCGCATCACCAAAGACGGCCGGGAGAATCCCGAGGAGCTTACCTACGAATGGACGGTGAGTCAGACCGACAACGACTCGGAGGCGATTTCGCTCGCCACGACGCGCGAGTTCCACGAAGTGATCGACCTGCCGATCTCCTCGAAAGGCTACCTGTTCCTGCTGACGGTCACCGACACCGCCCACGACCTGAAGTACCAGTACAAGTGGACGCTCATCGTGACGGCCCAATTCAACGAAGGGCTTGTGGTGGCCTACACCCGGGACGGAACCACCTCGGACCTGGGACTGATCATGCACCCGCAGCTGACCGAGACCTACTCGGGCGCGGAGCAGGGAACCGTCGAAAAGGAGCTGATCAGCCGGTGCAACGGCAGTCCGTTCCCCTCGGCGGTCACCCACATGCTCTACACCTACGACAAAACCGACAAGAAAAACATCCTCTGGGTGTCGACCGACGACGACCTGATGCGCGTGGAGACCGATTATTACGAAATCCTGGGCCATAAGGAGGATGCGTTCGTCTACCTGCCCGGAAAGCTCGACATCCGGAGCCTGCTCAACACCTACCAGTGCACGATGATCCTCAACGACGGCGACATTTACGAAACGCTGCTCAGCCGCGGCCGGATCTCGACGCCCGTCAGCGGAACCGAAACCATGACCGTCGACAACGGCGTCGTTTCGGCCCACTCCGCTCCGGGCAGCACCCGCAAACCCAGCACGATCTTCTACGACCGGGAACAGGGCAAGTTCTGCTACGGCTACAACCAGACGTTCTACGCCTGCGGCAGCGTGGGTTCGTCGCCCTTCGACCCGGGGAACGCTCCCGGCCTGCGATGCATCGCGGGCGGCATCAGCATCGACAACGCCACCCACACCCTGCTGATGCGGAAAGCCGACGGCAACCATGCGCTCTACACCTTCGGCAACTACTCCGCTTCGGCCGGCGCACCCGCCGCCAAGCTGATCTACGAAATCCCGGCGGAGGCCAACGCCCTCATCGCCGAAGCCGTGAGCTTCGTCTTCTCGCGATTCGACCCGATCCTCTACATCGCCACCCGCAGCGCCATCTACAAGGTGATCTTCACGACGGGCAGCGTCAATTTCGACCCGGCGCCCGTCTTCACGGCCCCTGCGGGCGAGCACATCACCCTGGCCCGTCTCTACCTGCAAGGCTACTACGCCATGGAGAACTACGACGGCTCGTCGACCCTTCCGAGCAACGCCTCGCTGGCATGGAGCAGCCGCGCGGTGACGGTGGTCACCTCGAAGGACGACGGGAACGACAAGATACACGTCGTGCCGCAGATCAACTTCGGCAGCGGACAGCTCGACCAGCCGAACGCGCTGGTGTTCGACGGCTTCGGCAAGATACTCGACTTCACCGTCGCCGGGCTTTACAAGTAGCCCGCACCGGCGTCGAAACACGCCCCATGCCGCAGATGTTTTCAGAGCGTCTGCGGCATTTTTTTACTTTTTTGATTATATTTGCCTCGGTTTCACCCCCGAAAAGCGGCGGAAACCGCCCAAAACAAAAAAAGCATCAGGACGGACCCGACAAATGCACAGCGAATCCAAACGGTATGATTTCGAACGGCTCTACATCGACTGCCAACCCCGGCTGACGGCCTATGCGCTGCGTTTCGTCAACAACCCCATCGAGGCGCAGGACCTGGTTCACGACTGCTTCATGGCGCTGTGGGACCGGCAAGCCCCCCTCGACCCCGAAGAGGCCCGCATGCTGCTGTTCGCCATGACCCGCAACCGATGCCTCAATTACCTGAAGCACAAAAGCATCGTCGACAAATACACGATCAGCTGCCTGGCCCGGGCGAAAATCGGGGAGGAGCGTCTTTACAACTACGATTTCTCCTTCGCCGAAAACGGGCATCCCTACCTGTATCAGGAGTTGGAACAGCAGATACAGCGCATCATGGACTCGCTGCCCGAACGCTGCCGCGAAGTGTTTTTCCTCAGCCGGTTCCAGGGGTTGAAGAACCGGGAAATAGCCGAACGGCTCCACATCTCCCTGCATACGGTCGAGCGGCACATCCAGCGCGCCCTGCGCATCTTCGCCGAAGCCCTCGAACGCGAACAATCCATTTACCTGCAAATACTGATCCTCGCCTGGCTGATGAACCAGCCGTCCTGAAGCCTTCCAGAGGCGAATTTCAAAAAATATGCGAATTTTTCCGGAACCGGGGGGGGGTAAAATCCGCCCCGATTGTTGTATGTATGTATGCGTACAACAACCGACCCCATGAACGAAAGCCTGAAAGAACTCGCCGTCCGCTATTTCGAAGGACCCATCGCCCCCGAAGAAGAGTGCGAACTCTTCGGATTCCTCGCCGCCTCGCCGGAAAACGCCGCCCTGATGCGCGAATGGGAACGCGAATGGAAGCAACGGCACGTGCCGTCGGCCGACGTCCTCCGTTCGCTCGCCCGGCTCAACGGAAAAATAGAACGGCGCGAGAACCGAATCCGCGCCCGCCGGCGCTGGCTGCGGTTCTCGGCGGCAGCAGCCGTGCTCATCCTGATCTCGGCCTTCACCACCCGGCACCTCATACACACCGAAGACCCCGTGCAAATGTTCTCCGTACAGGCTCCCCAGGGAACCAACAGCCGCATATCGCTGCCCGACGGCAGCCAGGTGTGGCTCAACGCCGGATCGACCCTGAACTACCGGTCGGATTTCAACCGCTCGTCGCGCGACATCGGCCTTTCGGGCGAAGCCTACTTCGAGGTGGCCCGCAACGCCGACCTCCCCTTCCGGGTGCAGGCCCGGGGCTGCACGTTCACCGTGCTGGGCACCCGGTTCAACATCTCGGCCTACGACGAAGACCCCGACGTATTGGCCGCGCTGATGGAAGGCTCGCTGCAATTCGAATCGTCCCGCAGCACGGAAACGATGGTTCCGGGCGACCTGATCACCTACGACTGCCGGACGATGGAGGCGTCGCGCAGGCAGGTCGACACCGACCAGTTCCGCAGCTGGATCGACGGCATCATCCGCTACGACGCGATCTCCCTCCCGGCCCTGCTCCGGCGGCTCGACCGCGAATACGACGTGAAGATCGAACTCTGCACCGACGCGTTCGACGACAAGACCTTCCGCATATCGCTCACCGAGGCGCAGGACATCGAATCAATCATGGGCGGGTTGTGCGACATCCTGCCGATCAGCGTCCGGCGCGACACCTGCGGTTACCGCGTCGACAGCCGCCCCCGAAAAACCGAACCCTGAAAAAACTTCTTTCCAAACAAACCTAAATCTTAAAACTTATGCATGTAAATCTCCTATTCAAGAAGATTGCAGCGTTGATCCCGTGCCTGCTGCTGACAGTCGCCCTCAACGCGCAAACCGTCACCAAAGCCTTCCGGAGCGTTCCGCTGAAAACGGTGCTGGAAGAGGTGGAGCGGCAAACCGGCTACTCGATCCTCTTCGAAAACGAGGACGTCGACGTCAGCAGGCCGGTCACGGCAACGTTCAAGGACGCGACGCTTCAGACCGTGCTCGACACGGTGCTCGACAAATCGCTGCGCTATACCGTCAAAGGGGGGGGGAAACTGGTCACCATCTCCCGCCGCTCGCCGGTCTCCGCCCCGACGGCCCCGAACGGGGAGATGACCGTCGCCGGAACGGTCATCTCCTCGGCCGACAACCAGCCCATCGTCGGAGCCAACATCTATGTTGAGGGCACGAACGTCGGCACGACCACCGACGCCGGCGGCAACTACAAACTGACCGTGCCCGCTTCGGCCAAGACGGTCACCGTTTCGTTCCTGGGCTACGACACCAAGAAAATTTCCGTCCGGGACATCCATCTCTTCAAACTCATCACGCTGGCCGACGCTTCGAACAAACTCGAAGACGTGGTGGTGGTCGGCTTCGGCGTGCAGAAGAAAGAGTCGCTCGTGGGCGCCGTGCAGTCGGTCAAGCCGAGCGACCTGCAAACCTCGTCGAGCAACCTCTCGACCTCGTTCAGCGGCAAGATCGCCGGCGTGATCGCCGTGCAGAAATCGGGCGAGCCGGGCGCCGACGGCGCCAATTTCTGGATACGCGGAATCTCGACCTTCGGATCGGGACAGTCGCCGCTGCTGATCCTCGACGGCGTGGAAATCACCAACCAGATGCTCAACAACATCCCGCCCGAGACCATCGAGTCGTTCTCGGTGCTCAAGGACGCCACGGCCACGGCCCTCTACGGTTCGCGCGGAGCCAACGGCGTGATGATCATCACCACGAAAAACGGCCGCGACTCGGAGAAAATGACCATCAACCTGCGCGCCGAGTTCGGCGCCTCGGCCCCGACCCGCGTTCCGAAGGTCGCCGACGGCATCACCTACATGGAGACCTTCAACGAGGCCCGCACCACGCGCGGCGAAACGCCCTATTACAGCAACGAGAAGATCATGGGAACCAAACTGGGACTCGACCCCTACGTCTACCCCAACGTCGACTGGTACGACATGCTGTTCAAGGACTGCACCTTCAACCAGAACTTCAACTTCAACATGACGGGCGGAGCCAAGAAGATCGACTACTTCCTCAACGCCTCGGTCTACAACGAGAACGGCATCATGCGCAAGCCCGAAGCCTCGAAATTCGACACCAACATCAACGCCCAGAAATACCTGTTCCAGGCCAATGTCTCGGCCGACGCCACCAAGACCACCCGCGTGTCGCTGAAGATGAACACCCAGCTGCACTACCGCCACGCCCCGATCCAGAGCGTCTCGGACCTCTTCGCCTACGCCATGACCGGCATGCCCTGCGAATTCCCCGCGACGCTGCCCGGCGAGGAATCGGACACGTTCGTGCGCTTCGGAACCAACAACGCCTGGAACAGCGGCTTCTTCACCAACCCCTACGCCCAGCTGTGCCGCGGCTACGGCGACCAGTTCCGCGGCCACTTCACTTCGGCGCTGACCGTCAACCAGAACCTCGACTTCATCACCAAGGGCTTGAGCGCAACGGGCATGGCGACCTTCTACAACCGCGTCTACTCGGCCGTCTACCGTTCGTTCACGCCGTTCATGTACCAGCTGACCGACTACAATATCGACGAGGCGGGCAATTACAGCTACACCAGCAACTCGACCAACACCGGAACCACCTACCTGGGCACGACGCGCGGCAAGGACGGTTACCGCGAGCTGGCGTTCCAGGCCAAGATCGACTACGCCCGCACGTTCGGCAAACACGATGTCGGAGCGACGATCGTCTACATGCAGAAGGAGCGCAACATGAACATCTCGGACGAGCAGGAGTACGCCGCGCTGCCCTACCGCCAGCAGGGACTCGCCGGGCGCGTCACCTACGGCTTCGACAAACGCTACCTGTTCGAAGCCAACTTCGGCTACAACGGCTCGGAGAACTTCGCCGCGGGCAAACGCTTCGGATTCTTCCCGTCGGTGGCCGTGGGCTGGGTGATTTCGAACGAGCCGTTCTGGAAGGGGATCAAGGAACAGGTCAACCTGTTCAAACTCCGCGCTTCGTACGGGCTGGTCGGCAACGACGTGATCTCGAAGGATTATGCGGACCGCTTCCCCTACCTCACGACCGTCGACATGGGACAGGGCTACGACGTCTATATCGGCAACAACTTCGAACGTAAGTACGGTCCCATCCTCTCCGTCTACGGCAACCCCAACGCCACGTGGGAGGAGAGCCGCAAACTCGACATCGGCGTGGAGATCGGCCTGTTCGACAGCCTGAACATCATCTTCGACTGGTTCAAGGAGAAACGCTCGGGCATCTTCATGCAGCGCACGTCGCTGCCCTCGACCTTCGGCATGTCGGGCATCACGCCGTGGGCCAACATCGGCAAGGTCGACAACAGCGGCGTCGACATCTCGGTCGACTACAACAAGGCCTTCTCGAAAGACCTGATCCTCTCGCTGCGCGGCACGTTCACCTACGCCCACAACGAGATCGTCGAAATGGACGAACCCAAATACAAATGGGCCTACCAGTACAAGGCCGGACATCCGATCAACTCGATCCAATGCCTGATCGCCGAAGGGCTTTTCAGGGACGAGGAAGAGATCGCCTCCTCGCCCTCGCAGGACATCTACGCCACGACCTACCCCATCCGCCCGGGCGACGTGAAATACCGCGACCTGAACGATGACAAGATCATCGACGACAACGACATGTGCTGGACGGGCAACCCGACCGTCCCGGAGATCATCTACGGATTCGGCTTTTCGCTCAAATACAAGGGATTCGACTGCTCGGCCTTCTTCCAGGGACAGGGCAAGGTGTCGATCCTCATGTACAACTACCACCCCTTCGCGACAGCCGCGACGCCCGGTTCGGGACTGATGCAGTGGATCGCCGACGAACACTGGAGCGAGGACGACCCCAATCCCAAGGCTCTCTACCCGCGCCTGTCGCCGCTGTGGAACAACAACAACACCAAGGCCAGCACGCTCTACGTGCGCAACGGCAAGATGCTGCGCCTGAAGACCGCCGAGATCGGCTACACCTACAAGAAAATGCGCGTCTACGTCTCGGGAACCAACCTGCTGACCTTCGCCCCGTTCAAGTACTGGGACCCCGAAAAGGGTTCGGGCAACGGCCTGGGATACCCGCTCCAGCGGACGTACAACCTCGGATTCCAGTTCAATTTCTAACCCAAACACAGCAAAAGACCATGAAAAAGATAATCTCCGCACTTTCACTGCTGCTGCTATGCTCCTGCTCCTACCTCGACGTGGTGCCCGAAGGCAAAGCCACCGAAGAGGATATCTGGAAAACGGAGGAGCAGGCCGAGAACTACCGCTACTACATGCAGACCTACATGCCCAACCTGATCGGGTACGACTGGTCGCCCGACCAGTTCGCCGGCGACGACTTCATCACCGGAGCGCGCGGCACGACCTACTATTTTTCGAGCAAGAGCCTGCTCTACGGCGAGGAGAACGCCAACCTGACCTATTTCGGCCGCTGGGCCCCGAACTGCACCAGCGGCGGCACGAACTACGACATCTACCGCGGCATACGCTACTGTTTCTACCTGCTGGACAACATCTACAAAGTTCCCGCAGTCTCGCAGGAAAACGCCGACCGCTACGCGGGCGAAGCGTGGTTCCTCGTGGGATATTACCACCAGTGCCTGCTCGAATACTACGGACCGATCGTACTGGTCAAGAAGTTCATTCCCATCGACGCGCCCGAATCGGAGATCCTCACTCCGCGGACGCCTTACGACGAGTGCGTGAAGTACATCGCCGAGTGTTACGACCGGGCCGCCGGGCTGCTGCCCGACGTGGTCGGCGAGTCCGAACTGGGACTTCCCACGAAAATGGCCGCGCTCAGCTACAAGGCCCGCCTGCTGCTCTACGCCGCCTCGCCGCTGGTCAACGGCAATCCCGACTACATAGGGTTCAACAACCCCGACGGCACGCCCCTGATGAGCACGACCTACGATCCGGAAAAGTGGAAACGGGCGCTGGACGCGGCAGCGGCGGCGATCGCCCTCGCGAACGAGATCAATCCCGACACGAAAAAGCCGAAATACGACCTCTACACCTCGGCCGATTCGAGCCTGCCCGACGACGAACGCGGCCGCAAGAACTACCACGACACCTTCGTCGAAGAGCCTTGGAACGGAGCCGAATTCATCCTGGCCAAAGGCGCGCAGAGCGGCATTCAGGCTTTGCAGCGCTACGGCGGACCGCGTTCGATCAAGGGCAACATGTCGAAAGGCTGGAAAACGACTCTCGTGCCGACGATGGAGGCCGTCGAGATGTACTACACCAAGAACGGGCTGCCGCTCGACGTCGACCCGCTGACCAAGGACGAGGACCTGTACAGCGTCGCCCCGGGCGACAACACCGCCCGCCTGCACCGCAACCGCGAACCCCGCTTCTACGCCTCGATCGGTTTCGACCGCGGCACGTTCGAGATCGACGACAAAATCCTCACGCTCCAGCTCCGCGGCGGCGAACTGCACGGCTCGACGCTCAAGGAGACCGACGAATACCAGAGCTGCACGGGTTACCTCTGCCAGAAATGGATTCACAAATCGAGCTCCTACAACCAGTCGAAGAACTCCTACAACTACCGCAAATACGCCTATCCCTACCTGCGGCTTCCGGAACTGTTCTACAACTACGCCGAAGCGGACTTCGAATACAACGGGTCGTTGAGCGCCTTGAGCCTCGAATACCTCAACCGGGTGCGCAAACGCTGCGGGCTGCCCCGCTTCCAGGATTCGTGGGCCTTGGTGGGCGGCATTCCCTCGGGCAGCGAACTGCGCAAGGTGCTGCACCAGGAGCGTTCGATCGAATTCCTGTTCGAAGGACGCCGTTTCCACGACCTGCGCCGCTGGAAGGAGGCTCCCGAGGTGATGAACAAGGAACCCCGCTCGTGGAACCGGGACGGAAAGACCCAGGAGGATTTCTACCAGGTGATCCCGGCCAATCAGGGAGGCCGCGTCCGCGTCTTCGAAGCGCCGAAGAGCTACTGGCTGGCCATTCCCATGAGCCAGATCAACAAGAATCCCAACCTGGTGCAGAACCCCGGCTATTAACCCATTGTCACACGCCAAACAACAAGATAAAGAGATGAAAAAACTGCTCTGTTCAATACTCGTCGGCCTGGCCGCACTGTCCGTAACGGGATGCGACGACGACGAAGTGAAAACCCCCGACTTCGCCGTATCGACGGCCCAATGGACCTTCTCCCAACAGGAAGGCATGCAGCGCATGATCGTATCGGCCCCCGGCGCATGGACGCTGACCGGCATTCCCGACTGGATGACCGTGACGCCCGCGGAGGCGGCCGGTCCCCGTGAGATCACGATGACCTACACGACCAACGAAACGGGCGCACCCCGCAAAGCCACGCTGACCGTCACCTGCGGGGACGAAACACGCACCATCGGCGTGGAGCAGGAAACTGTCGTTCCGGAATCTGCGGCCGGCAAAGGCCGCAGGTAACCGCCCGCCACGACCCGTAACCAGAAAAAATGTCACAAATTCATACCTGTCTCTTATACACATCTGACGCTGCCG
>ENA-OZAC01000594-OZAC01000594.1-human-gut-metagenome-genome-assembly--contig:-NODE-594-length-15692-cov-5.337277_pt1 | contig 15692 bp, 10 predicted proteins | sample MGYA00243298_ERZ653493 | MGnify/ENA primary metagenome ERZ653493 (study PRJEB26926, sample SAMN06165177) | human gut metagenome | biome: ENVO:00009003; feature: ENVO:2100002; material: ENVO:00002003...
TCGGCAGCGTCAGATGTGTATAAGAGACAGTTTCAGGCCCCGCCGAACGCAGAAAATGTCGAACCACATTACGTAAAAAAGAGCGTTCATCTATGAAATTATCGCAGTACGGGTATGACTTTTCACCCGAAATGCTGGCCAAATACCCGGCCGACAATCGCGACGAGTCGCGTCTGATGGTCATCAACCGCGCCAAAGGCACTATCGAGCACCGTATCTTCAAGGACATCATCGAGTATTTCGACGAAAAGGACCTGTTCGTCTTCAACGACACGAAGGTTTTCCCGGCACGCCTCTACGGCAACAAGGAGAAGACCGGCGCCGAAATCGAAATCTTCCTGCTGCGGGAACTCAACCGCGAACTGCGGCTGTGGGACGTGCTGGTGGACCCCGCGCGCAAAATCCGTATCGGCAACAAACTCTACTTCGGCGACGACGACCTGCTGGTGGCCGAGGTGATCGACAACACCACCTCGCGCGGCCGCACGCTGCGCTTCCTGTTCGACGGCTCCTACGAGGAGTTCAAGCATGCGCTCTTCGCGCTGGGCGAAACGCCTCTGCCGAAGTGGGTACGCGAGAAGGTCGAACCCGAGGACGCCGAGCGTTACCAGACCATCTTCGCCGAGAAGGAGGGCGCCGTGGCTGCCCCGACGGCCGGCATGCACTTCTCGAAACACCTGATGAAGCGCATGGAGATCAAGGGCATCGACAAGACGTTCGTGACGCTGCACGTCGGGCTGGGAAACTTCCGCACGGTGGACGTCGAGGACCTCTCGAAGCACAAGATGGACTCCGAGCAGTTCTTCGTCGAGGAGGCCGCCGCCGAAGCGGTCAACGCGGCCAAACGGCAGGAGCGCAAGGTCGTGGCGATCGGCACGACGGTGATGCGCACGATCGAAACCGCCGTATCGACCAACGGCATGATCAAACCCATGGAAGGCTGGACCAACAAGTTCATTTTCGCCCCCTACGAATTCACCGTGGCCGACGCCATGGTGACCAACCTCCATCTGCCCTACTCGACCCAGCTGATGATGGTGGCGGCTTTCGGCGGTTACGAAACCGTGATGAACGCCTACAAGGTAGCCAAGGAAGAGGGGTATCGTTTCGGCACTTACGGAGACGCGATGCTCATTCTTTAATTTTTTTTCACTACCTTTGCAGATATAAACCCTCAAAACCATGGCAAGCAAAATTCTGTACGTGTGTCAGGAGATCACCCCCTATCTTCCAGAAACGGAGGGTTCCCGGCTTTGCCGTGCGCTGACGCAGGCAATGCAGGAACGCGGGAACGAGATCCGCACCTTCATGCCCCGCTACGGCTGCATCAACGAGCGCAGGCACCAGCTGCATGAGGTTATCCGGCTGTCGGGCATGAACCTCATCATCGACGACAACGACCACCAGCTGATTATCAAGGTGGCGTCGATACCCGCGGCGCGCGTACAGATTTATTTCATCGACAACGACGACTACTTCTCGCGCAAGGCGGTGCTGACCGACGGCGCGGACAACTACTTTCAGGACAACGACGAACGGGCCATCTTTTTCGCCCGCGGCGTACTGGAAACGGTCAAGAAACTGCGCTGGACCCCGACGGTGGTGCACTGCCACGGCTGGTTCACGGCCGTGGTTCCCGTTTACCTGAAACGGATCTTCGCCGACGACCCGATCTTCCGCGACGTCAAGGTCGTGGTGTCGCTCTACGGCGACGGCTTCTCCGGGGAACTCGATCCCGGATTCGGCGCCAAGATCGCCGGCGAAGGCGTCAAGGACAAAAATCTTGCGATTCTCGACACTCCGTCATACGAAAACCTCTGCCGCTTCGTTATGGAATATGCCGACGGAGTGGTTGCGGCATCCCCGGATGTCGACCCGAAAGTATTGGACATGGCCCGCGCGAGCGGAAAGCCCATGCTCGAATACCAGTCGCCCGAGGCAGAGGACTTTTTCGATAATTACAACCGATTCTATGAAGCGATTCAATAACTTCCGCCGCATGCTGCTCCCCGTTGCAGCGCTGGCTGCCGCGATAGGACTGACCCTCGGGGGCTGTACCAAGGTGGACGATACGCTGGGCGGAAACCTCATCCCCGACAACCAGCAGATGAGGGCGGGATACGTTCAGCTCCCCCGGGCCGACGAACTGAACCCGAAGAAATACGTCGAAACACGCCTGTTCCAGACCGATTCGATCGTCAGTTCGAACATCACCTACGGCTACATGGGTTCGATGCTCAACGACACGCTGGGCCACCGTTCCGCGGGATTCCTTTCGCAGATGGTCAACTATTACAAGGTCGATTCAGGCTACTTCGGCTACATGCCGATCTTCGACTCGGCGCAGATCTTGCTCAAGGTGACCAGCTTCGGCCGCGACTCGGTGACCGAGCAGTCCTTCGCGGTCTACGAGGTCGTCAGCAACAAATACCTCACCGAGAAACCCATAGCGCCCAACAAATCGCAGCGCGACTCGACCTTCTACCTCAATTTCGACCCCGTGGCGGAAGGCGTCTACAACCCCGACGAGCCGCTCTTCACCTTCACGCTCGGCGGCGAGGGCAAATACCCCTCGACCACGTCGGCCGTGACGTTGGAGCCGACCGAAGCGGGTAAAAAATACATCCGCCGCCTGATGCTTCAGGAGGGCGAGTATGCCGGCAACTACTCGATTTACAGCGCCGACAGCCTGAAATACTGGGTCGAGGCGTTCAAGGGACTTTACATCGCCCCGAACCCCGAGAAGCCGCTCACCGAGTACGGCAAGGGAACGATCTTCGCCACGGAACTGACCTATTCGGGCCTGTCGGTCTACGGACGTAACCGCGTGAAGGACGACCCCTCGCTGATCAAGGACACGATCGGCATGGTCTACTACTTCTACAAAGACGGCGCGGAATTCGGCAACGTCTCGGTAAACAACGTCAAGCACGACTACGAGGAGGCCACGATCGCCCGAAGGATAAACATAGAGGAAGCCCGCGAGACGGCCGAGAACCGGCCCGAAAATCCCCTCGTCTATGTCGAGGGCATGGGCGGCGTGGTGACCGAGATGACCTTCAGCCCGGAGTTCTTCGCGGAGCTGGAGGCGGAGATCGCCAAGGGAAATGCCGACGGCAAGAATTTCAAAACACTCGCGTTCAGCCAGGTACGCATGTCGATCTACTTCAACGACAGCGACTACGAGTGGGAGAAGATCGCGGACGGAACGGCCGGCGACATCCTGCGCATGACCGACCAGATGAACGCATACCCGGCGCGGCTGGGCATGTACACCAATTACAAGACGCTGACGCCGATTTCGGACTACGCCTACATCTACGAGCAGAACTACGGTTCTTCGGTAACGCTCGCCTACAACGGCAAGATCAACCGCAGCCGCGGCTGCTACGTAATGGACATCACGGGCTACATGCAGCAGCTCTGGAACAGTTACATGGAAGCCAAGGCAGATGCGGGCGGCGAGGTTGCGAACATCGACTGGGACAAAGTCAAGAACCGCTCGGTATACATCGGACCCGAAGCGTACGGCCTCTACACGACCTCGTTCGGCGTGTTGCAGGGCATGCCGACACAGGCCGGGACTGCCGAACCGAACAACGCCCCGATCCGTTTCAGTATGGCGTACAACCTGATCAAGTAAACAACAGATAACCCCTTTTGCGGAACCTAAGTGTAATGCTTAGGTTTTCGCTTTTCTGAAAAAGCCATCAAAACAGCAATGCAGGAAAATTTAGTAATCGTAGAGTCCCCCGCCAAGGCCAAGACCATCGAGAAGTTTCTCGGCAAGGACTTTATCGTAAAATCGAGCTTCGGACACATCCGCGACCTTGCGAAGAAGGATCTCGGCATCAATATCGGAGAAGGCTACAAGCCCGTATACGAAATCCCCGGCGACAAGAAGAAAGTGGTCGACGAACTCACGAAACTGGCCAAGTCGAAGACCGTCTGGCTCGCCTCCGATGAGGACCGCGAAGGAGAAGCCATCGCATGGCACCTGACCGAAGTGTTGGGTCTCCCCGTCGACCGGACCAAGCGCATCGTCTTCCACGAAATCACCAAGCGGGCGATTCTGGAAGCCATCGAGAAGCCGCGCACGGTCAATATGGACCTGGTCAACGCCCAGCAGGCACGCCGCATCCTCGACCGGCTGGTCGGCTTCGAGCTGTCGCCGGTGCTGTGGAAGAAGGTACGTCCGGCGCTGTCGGCAGGCCGCGTGCAGTCGGTCGCCGTGCGCCTGATCGTGGAGCGCGAACGCGAGATCATCGCCTTCCGCTCGGCAGCCTATTTCCGTGTCGTGGCCCAGTTCTACGCCGCCGGAGACCCGGAGAAGACGCTCTTCAAGGCCGAACTTTCGTCGCGTTTCGAAACCGAGGCGCAGGCCGAAACCTTCCTGCAAAGCTGCATCGGCGCCACATTCACGGTGGCCAAGGCCGAGGAGAAACCCGCACAGCGCTACCCCGCGCCGCCGTTCACCACCTCGACGCTCCAGCAGGAGGCGGGCCGCAAGCTGGGCATGTCCGTATCGCAGACGATGTCCGTCGCGCAGCACCTCTACGAGCAGGGTCTGATCACCTACATGCGTACCGACTCGGTGAACCTCTCGCAGCAGGCGCTGGCCCAGTGCAAGGAGGAGATCACGAAACTCTACGGCGAGAAATATTCGCGCTGGTTCAACTACAAGACCAAGACCAAAGGTGCGCAGGAGGCCCACGAGGCCATCCGCCCGTCGTACATCGAGCGTCAGGAGATCGAGGGCACGCCCGCCGAGAAGAAGCTCTACGACCTGATCTGGAAGCGCACGGTCGCCTCGCAGATGGTCTGCGCCGAATTGGACCGCACGACCATCACCATCGACATGTCGGGCAGTTCGAACCAGTTCGTCGCACAGGGCGAGGTGGTCCGTTTCGACGGCTTCCTGCGCCTCTACTCCGAATCCACGGACGACGACCAGGCTGCCGAGAGCGGCGAGGGGCTGCTGCCGAAACTCACGGCCGGCGACCGGGTCCTCCCGTCGCAGATCACCGCCACAGAGCGCTTCACCTCGGCTCCGGCGCGCTATAACGAGGCCTCGCTCGTCAAACGCCTCGAAGAGCTGGGCATCGGCCGTCCTTCGACCTACGCCCCGACGATCACCACGATCATCAACCGCGGCTACGTCGTCAAACAGAACAGGGACGGGCAGAAGCGCAACTACGCACAGCTGACGCTCACGGGCGAAAAGATCGCCTCGAAGACCCTCTCGGAAAACTACGGCAAAGAGAAAAACCGACTTTCGCCGACCGACATCGGCATGGTGGTCAACGATTACCTGGAGGAGCAGTTCGGCCCGATCATCGACTACAACTTCACGGCCAGCGTAGAGAAGGAGTTCGACCGCATCGCCGAGGGCGACATCACCTGGGACAAGATGATCGACGAGTTCTACGGTCCCTTCCACAAGATGGTCGATTCGGCCATCACGACGCAGACCGCCAAGACGCGCGAAGTGCGCATTCTGGGCAACGATCCCAAGACGGGGCACATCGTGAAGGCGCGCATCGGCCGTTACGGCCCGATGGTCGAGATCGAAGGGAACGAAGGCGAGAAGGGACGCTTCGCGTCGCTCAAGAAGGGCCAGTTGATCGAGTCGATCACGCTCGAAGAGGCGCTGGAGCTTTTCGCCCTGCCCCGCGACCTGGGACAGCTGGACGGCGAGGAGCTGATGGTCGGCATCGGCAAGTACGGTCCCTACGTGCGCTACGGAAAGTCGTTCGCGTCGCTGGCCAAGACCGACGACCCCTACACGATCGGCTACGACCGCGCCGTTGAGATCGTCCGCGCACACCAGGCGGCCGCGGCCGCGGCCAACACGCCGCTGAAGAGTTTCCCCGAAGATGCCGACATGCTCGTCAAGAACGGCCGCTACGGACCCTACATCGCCTACAAGGGCAAGAACTACCGCCTGCCGAAGGGAGCGAAGCCCGAGGAACTCACCCTCGACGACTGTCTGAAGATCGTCGCAGGATCGAAAAAGTAACCGCCCCGGACAAGAGGGGAAGGGTCTGGCCGCAAAACGGAAAACCCTCCCCGGAACAAAAGGGCCTGGCCGCAAAACAGAAAAACCGTACCGAGATAAAAGGGTCTGGCCGCAAAACGGAGAAACCGTACCGGGACTGCGAAACGACCCGCAAGAAAGCAAACACCGAAAACCGAACGATTGATGAAAAAACCGATTCTCGCCGCACTTGCGCTCTGCTACGCGCTCGGAGCCGCGGCACAAACGCCCGACACGGCCGCCCCGGAAGGCTACAGTTTCACCGACGTCAAAATCCTGCCCGTCACCCCGGTCAAGGACCAGAGCCGCAGCGGAACCTGCTGGTGTTACTCGACCCTCTCGTTCTTCGAAAGCGAAATCCTCCGCGCCGGAGGTCCCGAACTGGACCTTTCGGAGATGTGGATCGTGCGCAACATCTACTTCGAAAAGGCCGTGAAATACGTCCGCCTGCACGGCTCGCTGAACCTCGCCGTCGGCGGACAGGCCCACGATGTGCTGCACGGCATCGAGGCGTACGGCATCGTCCCCGAGGAGGTCTATCCGGGACTGAACTACGGCTACGACAAACCCAATTTCGACGAGATCGACGCCGTGATCAAGGCCTACGCCGACGCGGTGATCAAGGCCGGCGGGAAGCGCAGCGACAGCCGCCTCACGACGGCCTGGCAGGCCGGGCTGAACGGCATCCTCGACGCTTATTTCGGCCCGATGCCCGGGAAGTTCACCTACCGGGGCAGGGAGTACACCCCGGCGTCGTTCGCCGCGTCGCTGCCGATCGACCTCGGCGACTACATCGAGTTCACCTCGTTCACCCACCACCCCTTCTACACGGAGTTCGCCATGGAGGTCCCCGACAACTGGAACTGGGACAAGGTATGGAACGTGCCCCTGGACGAGTTCATGCAGATCATCGACAACTCGCTGGAGAAGGGTTACACGATCTCCTGGGGAACCGACGTGAGCGAGAAGGGGTTCAGCCGCACCAAAGGTCTGGGCATCGTCCCTGAAGCCGACCTCGAAGGCATGCAGGGAACCGAAGCCGAGAAGTGGGGCAAACTCACCCAGAAGGAGAAGGACGAGGCGCTCTACAAGTTCGACAAACCCGGCAGGGAGCGCACCGTCACGCAGGAGCTTCGCCAGAAAGGCTACGACAACTACGAGACCACCGACGACCACGGCATGCAGATCGTGGGCACGGCCACCGACCAGAACGGAACGCCCTACTACAAGGTCAAGAACTCGTGGAACACGACAGGTCCCTACGACGGCTACTGGTATTTCTCGCGCCCGTTCGTCGCCTACAAGACGATGACCGTGCTGGTCAACAAAAACGCCGTTCCGAAGGCGATTCTCAAGAAAATCGGCGTCAAATAGACCGACGATCCCCGCAACGACAAAACAGCCCGGCTCCTGAGAGTGTGGGATTAAAGTGATGTAACGACTTGATTTATCGGGTCGTTACATTTTTGTATAGGGATAATAGGTAACGAAAAGGCAACGGTTTATTTTCAGCTTCTTGCGCTCAAATACCGCATTTCAAATAACCTACTGCAAGATACGAAAAATTTTTGGAATTGGCAAATCAAACAATGCATCGAAAACATTCTAAGATTCACCTCTTTATGATTTAAGTTCAAAAGCAAGAAGAAAGGGCCTCACGTAAAGTATAGGTTCTTGCGAATTTATGCCTCTTCCAGAACCTTCAATATATATGCCACGTTAATTTTGTCAAATACCAGTTAAGTCGGTATTTTTTCGTATATTGGATAATAATTATTTGGGCTGTTTATGAAACGATTTATTTATGTTTGCGCCTTTTTTCTATGCTTGTGTTCATGTTCCGAGAGCAAATACATAGCCGAAGAACTAGAACGCACGCAGGAAATAATTAACGATTACCCAGACAGTGCGTTACACTCCTTGCAAGCTATCGTCCCCGGCAGTATTCGCAAAAAATCGACTAAAGCACATTATGGGCTGCTTTATTCGCTGGCGTTGGATAAAACAGGACAAACCATAGATACCGATTCGATGCTCCGTCCTGCAGTAAACTATTTCATGCGCAAAGGCACGAACCGACAAAAGTTCCTTTCTTGGTATTGTCTGGGGCGCATGGAATACAGCACAAATAATTATCAGAAAGCAACCGAATCATATCTTAAAGCGTTGGAGTATCGGGATATAATAGATGATCCTTACCTAATCGGAGTATGTAACTTCGTGTTAGGAGAATTGAATTTGAAGCAGAATAATTATCAAAGGGCTTTGTTTTATTATCAAGAAGCCTACGAAAACTATCAGGCTGCAAATAAAACCAAACACCAAGTCAGCGCTAAAATTGCCATTGCCGCTGTTTACTACATGGAGAACGAAGACGACAACGCGCTCCGGGATTATCGAGAAGCATTGAATCTATCCGAACAATTCGGGTATAAGGATTTTCAGGTGTACTGCCTGCGTTGTTTAATCGGGATTCTTTCGAACAAAGGCGTAACCAACGAAACCAACGATTATGTAGGCCGTTTTCTCCAGTTGTCGGATGATTTATCGCCGAATGATTGCTGTGTTTTGGGGGAATATTATTTGCGTATCAATAAACCGGACAGCGCCGAATATTATTTGAACGCAGCGATTTCAGCCAATATTGGAGGGCCGCGCGAAAACGATGCGGCAGCTAAAATTCTCCTTGCCGAAGCCTATACGCTAAATGAGGATTACCGAGCGGCCTGCTATATGCAGAAGGAGTGTCTTGCTTTATGTGATTCGATACATTTAAGCTATATGAATAATTCTGCGGCTGAAACCGAACTGCGATATAAAGACGAACGCTTGGAATTTGAACGCTATCGCTCCAGTGTAAGACAAAATGTAATTTATATTATCGCTTTGGTTTCAGTCATAGCGATCTGCGGCATTATTTATATCTTCTACCGCAGAAATAAGATGCAGAAACAAAGAATCGAGGAATATCTGACGCTGATTGAAGAACTAAATAAGACCAAATTGCAAATACCCGATGCCGCAAAAATTAGTGAACTGCTTAATACGCGCTTTCAAGTCCTGAAAGAACTTGCAAAAACCTATTACGAGTTTGAAAATTCCCCGGCTCTTACCAAGAAAGTCAAAGGCATTTTATCCGAAAAGATTTTGGATAAAACGATAATATCGGATTTAGAGAATACCCTAAATCAACAATACGATAATGTGATTTCTAATTTCAAGTCCGAATATCCGAAAATCAAGCCATGTTTCGTGGAATTGCTATGCCTGCTCTATGCCGGATTTTCACCGCAACAGATAAGCGTTATTACCAATGAAACGCTAAAAACAATATACATGCGGAAGTTCCATTTGAAAAAGAAAATAATAGCTTCGCATATTACAACCAAAGATGTGATTCTCAATATTATTTCGTAAATATCAGATAATCAATATTTTTGCCAGCAAAACTTGTTGACAATAAAGATTTGCTGGTAATTTGCTGATTTAGAGCATATTAGAGCAAGGCCCGAAAACTGAAAAATTTTCGGGCTTTTTGATGTGTATAATAGCCTGTATTTCAGGCAGGAATTCTCCTTGTTTGAAAAATTTTTAGCGGCCCTTATTTTTTGGGTTTCGGGGACATTTGCTCTAATTTTGAAATACACAAATATCTCACTCTAAATCGAATAAACTTATGAAAAAATTATCTTTTGCAATGTTCGTAATTGTAGGTTTGTTCATGCTGTTTTCCGGCATCCATTCAGTATATGGTGGCGGCAAGCAGCAAGCAAAAGAAGCGGTTATCGTCAAGCAGGTAAAAGTCGGCGGCGGCCCCGTTTGTCTATCAGAAAACACACCGCTTGTATTCTATGATCGTTCGATGGATATAATAGAGGTCATTTTTACATCGGGCACAGAGAGTAAAACGGGACTGTTGGTAATTTCCGGCAACTATGGTCAGGTTACAGAACAGTTCGACCTTTTCAACGGGAAAAGCATCATTCCGATCCCCGAACTGGAACCGGGATTTTACACGATCGAACTGTCGATAGACAAAAATATTTTTGCAGGTGATTTATTCATCGAATAACACAATGTAAGACAAAGAAAGGGAGGACAGAAGTAGCTACTAGTCGTATTGTCAGACTGCTAATCCACCATATTCCAAACTCTCTAGTGCAAGTCTTTATTACACACACAAAAATTCACTACTAACTTAAACTTCAAGGCCATGAAAAAAGTATTAGCATTAATTGTATTGTGTTTCATCGCATTTAATAGCCATGCACAATTAAGATATCAGAATGGTTATTTGGTTTATAACGCTATGGAGCGTTATAACGGATATATGACTAATTGGGAGGGTTGGGCACATTGTTGGAAATTCGGCGATCGGATGATAAAATTCGACCTCGGCCCCGCAGATTCGCGCGTTTCCAGCAACTCCGACAAACTCGTACTCTACGATACGGAGAATGGCGGTTTCATCGACCTGTACGCCCGTAACGTCTATACGAACTCCGATGCCGCTTCGAAAACTAATATCCAGTCGTTAGGTAACGCAATGGCAACCCTTGCGCAACTGCGTCCCGTATCGTTTGAATGGGCCGATAAGGCGCATTATTTCAAGACCAGCCGACGTTCGACGGGTATTTCCAATCCCAAAGAAATGGGATTCATTGCCCAAGAGATCGAGCAGGTACTTCCCGACATCGTGGCCGTGGATTGCGAGGGCCACCGCGTCGTAAATTACAGCGCATTGATTCCTCTGCTTACCAAGTCGATTCAGGAGCTTAACAGCCAGATCGAAACTCTGAAAGCAGAAATCGAAGCGCTCAAATCCGGAAAATAATTAAACGCCAATTCTTATGAAAAGAATACTGAATATAATCGGTATTTTCTTTCTGTCGATAATAGTATTCACCAGTTGCCAGAAGTCGCCGGAAGAACTGAACGAGGGTTCTCCGCAAACGAGGGCCGCGGGTGTAACTGGAACCTATTATTGGTATAACGGAGAGAAAATTTACCTGACCCCGAAAAATGATAAACAGTTCATCCTTTTTAAAACATCGGATGCCAATAGTTTATCATCGCTCTTTACAGCGTCCGCACCGGGCACAAGCAAGGCGGAAACTTCTATGCAGAAAGTTGTTCTTTCATCTCATTTGGAGCCAATCGACGAAAACAACTCTTTGCCTGCGGAGGATTATAGTTGGGCTACGATTTCCACAAATGATTTAAACGCAGCGAAATCATCAGCTATAATTTATTCTGCCCCCTATTTCACGTTACCCGACGGAAAAGAAGCGGGATTGAGCCATCTATTTTATGTAAAAGTGAAATCTATAAAAGATTTGCGTACTCTCCAACAGTTCGCCGAAGAAAACAAAGTGACGATACTCGGCAGAAACGGATATATGCGTGACTGGTACACGCTTTCCTGCACCAATGAATCCGCAGGCAATGCGTTGGACATGGCTAACATATTTTATGAAACCGGGCTTTTCGAGGCTTGTCAGCCGGATTTGATGTGTGACGATGACTTATATGCCGTGGTAAACGATCCGCTTTACAGTTCGCAGTGGCATTTGAAAAACACGGCGACCGCTGGAGTAGACATTAACTTCGAAAACGCGCGGGCAGAAAGTTTAGGATCTGAAAACATTATTGTCGCTGTTGTCGATCATGGAATACAGTTAGATCACCCCGATTTGAATGTCCACACAATCAGCTACGACAGTGAAACCGGAACTCGTCCGAGCAAGGTTTATGGCACTCATGGGACTAATTGTTCTGGATTTATCAGTGCTAAAACCAATAATGGAATCGGCATCGCTTCAATAGCTCCTAACTGCAAACTGATGTCTATAAGTAATACGCTTATGGGAAATCCCGACAGTCGGCAGAAAAGGGCCGATGCAATCAATTTTGCCTGCAATAATGGCGCTGCCGTTATTTCGAATTCATGGGGTTCTTCGGTCAAATACCAAGTCATTGACGATGCTATTTCCAATGCGTTGAGAAACGGACGTTCGGGAAAGGGGTGCGTCGTTGTGTTTGCATCAGGCAATGATTATCAATCGACCGTTGGTTATCCGGCAAATTGTAATCCCGAAGTTATAGCGGTGGGTGCAATCAGCAGCAGCGGTATGCGGGCATCGTTCAGCAATTATGGTTCTGCTCTGGATGTTGTTGCACCGGGTGAGGATGTTATTACAACCACCACTAATAGCGGTTATTCATCCGCCATTAGCGGGACTTCGTTTGCTTGTCCGCTTGTCGCAGGGGTTGCCGCATTGGTTCTTTCCGTAAATCCGGATTTGACGCAAAAGCAGGTTGCGGATATTATCGAAAGTACGGCTAAAAAGTGTGGCAACTATTCCTATACGACCCAATCGGGCCACACCAACGGAACTTGGAACAACCAAATGGGCTATGGTTTGGTAGATGCTTACGCCGCTGTTATAAAGGCAAAAAACACAGGTTCTACCGTCTATTTCAACGACAAGACGGTAACAACCGATACTGTTATTTCGGGTGATGAGATTTCCGCGACGAACGTAACCGTTAAGAATAATGCCAAGCTGACGTTTACCAACGCCAAGAGCATTATTATCACACAACCTTTTACCGTCGAACTCACTTCGTCATTAGAACTTTCCTTACAGTAATTTTTACCGATAAGGCGGAGAATCGGATTCTCCGCCTTTGTTTTTTCAAATTTCCACCATGCAAACACGCCATCAGGATCGTTCCGCCTACTTTGAAGAAACAGCAACTTCCTGCCGGAACTATTATCTCCCTTACATTGAACAGCACACATCCTTGAAATTCGGCCGTAACTGCCGGGTAATGGAGGTCGGTTGCGGCTTTGGCGGCATTCTTTCCATTTTTGCGGCAAAGGGGGCCACGGTAACAGGAATAGATATTCATAAACCGTCAATCGAAACCGCAAAGACACTTTTCGCCGAAAGGGGGTTGAAAGGGACGTTTATCTGTTCGGACATTTTCGATTACAGCGACACACAACCTTACGACCTGATTATCCTGCACGATGCGTTGGAGCATATTCCCGAAAAAGAGCGGTTGATGTTGCATTTAAAATCCTTTCTGAAAGCTGACGGCCTTTTGTATCTGGGATTCCCCGCATGGCAAATGCCGTTCGGGGGACATCAGCAAATGGCGAAGAACCGGATTATCGCCAATTGTCCTTACATCCACCTGTTGCCCCGATCTCTTTTCCGTTTCGTGTTCAGGGCATGCGGCGAAAAGGAAAGTACTGTGAAATGTTTTTTTGAAATTCGGGATACGCGCATCACTATCGAGGGTTTCCATAAATTAGTAACGGCAACGGGATTACGTATAGTGAATCAGCGGCTATATTTCATAAACCCGAATTATCAAGTGAAATTCGGATTGAAACCGCGCATACTATCTCCAGTTATCGGGAAAATACCTTATGTGAGAAATTTTTTCACGACGACCTGCTACTATCTGCTGGCAAAGCAGGAGGAGGCTAATTAATCTCCAGATCGAGCGATATTTTCGCTTCGCTCGGAACAAACGGAACCAACTGCGCTACACGCCATTTCGGGGCTTCGGTGGTGTCGTTCAGCAGAAAAGTTACGGAATATATATATTGAGCATCCGCCTTTACAAAGTTTTTTTTGACGCTTTCGATTCCGTTTGTGGCCTGTCCTGCAACCAAAAGGAGCGTGTTCTTTTCGAAGTCTATATCTTCGGGCAATTTGTCGTTGGGAAATATAAAATCCGCCAGTTCCGCTTGGCTGCGAATCACGATCAGTTGATTGGCGGGCGTTTCAGCCCAGTTCCAAAGAGGATTCAGCGTATAATCGGCGCAGGACAAAGTAGTAGCGTTTCCCTGCGTATTATCATCTGGGGTATCAGTCTTTGTTTGATTCATCTCCACGGACGTACAACCCGTCACGGTAAACAGAGCCATTGCGATAAGACAAATGATCTTTTTCATAGCTTTGGTTTTTCAGTTTGACGATCAAATAGCGTTCCCGATTTTTATTTCGGCACAGCATCCTTGCGCATATCGTCTGAAATATAAGGTATTCATTTACAAAGATAAGAATTTTGGATAAGAAACAAACTATTTAAATAAAAAGCCGGACTTTATGGCTCCTGTTTGACATTATTATAGCGACTTCCACATAACGAAAACAACTGCGTCAATCAATCCTCTTCCTTTCGAAGGATTCGACATTGACATTGAAAATACGCCCTTCATATCTGATGCTCGACATCATATATCCCGTAATGTGAGGCATGCCGTGATTAAAATGAATGATGCAACCCTGTGAACATATCATATAATTTTTAATACATCTATATCCCTTACTTATGTGATCTCCGTTTTTTTCGCCGTTGTATCAGCCGTTGCTGTTCTTCATAAGCCCGCGTGTCGGCCAAATCCAATACCGTATCGACAATGCCAGAAATAGGATTGGCGGCATGGTTTTGCTCTTCGTGTTTCTGTTCCGCTTGTCGTTCTGCAACCTGCCGCACCTCTTTCGGAGCCGGATACAATTCGTTGAAGACATTCGCCGAAAACTCTTTGCCCAATACCGACCCGTTGGCAACGATACCTTTGTTATGGTCAATGAAAGTCACGCCATAGATTCTGCCGACCGGGTTGATGCGAAAGATCGCGTCGATGTTCTCCGCTTTGAGCAACTGCCGAAACTCGTCCCGTGTATTGTTCGGACTCATAGCATCTTTGACCGTTTGCCGCAGCTGGTCGAGTGTGCCTTCTTTTTTCAGTTTTATTTTCGAGTTTTCATAATACCTTTGAAGGGCTTTATAACCTACATCTTTCCCTATTTTGCTCGATTTGAACGGCGTGCCGATTCCATATCCGTCGTCGGTCAGGGCACCGTAGATAATCCCCGCATAATTTCTGCCGTCGATAGTTCCCGTACGTTCTTCGACCGAAATATTGAAGCGTTCCAGCAGCGTGCGAAACTCTCCGTAGGACGAGCATTTGTAATTTCGCAGGCACGACCGGACGACGGACGAGATCCGTTGCTTGACATTCCCCTCGGGATAATTCACTTTCCGCAGGCCCTCCCTGTCCGTCAGTTCCTGCCCCTTGACACTCGGCTGCAGGCCGTATTTACACTCCAGATCACGCAATATCTCCATCGAACGTCGGGCCTCGAAATCATGCGGGAGTTTGCGGCCCTGCTCATCGACGCGCAGCGACACGATATGGAGATGCTCTCTGGAAATGTCCTTGTGCTTGAAAACGATATAAGGCTGTTCGCCGTAACCCATGCGTTCCATGTACTCACAGGCGATTTTCCGGAGCTGTTCGTCTGTCAGCCTGTCCTCCGGTGAAGGGTTCAGCGAGGCATGGAAAACCGTGTTCGTAGTCCTGCGGTTGGCTTCGAGGTACGGCATGAAGCTCTCCATGCAGACGTCAATATCAAGGCGTCCGCATTTATCGTATGGTTCGAGCATCTTCTGCCAAAGCAGCACCTCGGCTTCATCCTTATCCACTTTCTCCTTGTTGTAATGCAGGGCTCCACCGGGCGAGGAACCCGATCTTATATTCGCAACCATTCCGCAGCGCGTTTTGCTAGGTTCAGAATCTCGATACTCAGAGCCTTTAATTCTCTCGTTCGTTGTTCCAATGCGGCGATCT
>ENA-OZAC01000597-OZAC01000597.1-human-gut-metagenome-genome-assembly--contig:-NODE-597-length-15659-cov-5.175404_pt1 | contig 15659 bp, 10 predicted proteins | sample MGYA00243298_ERZ653493 | MGnify/ENA primary metagenome ERZ653493 (study PRJEB26926, sample SAMN06165177) | human gut metagenome | biome: ENVO:00009003; feature: ENVO:2100002; material: ENVO:00002003...
AGATGTGTATAAGAGACAGGGTTACGTTTACCGGTATGACCAGCTTCCCTGTGGGCAGCGAATCCGAGCCGAACAACCGCACCATCTTCAAGCGTCTGGAAGAGCAGACCAATGTGCACATCGACTGGACCGCCATCCAGTCCGACCAGTGGAACGATAAGATCACCCTGAATATGTCCAACCCCAACACCCTGACGGATTTTGTTTTTACTGCTGATTTTACCGACAGCAATCTGCTGCGCTACGCAGATCAGGGTGTCATCCTCAATCTGGAAGACTACATTGACAACAATATGCCGAATCTCCAGAAGGTCTTTGAGCAGTACCCGGAGTACCGCACCATGTGTACCGACAGCGATGGCCACATCTGGGCACTGCCCTGGATCGAGCAGCTCGGCGCAGAAAAGACCGCCATCCAGACCATTGGCAACATGAGCTTCATCAATACCAAGTGGCTGAACTTCCTCGGTCTGTCGATGCCCACCACAGTGGACGAGTTTGAACAGGTGCTGATGGCATTCCGTGATAACGCCGCTTCTATCAAGGCAGAGTATGGCATTGACGGCGACATCATCCCCATGTCCTGCATCGTCAACAATGGCGATCAGGACCCCAGCATCCTCATCAATGGCTTTGGCGAAGGCTACGGCGATGCAGACAAAGACCGCCATATCGCTGTTACCAACGACCGGAAAGTCATCTGTGCCGCCACCCAGCAGGGCTACCGTGATGGTCTGGACTGGCTGCACAAGCTGTATGCCGAGAAGCTCATTGACCCGGAGTGCTTCACGCAGGAGTGGTCCACCTATGTTTCCAAGGGCAAGGCTGGCCGCTATGGTGTCTGCTTCAGCTGGGATGTTGCCAACATTGACAACCTGACCGACTGGGAGCCGCTGCCTGCCCTGACCGCCGATACCCGGAATATCACTCCGCAGAACGGCTCTTTCACCAGCGGCTTTGCCCGCGGCAAGTGCGTTGTTACCGCAAAGGCGACTAATCCTGCACTGGTTTGCGCATGGCTGGATCAGATGTACGCACCTCTCCAGTCTCCTCAGAACAACTGGGGTACTTACGGCGATGCGGAAGGCTTTAACATTTTTGAAATGTCCACCAACGATAAGGGCGAGCCTATGCTGAAGCACGCTCCTCTGGGCGATGCTTCTCCCGTGGAAGTCCGTGAGGCGCAGTGTGTCGGCGGGCCTCTGGCGGTTCTGGATGATTACTATGGTGTATACGTTACCTGCCCGGACGATGCACAGTACCGTCTGGACTGGATCAAGGAGATCTACACCCCGGATATGAACAACGATTATGTCTATCCCAATGTCTTTATGAGCAACGAGGACACCGAGCAGGTCTCTAACCTGCAGGCAGATCTGCAGACCTACATGAATACGCAGAAGGCGAACTGGATCATGAACGGCACTAAGGATGCAGAGTGGAACGAATATCTGAGCAAGCTGGAAGCCTACGGCCTGTCCGACTATCTTGGCATTATGCAGAAATATCTGGATGCTTACTACGCATAAGAATTCTTTCCTTTGGAGGATTCCATGAACGATTTGACTTTACAAAAAGCCCGTGCCTACGAGGCCGAGCACGGCGCTGCCATTACCCCGGCGGAACGCCCTGCTTACCACATGACTCCTTATGTGGGCTGGCTCAACGACCCCAACGGCTTCTCTTATTACAAAGGGAAGTATCACCAGTTCTATCAGTATAACCCCTACGATGTGCGGTGGGCGCCCATGCACTGGGGTCACGCCGTCAGCTCCGACCTGCTGCACTGGGAGTATCTGCCCTGTGCACTTGCCCCGGATTCCCCGGTGGACAACGGCCCCGGCTGCTTCTCCGGCTCTGCCACCGAGATGGATGACGGCAGGCAGCTGCTGATGTACACCAGTGTGGTGGCAGAAAAGCAGCCCAATGGGGAGATGCGGGATATCCAGACCCAGAGCATTGCCATCGGTGACGGTCTCAACTACGAAAAGCCTGCCTGCAACCCGGTGCTGACCCAGAAAGACCTGCCGGAAGGCTTCAGCAGGTTCGACTTCCGGGACCCCAAGATCTGGCGTGAGGCCGACGGCACCTACTCCGCCGTCACTGTCTGCCGGGCCGAGGACGGCAGCGGCGCAGCGGCACTGTTCCAGAGCAAGGACGGCTTCGACTGGCACTTTGTCACGGTGCTGGAACGCTGCAACAATCAGTACGGCAAAATGTGGGAGTGCCCGGACTTCTTCCCGCTGGATGGCAAGCAGGTCTTGATGCTGGGACCCATGGAGATGCTGCCCAAGGGCGAGTTCCACAACGGTCACAACGTGATTGCCTTCATCGGCAACTACGACGAAGCCACCCACACCTTCACCAAGGAAAATGTGCAGCTGATGGACGGCGGCATCGACTTCTACGCCACCCAGACCACCCTTGCCCCGGATGGCCGCCGGATCATGACCGCATGGCTGCAGACCTGGTCGGACACCGAGGATAAGCCCCAGGGCTGCAAGTGGTTCGGGCAGACCATCTGCCCCCGCGAGCTGCACATCAAGGATGGGCGCATTCTTCAGACCCCCGTGCGGGAGCTGGATTCCGTCCACGGCAAGCGCACCTTCCACGAAAATGTGACGGTGCAAAGCGAAACTTCTCTGGAAGGCATCAAGGGCCGTGTGGCGGACCTGACCGTCACGGTGCAGCCTGGCGAATACCGCTCCTTCACCCTGAAGCTGGCTGCTGACGCAGACCATCACACCAGCCTGACCTACGATCCCTACACTTCCGAGCTGACGCTGGATCGCAGCTATGCCGGTTCCCGTGCCGACATCGTTCACCGCCGCAGCTGCAAGGTGCGCAGCCAGAACGGTGCGCTCAAGCTCCGCATCCTGCTGGATAAAAACAGCATCGAAGTTTTCGCCAACGATGGTGAGCAGACCATGACCGCATGGATCTACACCCCCCAGTCTGCCGACGGAATCACCTTTGCTGCCGATGGTAAAGCAACTGTTACGGCAGAACAGTTTGAACTGAATCTGTAACCTGATATTCTCTTCATTTCTCCTTCATTGCATACAGCCTCGCTTTGGCTTCTCCTTCGCCAAAGCGGGGCTGTGTTTTTGTATGGGTTCTATGCGTTCTGCCCCCGTTCCGGGGGCTTTTTTGTGTCCGGGAGGCAGCGTTTTCTGAAAACGCAGCCAAACTGCAAAAAAAGTTACAATTTTCTCATCAAAAAAGGCGGTTTCCCATTGACAGCCTTGTTATAATAGGAGTGTAAGATTTTTGAGCCAGCACTCTGCGGCTCTGATTGCTGAACGGCCCTTGCGGGCTTTTGGAAAAAGAAAGAGGCATACAGCATTATGACGAATATCGATATTTTCTCCGGTTTCCTGGGTGCCGGCAAGACGACCCTGATCAAGAAGCTCATCAAGGAATCCTTTGCGGGCCAAAAGGTGGTCCTGATCGAAAACGAGTTTGGTGAGATCGGCATCGACGGCGGCTTCCTGAAGGAGTCCGGCATCCAGATCAACGAGCTGAACGCAGGCTGCATCTGCTGCTCTCTGGTGGGCGATTTCCGTGCCGCTCTGCAGCAGGTGGTGGAGCAGTACCACCCCGACCGCATCGTCATCGAGCCCTCCGGTGTGGGCAAGCTGAGCGATGTCACCCGCGCTGTGGAGGGTGTGGCTGAGCATCTGGATGTGAAGCTGAACAGCTTTGTCACCGTGGCCGATGTCAACAAGGTCAAGATGTATATGAAGAACTTCGGTGAGTTCTATGATGATCAGATCAGCCACGCAAGCTGCATCATCCTGAGCCGCACCCAGACCGCCAGCGAGGAGAAGATCGCCGCTGCGGTCGCCATGCTGCGCGAGAAGAACCCCACCGCTACCATCGTGACCACCGCATGGGATTCCCTGACCGGTGAGCAGATCCTGAAGGCCATGTCCTCCAAGGACGATTTCAAGGCAGAGCTGATCGCCATGGCTGCCAAGGCCAATGAGAAGCACGCCGAGGAGGACGAGGAAGAAGAGCACGAGCATCATCACCATCATTACGATGAGAACGGTGTGTGCAGCTGCGGCCATCACCACCATGATCACGATGATGATGACGACGATGATGAGGACGAGCACGAGCACGAGCATCACCACGACCACGAGGATGATGACCACGAGGAGCACTGCTGCCACCACCATCACGACCACGACCATGAGGATGACCATGACCATGATGAGCATGAGCATCATCACCACGATGAGGACGGCCACTGCTGCTGCGGCCATCACCACCATCACCACGATCACGATGCCGATGAGGTGTTCACCAGCTGGGGTGTCGAGACGGCCAAGAAGTTCAGCAAGGCAGACATCGAGCATGCACTGACCGAGCTGGACGGCGGCAAGTACGGCATGATCCTGCGCTCCAAGGGCATCGTGGACGGCGGTGCCGACGGCTGGCTGGAGTTCGATTACGTCCCCGGCGAGTGGGAAGTGCGTCAGCGCGGTGCCGACGTGGGCGGCAAGCTGGTCGTCATCGGCTCCAAGCTGGACGAAAAGGCCATTGCCGCACTGTTTGGCTGCTGAGCTGCAAGTTGTGTAAGGAGAAAAACCGATTATGGCAAACGAGATCCCGGTTTACCTGTTTGTGGGCTTCCTCGAAAGCGGCAAGACCAAGTTTATTCAGGAGACCTTTGAAGACCCCAATTTCGACTCTGGCGACAAGACCCTGCTGCTGGTCTGCGAAGAGGGCGAGGAAGAATATAACGAGAAGAAATTCGCCTTCCCTGGCGTGACCCTGAAGGTCCTCGAGGATAAGGCGGAGCTGAACCCCCAGAATCTGGCCAGGCTCGAAAAAGAATCCGGCGCAGGCCGTGTGGTCATTGAGTACAACGGCATGTGGCTGCTGCAGGATCTGGCCAACAATCTGCCCGAAAACTGGATCGTCTACCAGTGCATCGCCACGGCCGACGGCACCACGGCTCTGACCTACGCCCGCGACAACTCCATGCGCTCTCTGCTGCTGGACAAGATCGCCCGCAGTGAGCTGATCGTGTTCAACCGCGCCGAGGCCGTGAACAACGATGCCGCCCGTCAGGAGCTGCACAAGCTGGTGCGTCAGGCCTCCCGCAAGTGCGATATCGCCTATGAGTTCGCCGACGGCAGCGTGGCATATGATGACATCCCTGACCCGCTGCCCTTTGATCTGAACGCCCCGATCGTTGAGATCGGTGAGGACGATTTCGGCATCTGGTATATGGACTGCCAGGACGAGCCCCAGAAGTACGTGGGCAAGACCGTCCGGTTCCTGGCGCAGGTCTGCCAGACCAACCGCGCGGGCAAAAACAGTTTTGTACCCGGCCGTTTTGCAATGACCTGCTGCGTGCAGGATATCCAGTTCGTGGGCTTCCCCTGCAGCTATGATGGCTACAAGGCACTGGAGCAGCGCGCCTGGGTCACTGTGACCGCCAAGGTCAATTACAAGTTCCACAACATCTACCGCGGTAAGGGCCCGGTGCTGACCGCTATCTCGGTGGAGCCCGCCGAAAAGCCGCAGAACGATGTCGTAACATTCTCTTAAATCCTATCTTATACAGGGAGGACTTCACCATGAAAACTCTGTTCCGTGTTCTGGGTGCCGCTGCCGCTGTGGCTGTTACCGGTGCCGCCATCGTCGTGCTGGACAAAGTTCTGAACGACAAGGACCCGCTCCACGTCGAAAACGTGGAGTTCCCCGAGGAAGCTGAAAAGGACCCCGCCGAGGCCGAAAAGACTGCCGAAGCCTACGCCGAGGGCGAGGCCAAGGAGACCACTCCCGGTGACGCATGGCCCCCTGCCTTTGAAAAGGCTCCTGCCGAGCCCGAGACTGCGCCCGCAGCCCCGGTGGTGGAAGCTGCCCGGGCAGAGGAGACTGCCGAGGAAAAGCCTGCGGTAGAGGAAACGACCGTGAATCCTGTGGAGGCAGGCCCTGCCGTTGCCCCCAAGGATGAGAACGGCAAGTTCGATACTACCAAGATCGCGGAGGCCAGCGATTTCACCGGCATCGAAGAGGAATCCGGCTGCAAGAGCTGAGCAAAGCAATAAAAGGACGCTGTGCCGCAGGGCACAGCGTCCTTTTTCTGTCTGGGTCATTTCCGCAGGGCTTTGGCGGCTTCGGTGCCTGCCACGGCACCCTCGTACACGGCCTTGGCGACCTGCAGCAGCCCGCCGGTGCAGTCTCCGGCGGCATACAGGCCGGGCAGGGAGGTCTGCATGTGGTCATCCACCACGATCCGGCTGCCGTTCACCTCGGCCCCCAGCTTGCGGGCCAGGGCAGTGCTGCCTGCCACGCCCAGCGCCACGAACACGCCGGAGACTTCCAGTGTCCCGCCGTCTTTCAGCTGCACGCCGGTGACCCGCTCTTCACCGAGGATGGCTTCTACGGCTTCCGTCCGCACGGCCACCTCCGGCGGGAACTGTGCTGTCAGCGGGGCCCAGCCCGTGAGCAGGGTGACGCTGTGGGCCACGGGCAGCAGGGCCTGTACCTCGTGCAGGGCGTACTCTCCGCTGCCCAGCACGGCCACATCCCTGCCGCGGTAGAAAAAGGCATCGCAGGTGGCGCAGTAGCTCACGCCGTGGCCCTCCAGCCCGGCAAGGCCCGGAATGCGGGGCGCTGCCCGGGAAGCCCCCGTGGCCAGAATGACAGCATCGGCAGGGAAATCCCCGGCCAGCGTCTCCACGGTCAGCTTGTCGGTGTAGGTCAGGCCCACGGCCTCAGTGGTGACGAACTCCACCCCCACGGCCTTGGCACCCTCGATGCCCCGGCGTTCCAGCTCGGCACCGGTGATGGGTTCGGCAAAGCCGTAGTAGTTCTGGATGAGCTCGGCCCGGTCCAGTGCGCCGGGGCCCTTGGTCAGAACGGTGGTCTGCACCCCGGCGCGTGCAGCATACAATGCCGCCGAGACACCTGCGGGGCCGGAACCAATGATCACAATGTTTGGCATGGCAGTTTCTCCTTATGGTAGGTTTGCTTTTGTCCAACCTCTCCGTCATTGCTTCGCAATGCCACCTCTCCTAGTAGGAGAGGCCTTGGCAAAGAGGCAAGGCTTTACGCAATGCCAAGGGCTCCCCTACTAGGGGAGCTGTCGAGCGGATGCGAGACTGAGAGGTTGAGGACTGTTTGATCTTATGATAACTATTATACCTCAACTTCCCGCACTTTTCATCTCCGATGAACTGTGCTATACTGAAAATATCGCAAAAATCGACACCATGGAGGGGAAAAACCTATGTCCAAGCAGCGCCTGCTTTTTATCACCACCGGCGGCACCATTGCCAGCGTGCGCACCGCACAGGGGCTCAAGCCTGTTCTGACCAGCGAGGAGCTGCTGGCCCATCTGCCGGAATTGCAGCAGCTCTGCTGCCCGGAAACGCTCAACCTGTGCAGCATCGACAGCACCGACCTTGGCCCGGAGCACTGGCTGATGATGGCCAAGGCCGTGCAGGAAAACTATGCGCTTTACGATGGCTTCATCATCTGCCACGGCACCGATACGCTGGCCTACTCGGCGGCGGCGCTGTCCTACCTTATTCAGAATGCGGACAAGCCCATCATCCTCACGGGTGCCCAGCAGCCCATTTCCAATGAGATCACCGATGCCAAGAAGAACCTGCGGGACAGCGTGGTCTGCGCCCTTGACCCGGGCAGCCGGGGTGTGATGGTGGTGTTTGGCGGGCACGTCATTGCGGGCACCCGCGCCAAGAAGAATAAGACCATCAGCTACGATGCCTTTGCGTCGGTCAACTTTCCGGCGCTGGCGCTGGTGCAGGGCGACCGGCTGGTGCGGTATGTGGCTTCGCCCTGGCCCACCGGCCCTGTGGAGTTTGGCCGGGCGCTGAACCCAAAAGTGTTCCTGCTCAAGCTGACCCCCGGCCTTGGACCGGAACTTATCCCGGCCATCTTTCAACAATATGACTGCGTCATTGTGGAAAGCTTTGGCGTGGGCGGCATTCCCCAGCGGCTCATGGATGCCTTTGCCGAGGAGCTGGGCGATTACGACAAGACCCACAAGATCCTGATCCTGACCACGCAGGTCACTTATGAGGGCAGTGATGTGGGCATTTACGAGGTGGGCAAGCGGGTCAAGAACCGCTTCCGCTTCCTGGAGGCCCACGATATGACCATTGAGGCCGTTGTCACCAAGGTCATGTGGCTGCTGGCCCAGAACTGCGAGAACTTTGACCAGCTCCAGCAGCGGTTCTACCGGCAGATCAATTTTGATACATTCTATCATTGAAACAAACGGGAGATGCCCCACCGGCACCTCCCGTTTCTGTTATGCGAACACCAGCTGCACCAGCAGCACATAACACACCGGAGCCCGGTACAGCCTGTATGGTTTTGGATTCTTTCATATACACTAACCCCCTGGATTGGTAGTATAACAGATTTCCGGGATTTTGCAAGAAAAAAACCGGTGGCGGATGTTTCCGGTCAATTTGAAAACTTTTTGTCCGCCACTCGTGGACTTTTGGCGAATCAGGACAAAGTTTTGCCAAAAGGCTTGCACTTTGATGCTTTACTGTGGTAAAATCGAAGGGTACTTTCATTTGGAAAGACAAGGGGGAAAAAGTATATGACCAACATCTGCATCATCGCCACCATCATCATCTATCTGGTGGCAATGCTGTTGGTTGGGTTTGCATACAGCAAGTCCAACAACGACAGCACCGATTTCTACCTTGGCGGCCGCAAAATGGGCCCGCTGGTCACGGCCATGAGCGCCGAAGCCAGCGATATGTCCAGCTGGCTGCTGATGGGAATGCCGGGCCTTGCCTACCTCACCGGCATCGCCTCGCCCGGCTGGACCGCCATCGGCCTGGCGCTGGGCACCTGGCTGAACTGGCTCATCGTGGCCCGGCGGCTGCGGCGGTATTCGGCCAATCTGGAAGCCATCACCGTGCCGCAGTTCCTGTCCCTGCGCTTCCACGACCAGCGCAATCTGCTCAACGCACTGGGCGCGGTGATCATCATCGTGTTCTTTGTGCCCTACACGGCTTCGGGCTTTGCTGCCTGCGGTAAGCTGTTCCACAGCCTGTTCGGCGTGGATTACATGGCGGCCATGGTGGTCTCGGCCTGCGTCATCGTGGGCTATACCATCACGGGCGGCTTCCGCGCCGTTACCACCACCGACCTCATCCAGTCCATCGTGATGAGTTTGGCCCTTGTGGCTGTGCTGGTGTACGGCATTGGCGCGGCAGGCGGCTGGGATGCCGTTGTAGCCAACGCTCAGAGCCTGCCCGGCTACCTGACCATGATGGCCAGCCACAACGCCGCCGAGGGTACGGCCACCTCGTACAGCCTGCTGGACATCGTCTCCACCATGGCGTGGGGCCTGGGCTACTTCGGAATGCCCCACATCCTGCTCCGCTTCATGGCCATTGAGGATGAAAAGAAGCTGGTACTCAGCCGCCGCATTGCCAGCGTGTGGGTCGTCATTGCCATGACAGCCTCCATCATCATCGGCATGGTGGGCCTTGGCATGACCAAGGCGGGCGCGCTGGAGTACCTGAGCGGCTCCTCCAGCGAGACGGTCATCGTCCGCATTGCAAACCTCATTGCACAGCACGGCATTCTGGCAGCCGTGCTGGCGGGCCTGATCCTGGCGGGCATCCTTGCCGCCACCATGTCCACCGCCGACAGCCAGATGCTTGCCGCCGCGTCCAGCGTCTCCCAGAACATCCTGCAGGAGTTCGGCCACATGAAGCTGACCGAACGCCAGAGCCTGTTTGCTGCCCGCCTGACCATCATCTGCGTCAGTGTGGTGGGCGTGGTGCTGGCCCGTGACCCCAATTCCAGCGTGTTCGGCATCGTCAGCTTTGCATGGGCCGGTTTCGGCGGCGCGTATGGTGCCGTGATGCTCTGCGCCCTGTTCTGGAAGCGCTGCAACTGGCAGGGTGCGCTGGCCGGGATGCTCGCCGGCGGCCTGATGGTCTTTGTCTGGAAGTACCTCATCAGTCCGCTGGGCGGCGTGTTCAGCATCTATGAGCTGCTGCCCGCCTTCCTGACCTCACTGCTGGTCTGCGTGGTGGTCAGCCTGGTCACCCCCGCCCCCTCGAAGGAGATCGAAGCCGAGTTTGAGGCGGCGAAATAAGAAGCAATATAAAGCAAGGGCCATTGCACAGATTCTCGTGCAATGGCCCTTGCTTTATGTTCAGCGCACAACGCCATTCTCAACAAAGAAAAGATTCGGCTAAGAAAAAATATTTTGCATACAAAAAAAGAAAAGATTGCTTGTGCAGAATCACGAAAACGCTGCACGAATTAAAGAATACAACAAGAAATACTTTTAAATCGTAAATTCTTCAGGCGGAATCGTAAAAAAATTCTAACATTTTGGAAAGAGATGCCGTATCATGGATTCATAAATATGCATACGGCTTGCGGGCGGTGTGCCAAAATTGTCCGGAAAATTCAGAAAGGAGTATTTTCATGGGGAAATCAACAGTGGATGCGTCTGCAGGGTTTGGATTGCGTGATAAACTTGCATACGCAGCGGGTGACTTTGGCTGCAATATGAGTTTTGCACTCAAAGGCTACCTGACGATTTATTGGACGCAGTTTATGGGGATCGACAACTACCTGATGGCATCCCTTCTGCTGATCGTGCAGATCTGGGACGCAATCAACGATCCGATTATCGGAGCAATGGTAGATGCGGATACGCATAAATACCGCCGGAACAAGTTCCTTGCCTATATCTGGTTCGGTGCGATCGGACTGACCGTGGCCGGTGCACTTTGCTATCTGCCGTTCCCGCAGGCTCCCGGTATGGTCAAGAATATTCTGTTTGTGGCAGGCTATATGATCTGGGATGCTTTCTACACCGTTGCAAATGTGCCGTATGGCTCGATGCTGTCTCTGATCTCGGATGACCCGATCCAGCGTGCACAGCTGTCGACTTTCCGCTCCATTGGTTCTATGGGCGGTGCGCTTCTGACCGGTATGCTGATTCCGGTGATCATTTATGATAACCAGAACAACCTGCGTGGTGAGCAGATGTTTGTCATTGCTCTGATCATGGGTGTGATCGGTCTGATCTGCTTCCGCTTTATGGTCACGAACACAAAGGTGCGTGTGGACACCACGATCACTCTGAAAGAGGATGCACCGAAGTTCAACATCGTGAAGGCGTTCAACAACTTTATCCATAATCGCCCGGCTGTGGGCGCAACGCTGGCACCTATCGCAACGTTTATTGGTATGTATGGTGCCTCTACTGCAGGTCAGATCCTGTTCCAGGCTTATTTCAAGAATGCAAAGATCTCCGGCCTTGTGGGTATGATCTCCTACTTTGGCGTTTTCATCTTCAGTCCTTTTGTGAGCCGTATCGTCAAGCGCTTTGGCAAGAAAGAAGCTGTGACCTTTGGTTCAGTCGTCTGTGCGCTGGCGTACGTCCTGATGCTGGTTCTGCCCATTACACCGGACAGCCGGGGCCTCGGCCTTTATGTCCTGTGTCAGGTCATTGCAATGCTGGGCGGTGGCATCGGAAGCTGCCTGAGCTGGTCTCTGATGGCAGATGCGATCGATTATAACGAGTGGAAATTTGGTGTGCGAGAAGAAGGCACTACCTATGCACTGCACTCCTTCTTCCGTAAGCTTGCACAGGGCATCGGACCTTCTCTGGGCCTTGTTCTGGCAACCAAACTGGGCTATGATGCATCTCTGAAGGCTGCACAGACGATCGAAGTGGCAACCCGGATGCGCTATCTGGTGCCGGTCATGTATCTGGGAAGCTATATCGTGATGATCATTGCGTACGGCGTGGTGTTCAATCTGGACAAAAAGACCCTGGCGCAGATGGAAAGCGATCTGAAGGAACGCCGGGCAAAGAACGAAAAGTAAAGGATCTTATAATCAGAGGAATAGAAGAACGGGGAAACTTCTGATAAGATGATAGAAAGCCCTCCTTTCGCTTGAGCGACGGGAGGGCTTTCCTTTTTTCAGTTGATCAGAATCGCCATCATCTCAGCGCAGGGGATCGCGAAGCCGAACCCGAAGAAGAACAGCAGGTCGAGCACAAACTTCCAGAGCCGGACAGCAGGGGAGCAGAAGTTCATGGAGCGGGTGACGGAGGCACCTATCTCACCCCAGTGTCGGTAGTAGCCGGTCTGCTCAAAGTTGTTCCAGAGCTCCAGCGAGAGAAATTCTATCCCGACGAACAATGGGAAAAACACCCAGGAGGGAAGCCAGCCGTCTGCCTGCAGGTTCCCATTGCTCAGGGTACGCCAGTGGACGGCCATCCGGCCCGGGCAGGCGAGGATGCCCCAGATGGCCAGTGCGGCACTGAGCCAAAACAAAACTGCCCGTACCGAGCGCCAGTCAATGGATTGTTGACGGCGCAGCAGAGTAAAGAAATCTTCCAGCGGGACTTCCGGTGCAATATCTGCTTCCTGCGGGTCACGGCAGTGCATCAGGTCGGCAAGGGTCAGCCCCAGCGCGTCGGCCAGTGGTTCCAGCGTGTTGATGTCCGGCAGGCCGACCCCGCGTTCCCATCGGCTGACAGCCTTATCTGTTACATGCAGCTGCTGGGCCAGCTCTGCCTGTGTTAATCCCTGTGACTTGCGCATCCGGGCGAGAAATGCCCCGAACGTTTTCGCATTCATTGTGCTCACATCCTTTGGAAAAAGGATAGCATACCACGCACCAAAAGGCAATCGACGCTTTGTTTACCTGCTCCAAAACACAAATCCCCCACCGCCTGTTCGGTCAATGGACAGGCGGCGGGGGATATTTTATATGGAGTTCAGAAGAAAAATGCTGGGATCAGAGCTTACAGCTGGGGGCCGGCAGAGACCAGAGCCTTGCCGTGCTCGTTACCCTCGTACTTCTTGAAGTTCTTGATGAAGCGGCCAGCCAGATCCTTGGCCTTCTCCTCCCACTGGGAAGCATCGGCGTAGGTATCGCGGGGATCCAGGATGCCGGTGTCAACACCGTTCAGGACGGTGGGAACCTCGAAGTCGAAGTAGGGGATCTTCTTGGTGGGCACGTTGTTGATATCGCCGTTCAGGATAGCATCGATGATACCACGGGTGTCCTTGATGGAGATGCGCTTGCCGGTGCCGTTCCAGCCGGTGTTGACCAGGTAAGCCTTAGCGCCGCTCATCTGCATCTTCTTGACCAGCTCCTCAGCGTACTTGGTGGGGTGCAGCTCCAGGAAAGCCTGGCCGAAGCAAGCGGAGAAGGTGGGGGTGGGCTCGGTAATGCCGCGCTCGGTGCCAGCCAGCTTGGCGGTGAAGCCGGACAGGAAGTAGTACTGGGTCTGCTCGGGGCTCAGGATAGAGACGGGAGGCAGAACGCCGAATGCGTCAGCGGACAGGAAGATGACATTCTTTGCAGCAGGTGCAGAAGAGATGGGGCGGACGATGTTCTGGATGTGGTTGATGGGGTAGGACACACGGGTGTTCTCGGTGACAGACTTGTCAGCGAAGTCGATGTGGCCCTCGGCATCCAGAGTGACGTTCTCCAGCAGAGCGTTGCGCTTGATGGCGTTGTAGATATCGGGCTCGGAGTCCTTATCCAGGTTGATGACCTTTGCGTAGCAGCCGCCCTCGAAGTTGAACACGCCGTTGTCGTCCCAGCCGTGCTCGTCATCGCCGATCAGCAGACGCTTGGGATCGGTGGACAGGGTGGTCTTGCCGGTGCCGGACAGACCGAAGAAGATGGCAGTGTTCTTGCCCTCCATATCGGTGTTGGCGGAGCAGTGCATGGAAGCAATGCCCTTCAGCGGCAGGAAGTAGTTCATCATGGAGAACATGCCCTTCTTCATCTCGCCGCCGTACCAGGTGTTGACGATGACCTGCTCCTTGCTGGTGATGTTGAACATAACAGCAGTCTCGGAGTTCAGGCCCAGCTCCTTGTAGTTCTCGACCTTGGCCTTGGAAGCGTTGTAAACAACGAAATCAGGCTCAAAGTTCTCCAGCTCCTCAGCGGTGGGCTTGATGAACATGTTGGTGACGAAGTGTGCCTGCCAGGCCACTTCCATGATGAAACGGACAGCCATGCGGGTGTCCTTGTTTGCGCCGCAGAAAGCATCCACAACGTACAGGCGCTTGTTGGACAGCTCCTTCTTTGCGATCTCCTTCACGGCAGCCCAGGCTTCCTCAGAAGCGGGGTGGTTGTCGTTCTTGTACTCGTCGCTGGTCCACCAAACGGTGTTCTTGGAATTCTCGTCCATCACGATGAACTTGTCCTTGGGGGAACGGCCGGTGTAGATGCCGGTCATAACGTTCACAGCGCCCAGCTCGCTGACCTTGCCCACTTCGTAGCCTTCCAGGCCGGGCTTGGTCTCTTCCTCGAACAGCTGCTCGTAAGAGGGGTTATACACGACCTCGGTCGTGCCGGTAATGCCGTACTTGCTCAGATCTACCTTTGCCATGATACTTATACCTCTTCTTTCGTTCAGATCAATTCTGATCGCGCGACGCACATGCCCTTAGCCAATGGGCAGTGCGGGCGATGAAGAAATACAGATGCGTATTCTCCTGTTTATCATTATACATAAAAACATTCCAAAATCAACCAGAGGGAACAAAAGGTTCTTATAAATGTAACAAATTTTATTCAGAATCTTAGCTGTTTGAAGTGATTTCATAAGAAGAAAGGGGAACCGCGGCGAACAAAATAAAGAAAAGAGACCCAAAACACAACTTTGATAATATTTTGTCGATTCTGGATGCAAGCGGGTATCCCAGAGCGGAAAAACCGGGGCGGGAGGCCCGCAGCACAAATTTCTGAAAAACTTGAAATTTCCTGTTGACAAAGTACGACTGCTATGCTAAAATAATCGAGTCGGGAGCGAAACCCCGATGCGAAAATGGACGTATGGCCCGTTGGTCAAGCGGTTAAGACAGAGGCCTCTCACGCCTTTAACATCGGTTCGATTCCGGTACGGGTCACCATTTTATAGTAGTAAAACGGCTGTATGCCGTTTTATATAGATGCCTCTTTAGCTCAGTCGGTTAGAGCACCTGACTGTTAATCAGGGTGTCGCCTGTTCGAGTCAGGCAAGAGGCGCCATTAGGCGGCGAGGGCAACTTCGCCGCTTGTTTTTTAACCGGGTGTTGTAACCAATCTGAGACTTTTTTCACAAAATCTTCAAAATTAATGGTTTCTTAAAAAATGTCCTCTTGAAGATGCTGTCAGATTGTGGTATACTACACCCAAACCTTGGAACAGTTTTTAAACGTTCTGTGGTGATTGACTCAGATCAAAGGGTAGGCGCTCCCTTCTTTTGATAGCAGCGGACTTCTGCTTTGCCCTGGTTCTCCGCAGGGCAGGGCAAAGCAGAAGGCTATGCGCTGTTAAACCGGAGTGCAAAAAGAAAACCTTTTTCATTTGTCAGACCTACGGTCAAAACAACAGCAAACTGGGGCTTGTGCAAACAGACCGGGTGTGCTAGAATAAAAGCCGTAGTTTTGAAATAGACACAGTACATTGAAAAAGAGATCGTTTGCTTTTGGTTGTCGGTCTCTTGTAAAGGAAACATCGTATGCGTTATACCTATGTGCGGCAGCACGATTCTACGGACTGCGCGGCCGCTTCACTCGCAATGGTGTGCCTCCATTACAAAAAGGAAATCACCATCACCTGTCTCTTATACACATCTCCGAGCCCACGAGACCCTAAGACATCTC
>ENA-OZAC01000625-OZAC01000625.1-human-gut-metagenome-genome-assembly--contig:-NODE-625-length-14974-cov-12.559019_pt1 | contig 14974 bp, 16 predicted proteins | sample MGYA00243298_ERZ653493 | MGnify/ENA primary metagenome ERZ653493 (study PRJEB26926, sample SAMN06165177) | human gut metagenome | biome: ENVO:00009003; feature: ENVO:2100002; material: ENVO:00002003...
GAGATGTCTTAGGGTCTCGTGGGCTCGGAGATGTGTATAAGAGACAGATTATATTGGGATTAAGTATGTTGCTTGGCTACATTACGCTTTCAATATGCATTGAAAATCCAAACTCTTATAATTTGATTGTTATTTTTTCAATTATATTTTTATTCCTTATCATATGCATTTCACTATATGATAAATTTCTGGCAGTCATTGAAGAAAACACCAATTATCGGTTCAAACTGGAACTTGATAAAATGGAACAGGTATATTCTGCCCAGCTCGACGATAAATTAAATCAGCTCCATTCTTTAAGACATGATATAAAAAACCATCTGATAGTAATTGATGGTTATGCTTCACAGCACAATGATAGGAAAATTCATGAATATATTCATAATATTTCTGAGGATCTTTCTCTGACAAATACTGTAGATTCAGGCTCTCATATCGTCTCAGCTCTTATAGCTGAAAAAGAGAACAAGGCAAAGTCACAAAATATCAGATGCGAAATTAATATAAGTACACCCGGTATTAATATTGACGATTTTTCAATTACGACCATAATAGGTAATCTGTTTGATAATGCGATAAAAGCAGCCTCTGAGTGTGAACATGGCTGGATCAGATTCTCCCTAACCCAGACCGGCTCATATATGAATATAGTTATTGAAAATTCCTACTCCGGAAATATTATAGAAAACAATGGTGAATTTACATCTACCAAAAATGACAAGGTCTTACCTCATGGAATAGGCATAAAAAATGTCCGTAAAGTCGTTTCCAACCTTAACGGACACATTGATTTTTCTTATGCCAGCGGATATTTTAGTGTAAAGGCAGAACTCCCTAATTATAGTTAAGTTCCTGCTCCTTATATGCTCTCCTTATCTTGTCCAGATGAAGTTCCTTTATCTGATCATGATATTTCCTGCTCAAAGAAACCTCCATGCCTCGTCCAAAGCATACCACATCCTTTTTTACTTCTTTAATGTAATTAAAATTGGCTATGTAACCCTGATGAATATACATAAATGCATCATGATCCAATCTCTCATATATCTTTTTTAAAGGCTCATAACAGCATATTTCCTCATCAATTTTATGGAATACACACTGGTTCCTGCGTTTTTCTATATATATTACATTTTGAAGGTCTATGAGAACATCTTCATATCCGGATTTAATTTTTAGATATCTTTTTTCCGCTTTTTGTGCATTTTTACGATAATCAATCTGAAGTTTTGCTTTTTCGATAATGTGCTTTACCTGTGTATATTTTATCGGTTTCATGACATAATCAAGTGCATCAAGTCTGAATGCCTGTATTGCAAATGCATCATAACTCGTCACAAATGAGATACATACCCATGGGTCGATTTTTCTTAATGCATCAGCCATCTCAATACCTGTCATACCGGGCATTTCCACATCAAGAAACAATAAATCATATTCCTTACTCTTAGAAAGTATATTATTCATGAGTTCTTTTGCATTATCATAGAGATCGATGCTCATATTAATATCCATCTCATTTCCGTATTCACTCACGAATTTTTTAAGTTCATTCCGAAAAAATTCTTCATCATCGCATATTGCTGCTCTTATCGTTTCGTATTGCATACAAGCCTCCCAAAAATATAATCCGCTGTACTATAAGCATAGTATAGCGGATTCAACGCTCAATTACAATTTATTATCCGGGTATTGATCATAAAACATACTGTATTGATTGCAGACCTATTTAAAAAATCTTATGCCCTATCCTTTAATTTTTTGCAATACCCTATCAGGATATTTGTAGCTAATACAATTCCCAAAATAACGGCTATTGCCATTAGGATAAATGGTGCTAATTGAAATGCAAATATAATTGTCTCTGAAACAATATATCTTCTGATTGCCTTTTCCAATATAAATGTCACTATTGAAAGTAACAATATCCACAATATCCACTTATCAAAATTTTTGCACCATACCGGCAATAAATCCTTTAATACTATGTTTTCCATATGCTGCTCCTTCTTTTGTACTTCCACAATTAATATATCTTTTTATAGTATAAAAAAGCAATCACTATGGCATGAACGACACTTTTTAGGTATGAACGACATAGTGATTGCTTATTTCTATAACTATTTTCCTATTTTTTATATATTTATTGTTACAATAAATCTTTCATTTTCCTGAGATATTCTCATATCTCCATCATATTTTTTTACAGTCCCGCTTACATTTTCTAAGCCAATACCATGATTCAGCTTATCCTCTTTTGTAGTAATAAACTTTTGTTTTTGATTTATAATACTCTCCATATCATAACTATTACTAACCGAGATAAATATTTGTGAATTATAACCGGCTATCTCAAACTCAATTATTCTTTTGTCCTCTTGTATTTTTTCGCATGCCTCTATGGCATTATTTAAGAGATTTGATATTATTGTGCACATATCAAACATATCAATTGCTACATTATCCGATACGCGCCCCTTAAACTGAACCTTTATATTTTTACTTTCCGCTTCCAGGACAAATGGAGCTATTACCGCATCCAATTCCCTGTTTCCGGTGTACTCTACCGGTTTTTTAGATGAAACCTCATTAGTCAGCTGCGATAAATATTTTTTTATTTGTGAATTATCTTCGCTGGTACACATACTATTTAACGCAAGCATATGATTTTTTACATCATGACGGAATTTCCGCAGTTCTTCATATTGCAGAAGCATATGCTCATAGTGCTGCTTTTGTAAAGCCATATGCTCCTTATACATGTCATTTGACTTTTTTATATATGCATTCTGGCTTAAAACAACAATCTGCATAAGTGTTACCACAACAAGTGTACAGCAAGCCATTACTGCAAACACCCCATAAATTTGCAAATCTTCATACTCTTCCAATTCTGAAAAAATCTGAATTGATCCTACTAATATCAATGAACTGATGGTAACTAAATACAAAATTATGTAATGTTTTAGATCTAAAACCACTTCTTCCTGATCATTTTTTCTTCGTTTTATTACATATATTAGCGCCCAGACACCTATACTCAATATCTGACATAAAATCGTTAAAGCCGGAGATTCCTTAACATAGTATTGAGAAATTCCAATTTTTATAGATATAATAAAGGAAAACAAAATTCCAAATATGGAGCTTGCTATAACTACGAACGGGTACAAAATCAGATTTTGAATTTCAAATGGCTCTATTATAAAAACAGGCAACATGACCATTATAAATATGGATGCTCCCATTACATATTGTAGATTATTATTTACATATACAATACTACCTGTAATTACCACCGCAATAATATATATCATCCATCTGACAGCTTTATTGGTAATTCCTCTGCTCAGTACAGTACGATATGCTAATGAATAAAGTACAGTCTCTGTTATAAAATATACTATCAAATACAATATATCCCTTATCACATTCTTCGCCTCGCCATTCTTTCACCATACTCATGATATAACCTTTTTACGTTTTCTTTATAGCTTCTACCAATCGGAATTTCAATATCCATATCTCTTATAGATAATTTTCCATTTCTAAGTGTGGCATATTCAAGATTAACCATATATGATTTATGAACACGTATCACAGAACTGTCCTCAAGCCGTTTCTCAATCTCAGATATATTTATTCCTACAAAGTTCTGCCCATTGGTATAAATATACGCATATTTTCCCTGTGCTTCTATATATCTTATATCCTCAGCATAGATTATTATGTTTTGACCGGTTTCAGACAAATACGAAATGCCTACATTCTCACATTTCTCTATCAATACCTTTTCCAGCACTGCTTTCACATCCATATATCCGGCCGGCTTCCTGATAAAATCTATAGTCTTGATTCCAAAGGAATCTATCATCTTCTCATCATGACTCGACACAAATGCTATCCGCCAGATTTTGTCCAGTTTCAGTACTCGTTCCTTTAGTTTAATTCCGCTGAGACCATCCATCTCTATATCCAGAAAAAGTATATCTATTTTTTGGTTTTCCTCATCATCACAATATTCGAGAACCTCTTCTGCGTTTTTATACATTTTATATTCAAATGCATCCGTATTGTTTTCATAATATTTCTGACATAATTGCAGCATATGCTGCCTTGCTTCCGCTGAGTCATCACATATTCCTATTCGTAACATATACTTTACCCTCTTTTATCTTATTGTGCACCGTTTCTTTATCCCAACAGCCACCGGCGAAGCTCGTATATATATCTATTACAATGTCATATATTTATGTAATTGTCGCGGTCTACCTCTATCACGGTATAGTAATTCTTTCCAAGCTTTTTCCTGACATTTTCCTGTATTGCATTGCATATATCATCATCTGAGGTGATATAGCCGAATGGAACTGCAATGTCAAAAACCAGATTCGTATGTGTATCACCTCTGATAATACGGAAATCGTGCATATTTATGTGCGAATCAAGCCCTTTTATCACGGAGAGCACCTCGGCCTTCAGTCCGGCTACCTCCTCGTCCTCTATCGCTACCGGGTCCATGTGGATGGTCACTATACAGCCCAGCTCCCTTCGTATCCTGCGCTCCAGATTATCGATTATATCGTGCAGCTCGACCATATCTCCGTCCTCCGGCACCTCTGCATGAAACGATACTATCCTATGTCCCGGTCCATAATCATGCACCATAAGGTCATGCATACCGAGTATGTTTTTGTCAAAGTCCAGTACCATCTCCTTGAGTCTATCGACAAACTCCGGCTCCGGCTTTGCTCCAAGCAGCGGGTCTATCGCCTCTCTGGCTGATGATATTCCTGAATAGAATATAAACAATGACACAAATACACCGCCTATTCCATCCAGATTGAGTTCTGAAAAGTGCGCTATGAGTGTGGCTGCAAGTACTACAGATGTAGCGATACAGTCTGACAGACTGTCCCTGCCTGTCGCTTCGAGTGTTGATGAATCAAGCTTTTTTGAAAAATAGAAATTGTATACCGCCATGACGCATTTTACTGCTATTGATGCCAGTAGTATCGCTACAATAAGCCATGAAAACTCTATGTCCTGCGGCTTTATGATTTTGCCAAAGGAATCCCTGAACAGCTCAAAGCCCATGATGAGTATGATTGCTGCAACTGCCAGTGTAGCCACATACTCCATCCTCGCATGTCCGTATGGATGCTCCTCGTCGGCTCTCTGTGCCGCCATCTTGAAGCCTGCTATCGTGATGATTGATGAACCTGCATCTGACAGGTTGTTGAATGCATCCGCAGTGATCGAGATTGCACCGCTAAACATTCCTGCAAATAGCTTGCCGGCAAAAAGTATGAGGTTTAAAAATATACCGACTATACCGCACAGCATGCCATATTTATTTCGTTTTTCAATGTCTGTTTCTGTCTCTGGCATTTACTTTACCTCTATTTTTATTTTATATCCTGATTTACAGCTTATTTCACCGCTCCGAATCTGTCGAACGGGTAATATCTGAATATCGCTTTTGCAAGTATATCGTCCTTGGACACATATGTGTGCTCCCAGACTCTTGCGTCTGATGAGCCATTTCTGTTGTCACCGAGCAGCAGATATGAGTCCTGTGGCACCTTAAACTCGTAAGGTCCCGCATTTACTGTCCACGGATCCTCACCGCTCTGGTTTGACTTGAGATAATCCTCCTCAAGCGCCTCACCGTCTATATACACCCGGCCGTCCTCTATGGTGACTGTCTCTCCCGGCAGACCTATTACACGCTTGATGTATTTCTCAGAAGGCGAATCCGGTGCATTGAATATGACTATATCCCCTCGCTTTGGGTCTGAAAATGTATATGCGAGCCTGAAGCCAAATATGTCATCTCCAATCTGTATAGTATTCTCCATCGAGCCTGACGGAATATTTGCATTTATAATGACATAGTTCTTTATGAGTATTGCCGCTACAATGGCGAATGCGATTGTTAACACCCAGCTTAAGATTTCCTTGACAGGTGATGTTTTTTCCTCCGGCTTTTTTGGCTCCATCTCATCGGTTGTTTTTGTGTCTTCTTCGTTGTTTAAGTCTAATATCTCCATTTTCATGTTCTCCTTATTCATGCTTCAATAAGCGCTTGATAATATATGTCATGGCAGTACAGCCTATGGTGCCATCCACCACTTTATAAAGTCCTTCCTTGTAAAATAAAGACTTGTAAGCCCGTAATCTGCGATTTCCTTATCTGTAAAGGTCTTTGCTATATACGCATTGATTTCATCCGGGAAGTCTCTCTCGAGGCACCACTGTGCCTGCAGGCTCATTGGCTTTTCCAGCTCATATTGGTGCACGAGCTCGCCTCCAAAATCTATGATACTGTTCCATCTGGATGCATTGCCCAGTATCCTCTGCTTGATATTTTCTATGATCACAGCTCTTGCAATCCTTACCTTTTTGTACTTTTCGGCGCGCTGCAAAAGCATTGCATTGCGGTTGTGGGTATTTATCACCAGCTCCATCGGGTCTGTCAGCTCATTTGACACCAGACAAAATACAGGGTCCAGATCATAATACTCCGGTCTTAGCACGTAGTCGTTTCGAAACGTTGCTGCTGTCTTTGCCACAGTTAGGTCTGCCGATACATCAGTGTATATGATGCCCGGCATGTCACCCATAACATACTCCATTGATGTGATGTAAGGTGTCATAAACTGCCAGAAAGCTCTGATATTCTGCTCAAATACTATGATATCGTATTTGTCAATAAACTGACCATAATCATAAGGGTAATTCTCCCTATAGTGGGCAAAAAGTGCTCTCTGCATGAACGCTATCTTTATTTTCCGCCCGATAAAGCCGTTTATTACTGTCCTCACCGGAACCTCTACCTCGCGCTCCTTTATATATACAAGCACCTGTACAGCTCTGCTTACCAGCTCGTTTTCCGCCTCGTATTCACATACCAGCCGTTTTCTGCCATCTGACAGATACTGGCCAAGTGTAAGCGGGCTCTGCCCAAAGGCATCTATGATAATCTGTCCTATATACTGGCGGAGCTCTATGAGCTTTTCATCGAAAGCTGCTCCGTCTCTTGATATGCTTATATTTAAAAACCTCTTTTTGATATTGAGCTGATATGAGAAATTGTCTATCCATGATGGTGCAAGCCCCAGTATGTCTGTAGCATCTGACACAAGAACTCCCTGCTGGTACAGCGTGGACTTATGAAAATACCCCTTGTGCTTTGGATGATATATGGCAACATAGCCCTCAAGCAGGCTGTTATCCACTCGTATGATATTCATGCCAACAAGCTCATTCATCGGATAGTTCCACTTTGCCTTTGGCTGTGACAGGCATACCTCCCTCGTATCACACCTGATATTTACAGGTATAGGCAGTGTAAGCATATAGTGCTTTATGGTTTCTACTATAAAGTCCAGATCTATATACGGCGCATATGATGGTTTTACGGGGATAGAGATGCGTGTCCCCGGTGTCTTTTTCTGCGATATGACATACTCTATCTGGCCGCTCTCTCCAAACCACTTTGCCATGACCGGTGCCGTATCCTGCGGATTGCTTATGTTCCAGGCAGTGTTTATGACCTTATCCTTTTTCGACTCGATGAGCACAGCCTTTGAGACTGTAAAGCACGAGCATATCCCGATGCCATAGTGAGAATACGGCTCATACTTCAGCTGCTGATTGAAGAAATCTGTGCTTGTATAATAGCTTGCCCCTATCTGTGCAATAAAGTGCTCCAGGTCATATTCATTTATGCCTATTCCATTATCCTCTATCGTAAACAGTCTTGTATCACTGCTGTACGTGATGTCTATGCGTGGTTCATATATGGCCCTGACATCGCGCATCTGGCTTGCCTGCTCCATCTCAAGGAACTCCGTGCCCCAGCTCCACTCAAGTGCCTGCCGCACATTGCAGGCATCCATGGCATTGAGCAAAAGCTCCCTGATAAAGACCTTCCACGAAGCATAAAACTGCTGGCTTGCAATAAGCGGAAGCATATTTGATTTTCCTAACTCTACATCGATGCTTTTCATGCTTTATCCGACTGCCCGTAATAGCTGCCGTAGTAATTGCCATAGTACCCACTGACATGGCTGTTTTTCTTGTTGTTTACCTTGTTGAGCACAGCCCCCAGTATCCTCACTCCCGATGCCTCGAGCTGTTTTTTCACACTCTGAATCATCCTGGCGCTCGCCATGCCCTGTCCTATCACTATTATAGCTCCGTCACAATACTTTGCTACAACTGCCGCATCTATGGCAGCTCCTATCGGTGCACAGTCTATAATTATGTAGTTAAAGTGCTCCTTACCGAAATTAAGAAGCTCCTGAAAGTATTTTTTCTCGAGAATCTCTGTCGGATTCGGCACAGACGGCCCTGCAAATATCATAAAAAGGCCCGGTATTTCCGTGCCATACATCACTTCCTCAAGACGTCTCTGACCGGAAAGATAGTGCGACAATCCGCATATCTCCCCTCCACTTGCCGCTGTGGCACGCAGACGCCCTGCAAGCACTGATTTACGCATATCAGTATCTATGAAAAGCACTCTATTTCCTGACTCTGTAAGCGACCGCGCCAGATCAAGTGCCACGGTGCTTTTGCCTTCATTTGGTACAGAGCTTGTCACAAGAAGCGTGCGTATATCATCCCCGCAAAACTGTATATTTGTCTTCAAAGCTCGAAGTGATTCCTTCATCGTATAGCTTTGTTCTTTTAGCTTGCCAAATTTTACTAATTCCATCTGCCCATCTCCTGATACAGGCTTCCTTATGCTGAAGCCGATTTCTTTTTTCTTTTCTTTCTGTGGCTGCCTCTGCCATGCTTTCTGCCCTTTCCTTGCTCTCCGTCATCTTCCGATTCATCAAGCGGAAGTGTACCAAGCACGTTCATGCCGAGCTTCTTCTCCACATCCTCTGTATCTATGATTGTATCATTGAACAGATAAGAAACCACTATAACCGCAATCGACAGAAATGCTCCCGCAAAAGCTCCTATCACAGTGTTTTTGCCGATATTAGGGCTTACCGCGCCTCCATCATCATATCCGCTCTGGATGATGGTCGGCGGATCCTGCTTCATCTTCTCCGCTATATATGCCGATGCGACCTTTGCTATCTCATCTGCTATGGTCTTTGCCATCTGCGGATCGGGATCCGTTACTGTGATATTGAGTACTCGCGAGTTGGACGGATTATCAAGCGTCACCCTGCCGCCAAGTGTCTTGTAGCTCTCATTCAGATTGAGATTCTCTATGACCTGATCCAGCACCGGACGTCCCTTTACTACAACTATGTAATCATTTGTCAGGCTGGTGCCTGTCTGGATATCCGCAAGGCTTGTGATTGATGTGCTCTTTGAAAGTACATAGAGCTCAGATGTAGATTCATACATAGGTGTAATCATAAATCTGCTTATCGCAAATGCCACTGCACCTGTTGCTATCGTAACAAGAATTATCCACTGCCAATATGAAATTATCTCAAGAAACAGATCCTTTAAGTCTATCTCTATCTCGTTGTCAAAATCCTGTTCTCTCTCCATTACGTATCCCCGCATTTACACTGATTATCTTCCGTTTATTATATTTTCCGGTGTGGTCTGCATGATTTCCTGCGCGTAGTCATCACCGAACTTCTTTGCCACGTACTCATAGCATTTTTTCATGTTGCAGACACGCTCCTTTGTGCCATGGCTGTCGCTTGCTATTACATCAACAAGTCCTGCCTTCAAAAGCTTCTTTGTGTATCTCTTGAAGTGTCTGCCATCTATGCCCAGCACTGAGTCTGCATTGACCTGTATGAGCGCTCCCAGCTCCTGCAAATCCTCTATACGGCTTATATCACTGAGACACTCATATCTCTCTACGTGTGCTATCACCGGTATATATCCTGCAAATATAGCTTCGCGCGTCATCTTGTATACAAACGAGTATTCGCTGGAATGTGAATACTCTGTGAGTATATACTGTGTATCTGCCAGTGTATGACACAGCCCACCATGAAAGGCATCTATCATATCGGTTGCCACATGATACTCTGTGCCGAGCTTTAATTCTATTCCAAGCTTATTTGCATATGGCATCAGCTTTTTATAGTGTCGCTCTATCTTTTCAAGCGGATGCTTAAACATTCCATGGCGCAGGTGCGGTGTGAGGATTATGCCTGTTATGCCCTGCTTTTTGGCTATTTTGAGCATCTCTACCGATTCCTCGAGCGACTTTGAGCCGTCGTCCACTCCGTATAATAAATGGCAATGTATATCTATCAAAATTCATGGTCCTCCGTTTTGTTTTCCTGAACTATCATTATACTATATACAGATTTTTCGTGCAATTCTTTAGATATTAAATTTTTCTTCTTTTTTGTGTGGGGAGGGCGTGGCGTAAGCGCCGGGAACCCGTGCATCGCACACGCACTCCCGCGCCTGCTACGCTACGCTGCTAAGAGAGCTGTACGAATTATGCCTTGAGGTGGTTCTATGCTTGACGAAACCGGCTTTTATGCGCCGTCCATGGCGCATAACGCCTTGCCCGGCCGTCCATGGCCGGGCATTTCTGTTTTTCTTGGGCATAATTCTACAGTCTCTAAGCAGCTTCGCTATTCGCCTGCTCGGGAGTGCGTGTGCGCTGCCGGATGCCCGGCGCTTACGACGCTTGTGACAATATTCCTGTCTGTTGCCATTTTGGAAGATTCCGATTCATTGCGATTTCAAGTTTAACTCTTTATATACCAAACATCTTCTTATATTCAATAATCTTTACAGAACCTTTTACAATTTTTTTATACAGACATTACAAGTTCCTCAAACCGTTCATTTAAGGAAACCCCGTTCCGCTGTAGCTTGCCTTGACAATGACCTTCCCCACACGGAAACAATAGGATTTTTTTACCTGCCGGATAAATTCCCTCCGCTTTTCCTGCTGTGAAAGCCCGTCATCTATCTTTATTTGCTGAATATCAACAACATCTTCCGGTTTTACTGCCCGAGTATCCACTGACTGCAATTCCTCAAATGACATTGCATTCCTCCCATAAAAAATTCATGCTGCCCGATATTTCCGGCAGCTATGGAAAAAGCCGGACATCTGCCCAGCTATGAAATATCCTGTCTTTCACGCTGCTATCGTTATCATTCTAATGCATTCGCACGTATTTTCTGCCTTTTCTGAAAGTAGCCTTCCAAAAACAGCGAGTACGGATAAAACCAGACATACGCCTGCCGCCACAAAAATTTTAATTCTGCTCATATTTACCGCCTTTCCTTATTCGTTGTACCTGTCAAACACTCCCACCTGCACCTATACGCCCTCCGTGATCCTGCCGAGCATTTCTTCATCGACCTTTCCCATGTGTTCTATAATACGGTCAAAATTCAGTGCCATAACCTGTTCACACAGTGCTGTGCTGTTCCAGCCCCTCCGCCTTATATGCCGATATGAATACATGAGTGGGCAGGCTCTGTTTCTTATAAATCTTAGTAGACAGCGGAACCACCGTAATCACGGTGCTGTGCTTGTTTGCCTTATTGTTGCTGACCACCACGACAGGACGCATACCGCCCTGCATACTTCCCTGGTACTGTACGCCCAAATCGGCATACAGTATATCGCCTCTCTGTATCTTCATCAGCAGCCTTTACCTCCGCTCCATATTGATCTTTCCTTATCGGCAGGACACTTTGATAAATTGCAGATATGATACTGCATGGTAGAAAGTTCAAAAAAAACGACACCGATGTTGGCAGCGTCATACATAAATTCTTCCAGATCGGACTCATCCGCTGTTATATCCGTCATGTTCTCCACGACAATCGTATCATACTGCCCTGTAATCAGACGGGTAATCAGCATATTCACTGCATCCCTGTCAATATCCCTGTACGGTCCTTTGTTGACAATCGTTTCATTCATCAACGCTATCCCCGCCATGCTGCACTTCTGGCGGTTCTGCTGAATGAGCCGACGGATATTGCTTTCTGACTTGTTGGAATTCATAAACATGACTGCCGGATGCATAAGTACGCCGGCAGTGACACTTTTCACATTACTGCACATGATAATCACCTTATCTTTCTTCTATTTTCATTGACTGAAACAAAAGAGAAGTTTTTGCCGGCATTCCCCCTCTGTTCAATCTGAAAATATCAGACTGGCTCTCGCTTGTCCCCGAACCGGGTAACATACACTGGGATGGTTTCATCTCACACTGCGCCTCTGTCATAGCCCATAACATGAACTTCGTTCATGTATGACGGAATCCGCAGGCAGCCACTCCCGAAAAATGCTTTTCTCTGAAATTCCGGTGCCGTTCTATCTCATTATGTCTGGTTGCCATGCCAGTAGGCACAATCCTCTGCTCTTAAAAACTTACATTTTTTACCTTCACAGGCAACAATTTTATCCATTGCAGGTATGCCATCGCACGAAATGGGATTCTGCCACCCTTTTATCGCTACATAAGCATAGGCAGATAAAAAGGCGAAAATAAAATCAGGTGTATGCGTGTCCTATTTAGTTTTTCAAAGTTCAAGGCTCATGTGAGCCTGTAACTATGATAGGACAAAACACCTGATTTTTTTACTACACAGATTGCCGAGTAGGACGGTGTAATCTGGTGATTTTATGTGAATCCCATTTCATGTACGATATATCATTGATAGATAATATGAAAACAAAGGAGATTCCACTATGAACGATTTACAGATACTTATTGATAACTACTTAGAGTATTGCAAGAGTCAAAAAAGGCTTGACAGTAAAACAATAAACGCATACCGAATTGATTTAAGGCAATTTTCAGAACAGAATATTACCCAAAATGCATCCAGTATTACCTCGGATATGTTAGAAAACTATGTTGCAACACTCCATCAAAAATACAAACCAAAAACGGTAAAGAGAAAAATTGCATCGTTAAAAGCACTTTTTCATTATCTTGAGTACAAGGAAATCATTACTATAAATCCGTTTAATAAAATACAACTGCGTTTTAGAGAACCGGCTATTCTTCCAAAAACGATTCCTTTGCATACCGTTGAGACATTCCTATCTGCCATATACAACCAATATCACAACACAACAACCACTTACCAAAGGGATTGTGCACTAAGAGATGTAGCCGTTATAGAATTACTTTTTGCTACAGGGATGAGAATTTCCGAACTATGTTCTTTAAAAATTAGTGATGTGAATTTGTATGACAGAACTGTTTTAATATATGGAAAAGGAGCCAAAGAACGGATTATTCAAATCGGAAATGATGATGTGACAAAAATTCTAAATACATACAAAAACACTTTCCTAACCGAAATGCAAAAGTGCAATCACTTTTTTGCAAATCCAAACGGAACTGCATTATCCGATCAATCTGTGCGGCGCATGATTAAGAAATATACCTCTCTTGCCGGCATTGAATTACATATCACACCGCATATGTTCCGCCATACTTTTGCTACAAGTCTCTTGGAGGCTGACGTAGACATCCGTTATATTCAGGAAATGCTGGGGCATAGTTCTATAAACATCACGGAAATCTATACCCATGTTGCCATGTCAAAGCAAAGGGATATCCTCACAACAAAACATCCAAGAAAGAATTTTGAAATATAATTTTAAAAAGACAACTCCGAGTATGGGTTGTCTTTTTGAATGATAATCAGGAGTTATCTGTTGGATGTGTTGAATGAGAATGGTATGGATAATTAGGAATTATTGGGTGGATTTCAGCAATCAAGTAGATGAGATGGAAGACAATCTATCGTTATCTGTTGGAAATACAATAGAATTTCGATATAAGATAATACACAATTATTGAATATTGGAAAAATAGAAATAAACCACAAGATGGAGGGTTTAGTTTATGATAGAATATGCGGGGTTAAATGGACGAAATCAATTGGTTAACGATTTAGCGGATAAATTCGAGACCCAAACAGCTTCCAGGGTCACGTTTATACATGCCCGATGCGGACAAGGAAAATCATATATTGTAAATCATATTATAAAAAAATTAGAAGCTAGTGAAAAAATCAAAGTCTATTGTAGTTGTAGTGATGAAATTATATCCCCGACAGATAATGCCCTTATAAATTCGAGAAGGTTAAATTCTCTTAGTGCTACCGCAGGAAATCCTGCGTTTTCTTTTGGACTTGGTATAGGGTGGGAAAATAATAATTCAATTTATAATAAGATACGCAATTTATTATCTGCTAAATTTAAAAATAATATTTTGATCTGTGTTGAAAATATTAGCGACGTTTCAGATGAGTTGCGCTTTCTGACAACCTCCATTATTCAAAATATTCAGAAATTAGAAAAGGAATTAAAAAAGAAGATATTTTTACTTATTACTGATACACAGGATATCTATAGGGAGGTTATCCATAAATATATAAATTCATGTGAAACTATATCGTTACCCCCATATTCTATAAATGATACGCGGGATTTTTTATTGCAAAAAGGTGTACTACATGGTGCTTCAGAAGAAAATTTAAAACGTATTTTTGAATTAAGTCAGGGAAATTTAGAAGTAGTGGATTTCCTCTATGAAGAGTTTTTAGTAAATGAGAATGGATATATTTCAACGTTGCAAGATGTTGTTACGAAAAGAATATCCACTATAAAGTCTCAGGGCGAAAAACATGATATAAGTGGAAAGAAAATGGAAACTATCGTTTTCGCAGCATCTTTGGCATTAAAAAAATTTTCTGCTCAGTTTTTACGACATATAGTAGCAGAAAAGATTGAGGATGTTAAAGATGGACTAGATATTGCCAAAGACGAGGCATTATTGGAAAAAGATTTTAAAAAGTATTATAGTTTTATTTCGGCAGATATACAAAATTATATTGCAAAAATAACTATGGAGAGGCACGAAGAAATATTAATTACTTATTACAAATTTTATACTTTAAATGAACAAGATGAATATTATTTTAGAGCATATTATATCTGTCTCTTATACACATCTCCGAGCCCACGAGACCCTAA
>ENA-OZAC01000628-OZAC01000628.1-human-gut-metagenome-genome-assembly--contig:-NODE-628-length-14953-cov-9.860921_pt1 | contig 14953 bp, 16 predicted proteins | sample MGYA00243298_ERZ653493 | MGnify/ENA primary metagenome ERZ653493 (study PRJEB26926, sample SAMN06165177) | human gut metagenome | biome: ENVO:00009003; feature: ENVO:2100002; material: ENVO:00002003...
ACGAGATGTCTTAGGGTCTCGTGGGCTCGGAGATGTGTATAAGAGACAGCAAGGAGCGCAGCCCCTCCTGCGGCTCCGGGGCCGTATATGACGGCACGTTCTCCGGCACGCTGACGGCGGGCTGGGGCGTTGCTGCCGGGCTTCTGCGGGAGCAGGGCATCCGGGTGCTGGGCGAGTCCCGGCTGGAGGAGCTTCTGCGGCAGGACGTCCGTTAAAATCACAACAGAATACGACAAAAAACTGTGAGATTCGGAGAAAATTACAAACACCATTGACACAGCACGCGGAAGTTGGTAAAGTAATACCGTAAGCGGTCGGGAACGTTACCGGTAATGTTTCCACGCTGTGGAATGGCCCAGGAAGGAGACGAAGCGCGGTATATGACCATCAAGGATATTGCGCGGCAGTGCGGCGTCAGCGTCAGCACGGTGTCGCGGGTGCTCAATGACCGTCCGGACGTGAGCCCGGAGAACCGGCGCAAGGTGCTCTCCGCCATTCAGCAGTCCAATTACATTCCCAACAACACCGCCAGGGATCTGGTGAAAACCAAGTCCGACGCCATCGGCCTGGTGGTGCGGGGCGTGTCCAACCCGTTTTACACGGATATCATCCGGGTCATCGAGGAGCAGGTCACCGCCCGGGGCTATACCCTGGTGATGCAGCAGATCGGCACCTGCGACGACGAGGTGAAGCGGGGCGCCATGATGGAGCGGGAAAAGCGGCTGCGGGGCCTGATTTTGTTGGGTGGCCGGTCCGACTATTCGCCCCAGGAGCTGGCGCCGCTGAACATCCCCTTTGTCTGCTGCTCCTACAGCAACCAGTACGGCACCCTGCCGTCGGATTCCTATGCGTCGGTATCCATTGCCGACGAGGAGGAGGCCTACCGGGCGGTGTCGGAGCTGTATCGGTGCGGGCACCGGCGCATTGCGGTGCTGGTATCCGGCGCGGAGGACCGCTCCATCAGCCAGCTGCGGTATCAGGGCTATGTCCGGTCCCTGGCGGATCACGGCCTGCCCCTGGAGCAGGAGCTGGTCATCGAGGCCGGGTCCTTCGACATCCGGCAGGCGTATCTGGCGGTGCGGCGGCGGCTGGTGGAGGGGGCGCGGTTCACGGCCCTGTTCGCCATCTCCGACAACATGGCCATCGGGGCCATGCGGGCCCTGCGGGAGGCCGGGCAGCAGATCCCCCGGGACTGCTCCGTCATCGCCATCGACGGGCTGACGATGTCCGAGTACATCAACCCCACCCTGACCACCCTGTGCCAGCCTATGGAGCACATGGGACGGCGCAGCGTGGAGATCCTGCTGGACATGGTGGAGCACCGGGGCGGACCCATCCGGGAGACTGCCCACACCACCCTGCGGACCGGGGAATCCGTCCGCGACATTTCTTAGTTTTTCCGGCGGAAACCGCCTGAAAAATATATAATGAAGGAGAATTGATCATGAAGAAAACTCTTGCATTGATCCTGGCCGCTGTCATGGCTCTGTCCCTGGTAGCCTGCGCCAAGACCCCCGCAAACGGCGGCACGGAGACCAAGGGCTCCGTGTATTACCTGAACTTCAAGCCCGAGGCCGATCAGGCCTGGCAGGATCTGGCCAAGACCTACACCGAGCAGACCGGCGTGGAGGTCAAGGTCGTCACCGCCGCCTCCGGCCAGTATGACACCATGCTGACCTCCGAGCTGGACAAGTCCGCTCCTCCCACCATGTTCCAGGTGGGCAACCAGGGCGCCGTCAACTCCTATGGCGATTTCTGCTATCCTCTGGATAACACCGACGTCATGAAGGAAATGACCACCCAGGACTTCAACCTGAAGAATGCCAACGGCGAGACCGTGTCCATCGGCTACTGCTATGAGGCCTTTGGCATCATCGTCAACAAGGCTCTGCTGAAGCAGGCCGGCTATGAGATCACCGATATCACCAACTTTGAGACCCTGAAGAAGGTCGCCGACGACATCCACAGCCGCGCTGCCGAGCTGGGCTTTGACGCCTTCAGCTCCGCCGGCCTGGAGGGTTCCTCCAGCTGGCGCTTCTCCGGCCATCTGGCCAACATGCCCCTGTTCTATGAGTTCCGGGATGACAAGGTCACCTCTCAGCCCGCCAGCATCAAGGGCACCTATCTGGACAACTTCAAGAACGTCTGGGATCTGTACACCACTGACTCCGCCACCACCGGTGCTGCTCTGACCACCGCCACCGGCGACGCCTCCGAGGCCGAATTCGGCCAGGGCAAGGCTGTGTTCTATCAGAACGGTTCCTGGGAGTATGCCAACCTGGTCACCAGTGATGACAAGGGCTTCAAGATGAACCCCGAGGATTTGGCTATGATCCCCATCTACTGCGGCGTTGAGGGCGAGGAGAAGGCCGGTCTGTGCTGCGGCACTGAGAACTGCTGGGCCGTCAACAAGAACGCCAAGGAAGAGGACATCCAGGCCACCCTGGACTTCATGAAGTGGGTCGTCACCTCCGACGAGGGCACCACCATGCTGGCCGAGCAGTTTGGCCCCTGCCCCTTCAAGAACGCCAAGACTCCCGCCAACGTGTTCTTTGCCGATGCCAACGCCTATACCGCTGCCGGCAACTACATTGTGACCTGGGCCTTCAACTGGACCCCCGCCGTGGATGACTGGCGTGCGGGTGTGGTGGATGCTCTGACCCAGTACACCGTCAACGGCGGCAGCTGGGACAACGTCAAGACCGCCTTCGTGGACGGCTGGGCCACCCAGTATGCCAAGGAGAACGGCTGAGCTATAAGCGCTCCGTTGTAACGCAATAGGACCGGGGGCGGGCTTATCGCCCGCCCCCGATTTTTCTCACCCGCGGCGCACAGAGCTGTTGGCCGGTATGGACCGGGCAAGAGCTCCGGGCGCCGCCCGGAAAATACATAGATAGGAGAGAGGCGTCATGAAACTTCCGAAACACCGCCGGGACGAGGCCGCGCTGAATTCCCGGCTGATCCGCCGCCCCATCAAGCGCATGGTGTGGCTGTTTTTGCTGCCCACCTTCGGGGCCTTCTGCATCGGCTTCCTGTACCCCTTCTTCAAGGGGCTGTTTCTGTCCTTCTGCAACTTCCGCATCACCAGTCAGTGGACCTGGACGGGACTGGACAACTACCGGAAAGCCTTTCAGGACCCCGGCTATATGCACGCATTCTGGTACACGGCGCTGTTCGCCCTGGTGAGCCTGCTGGCCATCAACCTGTTCGCCTTCACCATCGCCTACGCCCTGACCCAGAAGTTCAAGGGCACCAACGTGTTCCGCACGGTGTTCTTCCTGCCCAACCTCATCGGCGGCATCGTGCTGGGCTATATCTGGTCCATGATCTTCGACGGCATCCTCATCAAGTACAACACCTCCGTGATCCTGGAGACGAAATACGGCTTCTGGGGTCTGGTGATCCTGGTGTGCTGGCAGCAGATCGGCTATATGATGATCATCTACATTGCCGGACTCCAGGCGGTGCCTGAGGACATGCTGGAGGCGGCCCGCATCGACGGCGCCAACCGCTGGCAGACCCTGTGGCGGGTCACCATCCCCAACGTGATGCCCTCTATCACCATCTGCATGTTCCTGAGCCTGACCAACGGCTTCAAGCTGTTTGACCAGAACCTGGCCCTGACCGCCGGACGTCCCTTCCAGCAGCTGGGCAACGGAGAGACCATCAAAACAACGGAAATGCTGGCCCTGAACATCGTCAACGCCTTCGGCACCAGCGGCGGCGGAAACCGCGGCGTGGGTCAGGCCAAGGCCGTGATCTTCTTCATCGTGGTGGCGGCCATCAGCATCATCCAGCTTCAGGCCAACCGCCGCAAGGAGGTGCAGCAATGATCAGATCCGATGCTCTGCGCCGCAGAGAGCGCCGTCAGGCCCTGCTGACGGTGGTATTCACCATCATCTCCGTGCTCTATCTGATGCCGGTGTTCCTGGTGCTTATCAACTCCCTGAAGGCCAACGCCTTTGTCAACACCGAGACCTTCAAGCTGCCCACGGCGGAGTCCTTCGTGGGGCTGAAGAACTATGTCAAGGGCATGACCTTCGGCAACTTCGCCTTCTATAAGGTGGTGTTCTACAGCTTCTTCATCACCATCACCTCCACGGCCCTGATCCTGGTGTGCACGTCCATGGCGGCGTGGTATATCTCCCGGGTGGGGAGCCTGGTCAGCAAGATCGTGTACTACCTGTGCGTGTTCTCCATGGTGGTCCCCTTCCAGATGGTCATGTACACCCTGGCCCGGACGGCGGACCAGATGCACCTGAACACCCCCTGGACCATTCCGGTGATCTATCTGGGCTTCGGCGCAGGTCTGGCGGTGTTTATGTTCACGGGCTTTGTCAAGAGCCTGCCCCTGGAGATCGAGGAAGCCGCCGCCATCGACGGCTGCGGCCCTGTGGGCACCTTCTTCCGGGTGGTGCTGCCCATGCTGAAGCCCACCATGATCTCCGTGGGCGTGCTGGAGATCATGTGGGTATGGAACGACTATCTGCTGCCCAGCCTGGTGCTGGATATCAACCAGTACCGCACCATTCCCATTCACATCCAGTATCTGAAGGGCAGCTACGGCACCGTGGACATGGGCGCCACCATGGCCCTGATCATGCTGAGCATCCTGCCGGTGATCATCTTCTATCTGTGCTGCCAGAAGCACATCATCAAGGGCGTGGCCGCCGGAGCCGTGAAGGGCTAAAAAAAACAAAGCATTTTTCTGATAAGTGAGTTGACTGACATATGAATCGTTGCAGCGGCATTTTGATGCCGGTATTTTCCCTGCCGTCTCCTTACGGCATCGGGACTCTGGGCAAGGCCGCCTATGACTTTGCCGATTTTCTCCACGCCGCCGGGCAGCGCTGCTGGCAGATGCTGCCCCTGGGCCCCACCAGCTATGGCGACTCCCCCTATCAGAGCTTTTCCACCTACGCCGGGAATCCCTATTTCATCGACCTGGATATGCTGATAGAGGACGGATTGCTGGAAAAGAGCGAGGTGCAGGAGCAGAACTGGGGCACCGAACCCCGGTACGTGGACTACGGAAAGATCTACGAAAGCCGCTTCGCCGTACTGCAGAAGGCCAAGGACCGGGGCTGGGAGCGGGACCACGCGGAGGTGGCCGCCTTTCAGGCGGAGAACAGCCGCTGGCTGCCGGACTACGCCCTGTACATGGCCTGCAAGCGCCATTTTGGCATGCGCTCCTGGACCGAGTGGGAGGACGCGGACATCCGCCTGCGGAAATCCCCGGAGGTGCTGGAGCGGTACCGCACCCTGCTGCGGGAGGACGTGGAGCTGTTCACCTATCTGCAGTTCCTGTTCTTCCGCCAGTGGAACAGGCTGCGGGACTATCTCCACGGCCTGGACATTCAGGTCATTGGCGACCTGCCTATTTATGTGGCCATGGATTCCGCCGACGTGTGGGCGGAGCCGGAGAGCTTCCAGCTGGACGACCAGTGCGTTCCCACGGAGGTATCCGGCGTGCCGCCGGACTACTTCAGCGCCGACGGTCAGCTCTGGGGCAATCCCCTGTACGCCTGGGACCGCATGCAGGCCGACGGCTTCGGCTGGTGGATCCGCCGGGTGGACGGGGCCTCCAAGCTGTATGACGTGATCCGCATCGACCATTTCCGGGGCTTCGAGGCCTATTGGGCCGTGCCCTACGGCGAGACTACCGCCAAAAACGGCCATTGGGTCAAGGGCCCGGGCATGAACCTGGTGGGGGTGCTCACCGGTTGGTTCCCCCAGCTGCGGTTCATCGCCGAGGATCTGGGCTATCCCACTCCCGGCGTCCGGCAGCTGCTGCAGGATTCCGGCCTGCCGGGCATGAAGGTGCTGGAATTTGCCTTCGATTCCCGGGATACCAGCAGCTATCTCCCCCACTCCTACGGGGAGAACTGCGTGTGCTACACCGGCACCCACGACAACAGCCCCCTGGCCCTGTGGAAGGACGAGGCCGCGCCGGAGGACATCGCCTATGCCCGGGAATACCTGGGGCTCAACGATGGGGAGGGCTTCAACTGGGGCATCATCCGGGGCGGCATGAGCTCCGTGGCCCGGCTGTTTGTGGCCCAGATGCAGGACTATCTGGAGCTGGGTCTGCACCACCGCACCAACGTCCCCGGCACCCAGAGCGGCAACTGGCAGTGGCGTCTGCTGCCCGATGAGGCCACGCCGGCCCTGGCCCGGCGCATCCGCCGCGTCACGGAGCTGTACGGCCGCTGAACCCAACCGATCCCGTTTCATTGCGAACTTCTCTTAAAACGTATGAACCCCGGCGCGGTGCGCCGGGGTTCATACGTTCTGTTCGTTGTGTTGGCTCTCCATCAGGCGGCGGGCCTTTCTCCTGGCCCGGGTCAGGGCCATGCGGACGCTGTCGGGCTTCACGCCCAGCTCCCGGGCCAGCTCCCCGTCCGAATAGTCCAGGATATACCGGGCCTCCAGCAGCCAGCGGGTGTTCTCGTCCAGCCGGGGCCACACCTGGGCCAGGGCGTCCAGCTCCAGGCGGCGCAGCACCCGGTCCTCCACCTCCTGCCGCTCATCCGGGACCTCCGGTCCGCCGTCCAGCGGCAGCCAGGGATGGCGGCCGCTGTCCCGGACGGCGTTATAGGCCGTGTGGCGGCAGGCGGCGGCAATATACCCCGCCAGCCCCTCCGGCTCCAGCCGGCGCAGGGTGTCCAGATGGTCGATGAGCCGCAGCAGGGTGGTTTGCAGCACGTCCTCCGTGGCCCACTTGTCGCCCAGGATATCATGGATGGTGCGATACATCAGCCGCTGATACTTCACAAACAGGCGGGTCATATAGGCCCGGTCGTCATCGTCCCGGATCGCAAGGATGCAGATCGGCAGCATATGGACCCTCCTCTCCCCGGCGGCAGCCGCCGGACCGAAAATTCGATGTTTTATATTATAGAGGCCGTTCCCGGAAAAGCAAGAAAATTTTTCAAAAACCCGGTTGCAAATTCCCGGAACCGGTGTTACTTATATAGAGGGGTTACCAGGAAAGCGAAATCTGCGAAAGGAAGTGGATGCAATATGAACAACCGTCAACAGGCCCGGGAGGAGGCCCTGTTTGTTCTGCTGATGGACCAGGTGGCCCGGCAGCAGGACCGGCAGGCCCGGCGGCTGGGCCGGGCGCTGGAGGAGGACCCGGAGGCGGCCCTGTCCCCTGCCCTGCAGCAGCGCTGCATGCAGACCCTTCGCCGGGGCTTCCGCCGCCGGGACCGGCAGGCGGCAGGCCGGACCACCCGCCGCGTCATGAGCCGGGTGGCCGTGGCGGTGCTGGCGGCGGTGCTGTGTCTCACGGCGGCCTTCGCCGTGTCCCCTACCCTGCGCAGCAAGACCCTGCACTGGGCGGCAAAGGTGTTCCCCACCCACACGGAGCTGCGGCTGAACCCTGACGCCGCCCCCGCCAACGGCCAGATCTATGAGCCGGTGGTGAACTGGCTGCCTGTGGGGCTGACCCTGGAGGAGCAGCGGTCCGACTGCGGATTTTCCCATTATCATTACACCGACTCCGACGGCTGCTGGCTGGACGTGGAGCTGCTGCTTTTCAGCAGCGGCGGCGCCATGAACCTGGACACGGAAAATGCCGACGTCCGGGAGACGGTCATCAGCGGCTATCCGGCCATCACCATCCACAAGGAGGGCGTGTCCGTGGCCGCCTGCACCCTGGAGGACCTGAACGCCATCCTGCTGGTCACCGGCCAGGGCTTCTCCGTGGACGACGTGGTCCGGGTGGCGGAAAGCGTCCGCCTGCAATAGCGGGGCCGCCAGTCATTCCCATTCTTTCCCCACCACCGAGGGCGCCAAGCACAAGGAGTGCACCGTGTGTCCGGAGGATAAGGAGTAGCTTTCTATAAACAGTCAACCAGGGGCAGCCCCGCGCGGGACCGCCCCTGGTTGATCGTTTTAGAGTTTTCAGCGATGCCGCAGCTTACAGGCTGTTCAGATAGTCCCGCACCTCCCGAACGCCGATGAAGGCGTGGGGGCCTGCCTCGTACCGGGGGTCGGCGGAGGTCAGGCACACCAGCAGGTCATCGGGATAGTCCGAGATGAAGAAGTACACCGGGGCATAGGAATCTGCCGGGTATTCATAAATCAGGTACGTTCCCTCGTCCAGCTTCATATAAAGCATGGTCTGGTCCAGCTTCCGACCCAGTTCCTCTATCTGTTCGTTTTTGTCCAGCTCCGCATCCATCAGCGACCGGATCATGGTGGTCAGGTGCTCATACTCGTCGCTGCCCTTTTCAAAAACGGACTTCTCCCGGCCATTTTTGGCCAGAACGATCCGCTCCGGGTCCGCCAGCTCGCCCAGGGATAGCTCCTGATATGGGTGGTCCCTGTAGTCCTCGGGATTGGCCCACTCCACCTTCTGCCCACACCCGGCCAGCAGCAAGAAGCACAGCGCCAGGGGCAGAAGAATTTTCAGCAATTTCATGTCGTCGCTTCCTTCCTTCCAATTCGAATGCGTTTGTTTGCACTGACAATAGGGATTATACCATATAAATTATGAAATGTAAATACGGAAGTTTGATTTTCGTTTTTCTTCGCGCTTTCGACTGTTCTGAAAAACTCGTCAACACGGTGTCGAATAACGTCCTTTTGTTTTCTTCCATTTTCCGGTTGCACCCGGGCGGCGGAGGGTGTATAATACGAATCGTTCAAAATTGAACCTTTCAAAATCGGAGGAATCACCATGACCAACGCCTATCAGGTATACACCGCCGCCCGGCAGCTGCTGGAGGGGTACGCTGCCGCCATGCAGCCCCTGTGCCGCCGGGAGGGTCTGGCCCCCAACGGGGTGGACATTCTGCTGTTTCTGGCCAACAACCCGGGCCTGGACACCGCCCGGGACGTGTGCACCTATCGGGGACTGAAGCCGGGCATCGTCTCCTTCCACGTGGAGAAGCTGGTGCAGGAGGGGTATCTGCTGCGGCAGCCCGCCCCCGGGGACCGGCGCAAATGCCGCCTGGTGTGCACCGAGAAGGCCGGACCTGTGGTGCAGCAGGGCCGTGAGCTGCAGGAGACGTTTTTCCGCCGCCTGGCCCGGGGCCTGGAGCCGGAGGACCTGGCGGCCTTCCGACGCTGCCTGGAGGGCTTCCGCCGGAATCTATCCCAAATGACGCAGGAGGACGCGCAATGACGCAGGACAAGAAATTTCTGGGCACGGAGCCGGTGGGACGGCTCCTGTGGAAGCTGGCGGTGCCCACGGTGATCGCCCAGCTGGTGAATATGCTGTATAACATCGTGGACCGCATCTACATCGGCCATATCCCCGGCGACGGCAGCCTGGCCCTGACCGGCGTGGGGGTGTGCCTGCCCATCATCATGATTATCTCCGCCTTTTCGGCCTTTGTGTCCTCCGGCGGCGCGCCCCGGGCCTCCATCGCCATGGGCCGGGGGGACTATGACCAGGCCCAGCGGATTCTGGGCGGGTGCTTCACTTTACAGGCAGCCATTTCCCTGGTATTGACGGCGGTGCTGCTGATCTGGAACCGCCCATTGCTGCTGGCCTTCGGCGCCAGCGGGAACACCATTGAATATGCCGTCCAGTATATGCAGATTTATGCCCTGGGCACCCTGTTCGTGGAGCTGACCCTGGGCCTGAACGCCTTCATCACCGCCCAGGGCTTCGCCCGGGTGGGCATGAAAACCGTCCTCATCGGCGCGGTGTGCAACATCGTCCTGGACCCCCTGTTCATCTTCGCCCTGGACATGGGCGTCCGGGGGGCGGCCCTGGCCACGGTGCTGTCCCAGGCGGTATCCTGCGTATGGGTGGTGACCTTCCTGCGGGGGAAGCAGACCCTGCTGCGGCTGGAAAAGGCGTCCCTGCCCATCCGGCCCCGGCTGATTCTGCCCTGCGTGGCCCTGGGTACCGCCACCTTCATCATGCAGGCCAGCGAAAGCGTCATCTCCGTGTGCTTCAACGCCTCCCTGCTGAAATACGGCGGCGACCTGGCCGTGGGGGCCATGACCATCCTCTCCAGCGTCATGCAGTTTGCCATGCTGCCCCTGCAGGGCATCGCCCAGGGGGCTCAGCCCATCTCCAGCTATAACTTCGGCGCCGGCAGCGCCCGGCGGGTGCGCCAGACCTTCCGGCTGCTGCTGAAGGTCTGCCTGGGGTACGCCCTGGTGCTGTGGGCCTGCATCCAGCTGTTCCCCGGGGCCTTTGCCCGGATTTTCACGCCGGAGCCGGAGCTGGTGGCCTTCACCGCCGGGATGCTGCGGATCTACTGCGGGGCCCTGTTCCTGATGGGCATCCAGATCGCCTGCCAGATGACCTTCGTGTCCATCGGCAACGCCCCCTGCTCCATCGTGGTGGCGGTGCTGCGGAAGTTCGTGCTGCTGCTGCCGCTGATCTATCTGCTGCCCCACCTGCTGGCGGACCAGACCCGGGCCGTGTTCCTGGCAGAGCCTGTGGCCGATACCATCGCCGTCACCGGCACGGTGCTCCTGTTCAGCTTCCAGTTCCGCAAGGCCCTCCGCAGGCTGGAAAGCGACAACAAATCGTAATATCCAGCCAGAATATTGCGGCTTGTATACAAAAAGCATCCCCGGCAAAAGCCGGAGATGCCCGTATGCATCGTTGAAATGATTTACGCTGATTTCATTTTATTCCGGGGCATAATGGATGATAACCTCTACACCGCGGACATCCTTCTTTTCGATTGGGGTAAGCCCTATGGCAGCTGAAAAGTCTCCGCTCGAACTAATGCCAATGGATATGGATGGCGAAGCAGAAATCTTTGTGTGTGCGTAATCGCCCACAACGTTAAAATTAGACCGCAAGTCAGGGTATTTACAATAACCTCTGTACTGAAAATGAACTCGGAAATTCCTGTATAGGGTGGAAGAACTTAACCCATACGTATCGTTCGGTAGATTGAAATAGCAGGCAGATCCGTACCAATCGCCATGAATAGCGTTTGCATAATTGTTTTTGATATAGGTCGCTTTTTCGTCGTATTTCTTGACGCCAGCATTGATATACGTAATGCCGTAGATGTAGTAGCCATACTGTGTGCCTGTGTCTATCGCGCTCCCCATTGCGCACGCGCCAAGTGAGTCTGTCCCGCGAAAAGTCGGCATAGTCAGCCACTCGCTATCAACAGCATAAAGATACTGGGCATTTCCTTGATAGCTCACAGTGAGATCAACACGCATATAAGAATCTTGGAAATATTTTTTCTCTGTTGTGGAAAGAGTCGCCGCTCCCTCCACAGCATATTTATATTTGATGGCGTCCTGCGCGGAGTTCAATTCCGCCGACTCTGCCACGGCTTGTTCTTCAGGCAAATAAGTTACGTTTCCAGAGCTGTCAACTTTACTGTACGACGTCATAACGGTAATTTCTCGGCTTACAGCAAAGGACTGTAGGGTTTCATCATCAAGGCGATCAATGTTCTCTTTCTGCATTCCGACAGCAGCCAGCATAGCTTTGGTTTTCTCCATATTTTCCGTGAATTCCGAGTGTGTTTGGCGGCTCTCATAATCTTCGCTCTTGATAGAACGAGCTATTCTTCCGTATTCGTCTATTCTCTCAGAAATGCGAAAAGAATATCCGGCTTCCTCAACTGTTTTCATTGTATCATTGCCGGTAAGGTCTACCGCAAGGGAAGTGGGCATAAGCGAGAAAATCATAGCGAGTGCAAAAATGATAGATAAAACTTTCTTCATATAAGTTCTCCTCTCTCTGCATTGAATGTCCTACTGTCTGTACTGCTACTTCTTCTTTTTTCCCCTCAGTTGGTACATGATAAACGCCCCCATGGTAATGACGGCGAGAGCCGCTCCCATGTCCTCCAAGCCCGCCGAGCTCAACAGATATTCCGAAAAAAGGGTCCACGCCACATAGACGGCCAGGGAGCAAACCACACTGAGAATGACAACCCGCATAAGAATTCACCACCTTTCTGTTCAGAATTCTTCCTGTTTTTATTGATTATAACACACCAATAACCGAAATGCAAAGAATTTTTTCAATTCTCTACATTTTCATTTCCGGCGAAGCGACAACAAATTGTGATATCCGGCCAGAATATTGCGGCTTGTATACAAAAAGCATCCCCGGCAAAAGCCGGAGATGCCCGCTACTTCTTCTTTTTTCCTCTCAGTTGGTACATGATAAACGCCCCCATGGTAATGGCAGCAAAAGCTGCTCCTATGTCATATATACCATACGATATAATACTCACATATAACCCTGCAAAATAGGCGGCCAGGGAGCAAACCACACTGAGAATGACAACCCACACAAGAATTCACCACCTTTCCGTTCAAAATTTCTTCTTATATTGTTGATTATAACATATAAGAAGCTGGAACGCAAAGAGCTTTTTGACCTATTCAACATCTTTGCTGCCCGCAAAGCAGCAGCACATCATACAGGAGGAACCCATGGAAAACATCTCCATCATCCTGGGTGACATCACCCAATCCCGGGTGGATGCCATCGTCAACGCCGCCAACACCACCCTGCTGGGGGGCCTGGGGGTGGACGGGGCCATCCACCGGGCCGCCGGGCCCGGCCTGCTGGCCGAGTGCCGCACCCTGGGGGGCTGCGAAACCGGCCATGCCAAGCTCACCGGGGCCTATAACCTGCCCTGCCGCTATGTGATCCACACCCCCGGCCCCATCTGGCAGGGCGGCGATCACGGGGAGGCGGCCCTGCTGCGCAGCTGCTATCTCAGCTGCCTGGAGCTGGCCCTGGCCCACGGCTGCCGCACGGTGGATTTTCCCTCCATCAGCACCGGGGTATACGGCTATCCCCTGCCCCAGGCGGCCCATGTGGCCCTGAAGGCCATGACGGACTTTCTCCGGGACCACCCCGGCATGCACCTGCGGATGATCTGCCACAACCCCAACGCCCTCCGGGCCTATCAGGTGGACTGGAACATGTTCTATCAGGACGTGAAGCCCCACGCATAAAAACCGGGCGTGCCGCGCAGGCGGCACGCCCGGTTTTTGCAGATTCCGGTCAGATTTTGATGAGCTCATATTCCCGGCTGCCCATGCCCAGCTTTTCCGCGTGCTCCAGGCAGCTCATCCAGTCCGTCTCCGGATGGAGATGGTGGAAGTGGTCATGGCCGCAGTCCCCGGCGGCAGCGGCCCCCGGCAGGGGCGGCTGGGCGTTTACCGCGTCGGCGCAGGCCATGTCCAGGGCCACCGGGTCAAAGCTGGCAAACATGCCCACATTGGGGATGATGGCCGCGTCGTTCTCCGGATGACAGTCGCAGTTGGGAGACACGTCGATGACCAGGCTGATGTGGAAGCAGGGCCGCCCGTCCACCACCGCCTGGGCATATTCGGCGATCTTCCGGTTCAGATTGGTGACCGTCTCGTCCCAGTTCACCCGGATGGCGTCCCGGGGACAGACGGCGATGCACCGGCCGCAGCCCACGCACCTGCTGTGGTCGATGGTGGCCTTGCGGTCCGTAACGGTGACGCCGTTGTGGGCGCAGATGCGGGTGCAGGCGCCGCAGCCCACGCAGTGGTCCTGGGCCACATGGGGCTTCCCGGCGTTGTGCTGCTCCATTTTTCCGGCCCGGCTGCCGCAGCCCATGCCGATGTTCTTCAGCGCGCCGCCGAAGCCCGCCTCCTCGTGGCCCTTGAAATGGGTCAGGGAGATGAACACGTCCGCGTCCATCACCGCCCGGCCGATCTTGGCCTTCTGCACATACTCGCCGCCGCGCACCGGCACCTCCACCTCGTCGTTGCCCTTGAGGCCGTCGGCGATGATGATCTGGCAGCCGGTGGACAGGGGGGAGAACCCGTTGAGCATGGCGGCGTCCATGTGGTCCAGGGCGTTTTTCCGCCCACCTACATACAGGGTGTTGCAGTCGGTCAGGAAGGGCTTGCCGCCCCGCTCCTTCACGAAGTCCGCCACGGCCTTGGCCCAGTTGGGCCGCAGAAAGGCCAGGTTGCCGGGCTCGCCGAAGTGCAGCTTGATGGCCGCGAACTTGTCCTCAAAGTCGATCTGGCCCATACCGGCGGTTTTCATCAGACGGGTCAGCTTCTGGGGCAGATTTTCCCGATAGTCGGCCCGCAGGTCGGCCCAATAAACTTTCGATGCCACTTGGAGATCCTCCTTGAATCTGAGATGGTCATAGTGTATCATATTCCCACGGAATTTGTCACGCTTTTTTGAAGGGAGGCGGTATGTATGCGCCTGCTGACTCATATCGTATCCCCGGAGCAGGAGGGCTGGCCCCTGCGGCGGCTTCTGCGGCAGGAGCTGCGCATTTCCGGCAGCTTCCTGTCCCGGCTGAAATGGCGGCCCGGGGCCATCCTGGTCAACGGACGGCCTGCCACCGTGGCGGCAGTGCTCCATGCCGGGGACGCCGTCACCGCCGACGTGTCGGACCTGCCCGGGGAGAATCCCCATATCCGGCCGGTGGACTATCCCCTGGACATCCTGTGGGAGGATGAGGACCTGCTGGTGCTGAACAAGCCCGCGGGCATCGCCATCCACCCGGCGGCCCTGACGGAGGAGACCGTCACCGTGGCCGGCGCCGTGTGCCACTATCTGGGCCAGGGGAGCTTCCACTGCGTCAACCGCCTGGACCGGGGCACCACCGGGGTCATGGTGGTGGCCAAAACCGGGTATGTCCACCGGCTGTGCATGGAGCAGCTCCACTCCGGCGACTTCCGCCGGACCTATCTGGCGGTGTGCAGCGGCGTGCCCAGCCCGGCGGCGGGGTCCATCGACCTGCCCATCGGCCGGGAGCCGGACTCCCTGCTGCGGCGGCGGGTGGACCCGGCGGGTCTGGCGGCCCACACGGACTATGAGACCCTGTGGCAGGGGCCGGACCGGGCCCTGCTGCGGCTGACCCCCGGCACCGGCCGCACCCACCAGCTGCGGCTGCACCTGTCGGCTATCGGCCACCCCCTGCTGGGGGACTGGCTCTACGGCCAGGAGGACCGAACCCTGATCCTGTCTCTTATACACATCTCCGAGCCCACG
>ENA-OZAC01000631-OZAC01000631.1-human-gut-metagenome-genome-assembly--contig:-NODE-631-length-14914-cov-10.709738_pt1 | contig 14914 bp, 10 predicted proteins | sample MGYA00243298_ERZ653493 | MGnify/ENA primary metagenome ERZ653493 (study PRJEB26926, sample SAMN06165177) | human gut metagenome | biome: ENVO:00009003; feature: ENVO:2100002; material: ENVO:00002003...
TGAGCTATACCCCCATATGGAAGAGAGTGTAAATATTGAGTTTTAAGTGCGGGGGTTGTTTACCGCTTCAACCGCTCTCCCAGCTGAGCTATACCCCCATATGGAAGAGAGTGTAAATATTGAGTTTTAAGTGCGGGGGGTTGTTTACCGCTTCAACCGGGCTCCCAGCTGAGCTATACCCCCATGGAACCAGAAGCCCTTAATTTTACTGGACTTCCGTGATATTAACTTTTAGATGCCGCGTTGTGATTGCGGGTTGCTTTACTGGTGACTTGCTCTCCCAGGTTAACTACGAATCCCGTACCTACAGATACGCTCTTAGGCAGGTGCTTTCGAAGGATATCAGTCAAAATTATTTCTTTATATCTTCCGTCTTCTGGCCAATGGTGGTCATCAATAAAGTTCCGTAGTCGGCCTTTGATGGATAGTAATTCTTTTGAAATAGACTTTTGATATTCTAAATAGTTTGGCATATAACTTCCCCTTCAACATCTTCAATTAGCCGTAGGATTACAAATACTTCTCCTTTAGCAATTTTGCCGCCCTTACATGTGCAATATTGGAACTTTTATAAAGTTCGTCTACTAACCGTTCTTTTCCTCAACCCTACAATCCAGCGCCGTACAGATCTTCAGAAGTATCTCCGTTGTGACATGGCCATTCCGCCCCATTTTAGTCACAGACGCCGGGCTAATGCCCGCCTTTTCAAACAGGTCCTTTTTCTTCATATTCTTATCGATGAGCAGCTTCCAGAGTTTTTTAACTCACAGGCATAAAAATCTCCTCCGTACCGATATACAAAAATGCTCCGCCGCTTGGCAGAGCATTCGGTCTATTGCAGCCATACTGCCAAGGCCTATTCCAACACATGACAGCGTTGTTTGTAATGATAGCATATTTGGTCAGAGAAAGCAAGAAAATGATAGATCCGCACGAATTCCTCCAGGTTTTCCGGAAAAATAAATGTCTTTTGCAGAAATTACCTATCTTATACCAAAACCTGTTAAAAAGCTTGAAAGGCTTTTTATAGTGCCGAAGGTGCTTTCGTTTTTCATGAGACGTCACATCGCGCTTTCACACGCCGTGCGTGCGAAAGCCTGAGAAGAATTCTTGTTCAGGTACACGCCCCGGCCAAAAAATAATTGCAATTTATTTGCCGCCTGCGGGCGGCAAACTCTGCGAGGCTTTTAATATTTTTTTCGTTAGGCTAAGGAAAAGACGGGATTTTGTAACAGTTTCGTTAATAATTGCCCGCCCCTCTTGCGCGCGGCGCTTTAGAATGTTAAAATTCTTTAAAATGTTTTTTACAGTCGTGTAACAACTGACTTATAATGCGCAAGGAGCGATACGATTATGCCCAAATTCAGCGTAAAGAAGCCGCTGACGGTGTTCGTGGCGGTGCTGGCCATTGTGGTGCTGGGTGTGGTGGCCTATCTGAAGATGACCCCCGACCTGATGCCCAACATGGACTTCCCCTATGTGATCCTGGTGACCACCGACCCCGGGGCCAGCCCCGAAACTGTGGAGGCCGACATCACCAAGCCCCTGGAGCAGTCCATGGCCACCCTGGACCGCATCAAGAATGTCACCTCCAGCTCCATGGACAGCGTGTCCATGGTGGTGCTGGAGTTTGAGGACGGGGTGAACATGGACACCGTCAGCGTGGATATCCAGCAGAAGATCAACCAGCTGAAGGGCTCCTGGGGCAACACCGTGGGCGACCCCTATGTGCTGAAAATGAACCCCTCCATGCTGCCGGTGCAGGTGGCGGCCCTGTCCTATGACGGCAAGGACATCACCCAGCTGTCGGACTTCGTCAACGACACCCTGTCCCCCAAGCTGGAGGGCATCACCGGCGTGGCCAGCGTCACCGTCAGCGGCACGGTGGAGCGTCAGCTCCATGTGATCCTCAGCCAAAAGAAGCTGGATGCTCTGTCCCAGCGGCTGTCCGATGCCATTGCGAAGCAGCTGGACGACGCGGCGGGGCAGCTGGCCTCCGCCCGGGGCCAGGTCAACAGCGCCAAGGCGGCTATCCGCAGCGCCGAGGAATCCGCCGTCCGGGACGCCGTGACCCAGGCCCTTACCACCATCCAGGACAGTCTGAAAACCATGCGGGACAGCCGGGACCAGCTCCAGGACAACCTCCGGGAGCTGGCGGACATTCAGCGGGAGAAGGCCCGGCTGGAGGCGGAAAACGCCCCGTATCAGGCGAAGATCGAGGCCATCCGCCAGAACCCCTCCATGACGGAGGAGGAAAAGCAGGCAGCCATCGCCGAAATCGAAAGTGACCCCGAATACGTCCGCATCCAGGCGGAGCTGGCGGCGCTGGATCTGCGCATGGCGGCCCTGGGCGTCAAGTGGGACGAGGCCGTCCAGCGGGCCAAGGAGTGGCAGAAGCAGCTGGAGGAGCTGGAAAAGCAGCTGCGCGACCTGGAGACCGACGAGGGTGTGGCCAAGCTGGCGGACCAGGTATCCGCCGGGGTCCTGACCATGACCGACGCCGTGAACCAGATCATCTCCGCCAACATCCAGCTGGACAGCGCCCTGAGCCAGATCGACCAGGGACTCCAGACCCTGGAGGAATCCCGCTCCACCGCCCTGAGCCAGGCGGACCTGTCCTCCAGCCTGAGCCTACCCACCATCACCGCCCTGCTGACGGCCCAGAACTTCTCCATGCCCGCCGGATATCTGAAGGAGGACGGCGTGAACTACATGGTTTCCGTGGGCGATGCCATCGACACCCGGCAGGACCTGGAGGACCTGGTGCTCTTTGACCTGGGAATGGACGGCATCGACCCCATCCGCATGAAGGACGTGGCCGACGTGGCCATCACCGACAACTCCTCGGAGATCTACGACAAGCTCAACGGCAAGGACGGCGTCATCGTCTCCCTCAACAAGCAGTCCACCTACGCCACGGCGGAGGTGTCCAACAACATCAACGACCGCTTCCGGGAGCTGGAGGCGGAGTACGAGGGGCTTTCCTTCGTACCCCTGATGGACCAGGGGGACTACATATACCTTATCATCAACTCCATTCTGTCCTCTCTGGGCTGGGGCGCGCTGTTCTCGGTGCTGATCCTGTACCTGTTCCTGCGGGACCTGCGTCCCACCGTCATCACCCTGTGCTCCATCCCCATCAGCGTGATCTTCGCCGTGGTGCTGATGTACTTCTCCGGCGTTACCATCAACATGATCTCCCTGTCGGGCCTGGCCGTGGCGGTGGGTATGCTGGTGGATAACTCCGTGGTGGTCATTGAGAATATCTATCGCCTGCGCTCCAAGGGGGCCACCGTCATCCAGGCGGCGGTATCCGGGGCCCGGCAGGTGCTGGGCGCCATCGTGGCCTCCACCCTGACCACCGTGTGCGTGTTCCTGCCCATCGTGTTCGTGGAGGGCATCACCAAGCAGCTGTTCACGGACCTGGCCCTGACCATGACCTATTCCCTGCTGGCCAGCCTCATCGTGGCCCTGACCCTGGTGCCCGCCATGGCCGCCGGTATGCTCCGCAAGGAGAAGCCCCAGAAGCCGGGACTGCTGGATAAGGTCTACCCCGCCTATCGCAAGGCGGTGTCCTGGTCCATCCACCACAAGCTGGTGGTGCTGGGGGTGTCCCTGCTGCTGCTGGTGGGCTCCGCCGGAGCCGCCCTGGCCCGGGGCTTCGCCTTTATGCCCAATATCGACATGAACACCGTGAACCTGACCATCTCCATGCCCGAGGGCTGCACCCGGGAGCAGGCGGTGGCCCTGGCGGACAAGGCCCTGCAGCGCATCGCCGCCGTGGACAACGTGGAAACCGTGGGCGCGATGATGTCCTCCGCCTCCGGCACCGGGAGCATGGACATGACCAGTATGATGACCGCCGGCGGCGGGGAATACGACGTCACCGCCTACATCACCCTGCCGGAGGGGGCCTCCGGCGCAGAGGCCGGCAAGCAGATGGAGGCCGCCTGCGCCGGTATGGACTGCACCGTCACCGCCTCCGGGGCCATGGACACCTATATGTCCTACCTCACCGGCAGCGGCATCACCCTGAACGTCTACGGCGACGACATGGAGCAGATGCAGTCCGCCGCCCGTGACCTGGCGGCAAAGCTGGCCACCGTCCCCGGCACGGAGAACGTGTCCGACGGCCTGGAGCAGGCGGCCGCCGCCCTGCACCTGTCCGTGGACCGCAACGCCGCCATGGAGAAGGGCCTCACCGTGGCCCAGGTGTACATGGCCGTGGCCTCCGCCCTGACGGACACCGACAGCTCCCTGTCCCTGACCCTGGACGGGCTGGACGTCAGCGTGTCCATCCAGTCCCCGGAGGAGAGCCGCATGACCCGGGAGAAGCTCCTGGATCTTCAGATCGACCCCTCCTCCGCCTCCGCCATGAGCAGCATGATGAGCAGCGCCTCCTCCGGCAGCTCCATGGGAAGTATGAGCGGCATGTCTAGTATGAGCGGCATGTCCAGTATGAGTGGCATGAGCAGCGCAAGCGCCTCCGGCAGCACCCAGAGCGGCAAGTCCGTCCGTCTGGGGGACATCGCCCAGCTGGAGGAGACCGTCAGCCTGAACACCATCAACCGGGACCAGCAGCGGCGGTATATCACCGTGTCCGCCGACGTGGCCGACGGCTATAACGTCACCAAGGTCACCTCCGCCGCCGAAAAGATCATCGGCCAGGCGGAGCTGCCCCAGGGCGTCACCGCTGCCTTCCAGGGGGAGAACGAGGCCATCATGGACGCCATCCGGCAGCTGCTGCTGATGCTGCTGCTGGGCATCGTGCTGGTGTATCTGGTGATGGTGGCCCAGTTCCAGTCCCTGCGCTCGCCGCTGATCGTCATGTTCACCATCCCCCTGGCCTTCACCGGCGGCTTCCTGGCCCTGCTGCTGGCGGGGGTGGAGGTCAGCGTCATCTCCCTGATCGGCTTCGTGATGCTGGTGGGCGTCATCGTCAACAACGGCATCGTCCTGGTGGACTACATCAACCAGCTGCGGCTGGAGGGTATGGGCCGCCGGGAGGCCATCATCGAGGCCGGCGTCACCCGTCTGCGGCCCATTCTCATGACGTCCCTGACCACCATTCTGGGCCTGATCGTCATGGCCTTCGGCAACAACGTGGGCACGGCCCTGATGCAGCCGGTGGCCCTGGTGTGCATCGGCGGCCTGCTGTATGCCACGCTGATGACCCTGCTGGTGGTGCCGTGTATGTACGACATTCTCAGCCGCCGGGACCTGCGGAAGGTGGACGAGGAGGAGCTGCAGCTCCTGGATATGTGAAAAATAAGCGCAAAAAAGCAGCCTTGCGGCTGCTTTTTTGCGCTTATTTTTTCGCTTACAGAATGATCACCGGCCCGGCAGCGGTCAGGCGGCCCTCCCGGACGGTGACGGACTCGCCGGTCAGGGCGTTTTCATAGTCACCGTCGGTCAGGGGGACGGCAGCCGTCCCCGGGCGGCCCGCCAGGGGGAACACGCCCACCGCCAGGTGTTGGCCGTCCCGATAGTCGGCCACGGCCAGGCCCTGCTCGTCATCGGCCTCCACATGGAAGGCGGCGTCCGTAGGCAGGCGCTTTTTGATGTCGTACAGCTTCCGCAGCAGGGGCGACAGGTCCTCCCCGGCGGTCCAGTCGATGGGCTCCCGCTCAAACAGGGAGGGCGTATGGACGGCAGAGACCTCCTGCCCGGCATAGAGCAGGGTGGTCCCCTTCTGGAAATAGCTCAGGGCCGTCCAGGCCAGCAGGCTGTCCCGGTTGGGGAAGCGGTCCGCCGCCCGGCGCTGGTCGTGATTTTCCAGGCAGCTGAGCTTATTGTACCAGGTGGGAAAGCTCAGCTCCTGATAGCTCAGGGCGGCAAAATACCGGCTCAGGGGCATGGTCCCGCCGGCGGCTCCCTCATACAGGGGCCAGATGTCGTAGGGGTACAGAATGTCGAACACGTCAAACAGCTCGTTGTCCGTGGCGGCGTAAAAGCCCTGGCGGCGGAAGGCCAGGATGTGGTCCAGGTGGACGCTCTCCCCCAGCCAGATGGCCCCGGGGCGCACCCGTTCCACCGCCTGCCGGGCCTTGCGCCAGAACGCCACCGGCACAGTGCTGGCCACGTCGCAGCGGAAGCCGTCCACATACTGGGCCCAATAGCACAGGGACTCGATCTGATAATCCCACAGGCCGGGAACGGCGTAGTCCAGGTCCACCACATCGGTCCAGTCCCCCACCTTGTTGCCCCGGCTGCCGTCGGGCTTGCGATAGTAATACTCCGGGTGCAGGGCCACCAGGGTGGCATCCGGGGAGGTGTGGTTATACACCACGTCGATGATGCACTTCATGCCGTTTTCGTGGATGGCGTCCACCAGGTGGAGGAAGTCCTCCAGGGTGCCATACTCCGGGTTCACCGTGCGATAGTCCCGGTTGGCATAGGGGCAGCCCATGCTGCCCTTGCGGTTGGCTTCCCCGATGGGGTGGATGGGCATCAGCCACAGGATGTCCGTGCCCAGGGCCCGGATCCGGGACAGATCCGGCTCCACGGCCCGGAAGGTGCCCTGGGGCGTGTGGCTGCGGACGTACAGTTCATAGATCACGCTGCGGCGCAGGGCGGGATTGGTTTCAAGGGACATAGAAAATACCTCCCAGAGAATTATTTGAGACTGTCGAAAAACTCGGAAATCTTCCGCCATCGGAAAGGAAGATAGTTACGAAAGAAACCCATCAGGGGTGTCTTTCGTTTGCAATCACAGGTTTTTCAGAACTTTTTAAGTTCTGAAAAACCGCACTCAGCTTGTCAAAAAGGCTTTTTTGACAAGCTGAGAATTATTTCAGGGTGCTGCTGTTGTTCAGCACGCCGGTGCTGTACAGAAACAGCACGTCCTGATCGGTGAAGGTCAGATAACGGCCCAGCTGGGCCGGGGACAGATAGCGGATATCCACCAGCGTGACCCTGCTGTAGCCCTCCAGCAGCAGCGGGGCCAGGCTGGAGGCGAAGGAATCCCGGAAGATCACCAGCTCCCGGTCCGTCCGGGCGTTGGGACTCTCCACCGTCAGCAGGGACACGGACCCGGACAGAAACAGCTCATACGGGTCGCTGCCCCGGGCCTTCTCCAGGTCATACACCGGGCCTTCCCCGCCGGTCTCATAATTGGTGACCCGGCAGGCGGCGATGGTGTCGTTGGTGAGATAGCGCAGGGTCTCCCCGGCCAGGGGCAGGGCCGCGTACCCGGAATACACCCCATAGAAGGGGCGGTCCAGGGTCACCTCCGTATAATCCGCGGCGGCGTCCGCCCCCATGGCCCCGGCCAGATACCGGGCCACGGCAGGAAGCCGCTCCTGCCGCCAGTGGGCGTCGGTGCGGTAATAGTCCTCCAGGGTCAGCCGGTCAAACAGGTCGATATACGTCATCTCCGGCGTGCTCTCCCGCAGCCGGGACACCAGGGCGTCATAGTCCATGGAGGGCCGTCCCGAGGACGGGGCCATGAAATATCCCTTGTCCGGGATCACCGACAGATAGACCTTGGTGTCGGTGCCGGAGAGATAGGTGTCGTACACATACCGGAAGCGCTGGGCGGCCCGGTCCACGGAACCGGTGTTCAGGGGGAAGTCCAGCTTGGCGGCATAGCCCCCGGAGAGATACACCCCGTCCACGTCCCGCTGGCCCAGCAGGTCATAGGACACCAGAGAGCGCAGGGTCCGCAGCTGCTCCCGCAGAGGGAACTGGTCGGCGGCGAAATCGTCCAGAGCGTCGGAGAACTTGCCGGACAGAAAGCCCGCCGCGGTGAACGCCGGCCACTGGGTCAGGGGGCGGCGCTCCGCCTGGGACACGGCATCCGGCGTCCGTAGAACGGACCACAGGCCAAAGCCCGCCAGAAACGCCGCCAGCAGGCACACGGTGATGATTTGCTTGGTCTTCATGTGCACCTCCTCAGAACCGGAAATACAGGAAGGGATTGGCGGAGCCGCTGACCAGAAACGCCGTGCACACCGCCAGCAGGGCCAGCAGTGCCGCAGGCTCCAGCGCGTCCAGCACCCGCCCGGCCCGTCCGGCGGCGATCCGGCGGCACAGGGCGGCAGGCAGAGGCGTGGACCCCACGGCAGCTGCCAGCAGCACCGGGGCGTAGCTGTGCAGGTAGTACAGGGTGCCGCCGTCCCACACAGGCAGGTGCCCCAGGCCCAGCATGGCCCCGGCGGCGCCTATGGCGGCGGACAGGGAGGATGCGTCGAACAGCACAAAGCTGAACAACGCCGCCGTCAGCACATAAATGTGCCGCAGCACCGGCAGCCGCCGGAGCAACCGGCCCAGAAACAGCTTTTCCAGCAGCAGAAATACGGCGAAATACAGGCCCCACAGCACAAAGGTCCAGGCGGCTCCGTGCCACAGACCCGTCAGGCCCCATACCACCAGCAGGTTCAGCACCCAGCGGGCCTTACCCACCCGGCTGCCGCCCAGGGGGATATACACATAGTCCCGGAACCAGGAGCCCAGGGAGATGTGCCAGCGCCGCCAGAATTCCGTGAGACTGCCGGACACAAAGGGATAGCGGAAGTTCTCGGCAAAGCGGAAGCCCATGATGCGGCCCAGGCCGATGGCCATGTCGCTGTAGCCGGAGAAGTCGAAGTACACATGGAGCATATACGCCGCGGCGTACAGCCAGGTCAGCAGCACCGTTTTCTGCCCGCTCTGCTGATACACCGTCACCAGCTCATACAGGACGTTGGCAAGCAGTACCTTTTTCCCCAGGCCCAGCACAAAGCGGCGGGCCCCCAGAGCCGCGTCCTGCACCGTGTGGGTGCGGCTTCGCAGCTGGGGGGCCACGTCGGCGTAGCGGACGATGGGGCCCGCCACCAGCTGGGGGTACATGGCGATATACGCCGCCAGGTCAATGAGGTTCCGCTGGGCCGGGGCGTCCCCCCGGTACACGTCGATGACATAGCTGAGGATCTGGAAGGTATAGAAGCTGATGCCGATGGGCAGGGCCATCCGCAGCAGAGGCACCGACAGCCCGGTGACGGCGTTGAAGCCGGAGATCAGGAAGTCGGCATACTTGCAGTAGGCCAGCATCCCCAGGCTCAGCACGGCGGACAGGGTCAGCAGCAGCCGCCTGCGGGTGGGATACCGCTCCATGAGCCGGGCGGCGGCATAGCCCTGTAAAATGGCGGCGGCCATGAACAGCACAAACCGGGGCTCGCCCCAGGCGTAGAACACCAGGCTGCACAGCAGCAGAGCGGCATTTTTCAGCCGCCTTGGGGCCAGAAAATAAAGCCCCAGGGCGCAGGGAAGAAAATAGAAGAGAAACGGCAGACTGGAAAACAGCATGACCGCGGTGGGTTACTGGATGGGCTCGTTGCAGGCGGTCTGGACGCCGGTGTAGGTGGCGGTCATGGTGTTGACAAAGTCGTCCACCAGGTCGTCGGCGCCGAACAGGGCCACCACATACTCGCCATAGGTGAGGACCACCAGCTTGTCAGGGAAGCCGCACATCCACTGGGTGTTCTGGACATTCTGGCGCAGAGCGTCGGTCACGACAGAGACGTCGGCGCTGTTTTTCACATGGAACACGCCGCAGGTAAAGCTGTTGGCGTTCATCATGTGGGTCAGCGACGCGGCGTCGTCAATAAGATCGGCCTTGTCGGCGGGAAAGTGCAGCATATAGTCCAGATTGTCGGCATCGTCCACCGGGAAAGTGCCGGGGGCATCGTCCACGGGCTTATCCAGGCTGCCGCCCACCACGGGGAACTTCTCGCTTTCGGGATAGGCGTTCCACACGGCGGTCAGCAGGTCCACGGCGCTGACGGGGGAGCCGCCGTTGACGTCGCCGCCCTTCTGGGAGGAGCAGGCCGCCAGGGACAGGACCATCACCAGGGCCAGCAGCATAGTGAGAAACTTTTTCATGGGTAAATACTCCTTTGATGTCGTTTTCAAAAGCCATCCGTGCATTTTTGAAGGGCTATTGGCAATGCATCATATCATATTCCCGGCGAAAAGGCAAGCCAGGACGCAAAGATTTTATCAAAAAGGTGTCCCCCACCCCTGTGCTCCCCCATACTTTACAAATCCTTTACTTGACGCAGGGGGCCGGGCCTGGTATAATACTCCCAATCGAATACCGCTGTGAGGGAGTAATTCCGCCCCGCTTTGGGGTTAGGCAGTTTCGTCAAAACGGCGCTTCTGCGCCCGGACTGCTTTGAAAGAATGAGACTCATGCATAGGCTTTGCCTGTGCATGAGTCTTTTATTTTCCTCCGGCGGGTATGATCCTACTATAAGGAGTGAAGCGTATGCACAAGGAGTACAACCAATCCCCCCGGCAGGTCCTGGAGGACCTGCACGCCGCCGAGACCGGCCTTTCCGGCCGGGAGGCGGAGACCCGCCTGGGGCAGTACGGCCCCAACCGCCTGCGGGAGGCCCCCAAGGCCACCCTGCTTCAGCGTTTTCTGCAGCAGCTGAAGGACCCCATGCTGCTGATCCTCATGGCCGCCGCCGCCGTGTCCGCCGTCACCAACTACCTGTCCCACGAGCCCTTTACCGAGGTGCTGATCATCCTGGCGGTGGTGCTGCTGAACGCCGTCCTGGGCGTGTTCCAGGAGAGCAAGGCCGAGGCCGCCATCGAGGCTCTGCAATCCATGACCGCCGCCACCAGCAAGGTCCTGCGGGACGGCTCCGTCACGGAGCTGGAGAGCAGCCGCCTGGTACCCGGCGACATCGTCCTGCTGGAGGCCGGGGACGCCGTCCCCGCCGACGGACGGCTGCTGGCCTGTGCCTCCCTGCAAATTGAGGAGGCCGCCCTCACCGGCGAAAGCGTCCCCTCCGCCAAGTCCCCGGAGGCCCTTACCGGCGAGGTGACCCTGGGCGACCGCCGCAACATGGCCTATATGGGCTCCACCGTGGCCTACGGCCGGGGCCGCATGGTGGTCACCGCCACCGGCATGGACACGGAGATGGGCAAGATCGCCGGTGTCCTGGCCCGGACGGAGCAGGAGGAGACGCCGCTGCAAAAGAAGCTGACCCAGCTGGGCAAGACCCTGTCCTGGCTGGTGCTGGGCATCTGCGTGTTCATCTTCGTGTTTGACCTGATCGTGGCCGGGGACTTCTCCCTGTCCGGCATCCTGGAGACCTTCATGGTGGCCGTGTCCCTGGCGGTGGCCGCCATTCCCGAGGGCCTGGCCACGGTGGTAACGGTGGTGCTCAGCATCGGCGTCACCCGCATGAGCCGCCGCAATGCCGTGATCCGCCGCCTGACGGCGGTGGAGACCCTGGGCTGCACCCAGGTGATCTGTTCCGACAAAACCGGCACCCTGACCCAGAACAAGATGACCGTGGTGGACCACACCGGGGACACCGCCCTGCTGGCCTCCGCCATGGCCCTGTGCAGCGATGCCGTCCTGAACCCCGACGGCTCCGTCCAGGGTGAGCCTACGGAGGCGGCCCTGGTGTCCTTCGCCGCGGAGCATCAACTGCCCAAGCCCCAATTGGAGCAGGAGCGCCCCCGCATCGGCGAGGCCCCCTTCGACTCCGGTCGCAAGATGATGTCCACCATTCACCGAACCCCCCAGGGCGTGGTGCAGTATACCAAGGGCGCGCCGGACCAGGTGCTGGCCCGCTGCACCCACTATTGGGAGGGCGGACAGGCCCTGCCCTTGACCGACGACCGCCGCCGGGAAATTCTGGCGGATAACCACCGCATGGCCGCCCAGGCCCTGCGGGTGCTGGCCGCCGCCAGCCGCCCCTGGCCCGATGGCGCGCCGGAGGATCAGTCCCCCGCGCACTTAGAGCAGGAACTCTGCTTCATCGGCCTTACCGGCATGATCGACCCGGTGCGGCCCCAGGTGAAGCCCGCCATTGAGGAGTGCCGCCAGGCGGGCATCCGCCCGGTGATGATCACCGGCGACCACCAGGACACCGCCGTGGCCATCGCCCGCCAGCTGGGCATTCTCTCCGACCCCTCCCAGGCCATCACCGGCGCGGCGCTGGATGCCCTCAGCGATGAGGAGCTTACTCAAAACGTGGACCGCTACAGCGTCTATGCCCGGGTCCAGCCGGAGCACAAGGTCCGCATCGTCAGCGCCTGGCGCCGCCGGGGAGCCGTCACCGCCATGACCGGCGACGGCGTCAACGACGCCCCCTCCATCAAATCCGCCGATATCGGCATCGGCATGGGCATCACCGGCACCGACGTCACCAAAAACGTGGCGGACATGGTCCTCTCCGACGACAACTTCGCCACCATCGTGGGCGCCGTGGCCGAGGGCCGCCGCATTTACGACAACATCCGCAAGGCCATCGGCTTCCTGCTGGCCAGCAACATGAGCGAGGTGCTGGGGGTGTTCTTCTCCGCCCTGCTGGGCTTCACCCTCCTCAACCCCGTCCACCTGCTGTTCATCAACCTCATCACCGACTGCTTCCCGGCCCTGGCCCTGGGCATGGAGCGCCCGGAGCCGGACATCATGCGCCGCCCGCCCCGCTCCGCCAAGGACGGCATCTTCTCCGGCGGCCTGGGCTTCGACATCGCCTATCAGGGCATCCTTATCACCGTCATCACCATGGCCTCCTACATCATCGGCCACTGCATGGAGGCGGGATGCTTTGAAATGCCCCGGGGCGTCTCCCCCCACGGCATGACCATGGCCTTCCTGACCATGAGCATGTGCGAGATTTTCCACAGCTTCAATATGCGCTCCCAGCGGCGCAGTGTGTTCACCCTCCGGGGCCACAACAAGGTCCTCTGGGCCGCCATGCTGGGCTCCCTGGTGCTGACCACCGTGGTGCTGGAGGTGCCGCCCATCGCCAACGCCTTCGGCTTCACCCCCGTCAGCTGGGCGGAGTACGGCATCGCCCTGGCCCTGGCGGTGCTGGTGATCCCCATTGTGGAGCTGGTGAAGCTCATCCAGCGCAGACTGGGCAAGTAAACAAAACCGGCTCCGGCGCGTCGCGCCGGAGCCGGTTTTCACATTCCAACAATTATCCCTGCCGCTCCAGGCAGGCCTGATAGGTGTCCCACAGGTCGTCGTTCATCTCCAGCACCATGCGGCCCAGGCGCAGGCCCGCCGCCGTCCGGGTGTGGCGATAAATGCCGCACAGCTCGTCCTCCTGACTGCACCGGCCATAGGCCAGCAGGGTCCGGGGGTCCTTCCTGGCCCACTGGCCCAGGGTCACCGTCTCCCCGCAGTAGGGGCAGCACACCTCCGTCATGGCCGGGTCCCCCTGGCCCTGGGCCAGGGAGGCATACACCCGCCCCTGCACCAGTCCGGCCGCCCGGTCCTGGGGATACTGCACATACCGCAGGCCGTATTCGTCCATGCACCCGTCCAGGTCCATCCGCCCGCAGATCTGCACGGTATTCCGCGCATCGTTCAGGGCGTCGTGGGCCCGGTCCGGAGTCAGCTTCAGCAGCTCCATCGCCCGCTCCAGGGAGCACTGCCGGTCATCCCGCATGATCTCGTGGCCGAAGATCCGCTGCAAATCGTAGCAGCAGGGCATCTCCGCGTCCATTCCGTGCATCAGCAGGTTATCCATCAGCACCGGAATGTCGTCCGGCCCCCAGGTACACAGGCAGCAATTCTCCCCGCACCATTCCATGAAATCGGCATAGGCCCGGGGAAATTCCGGGGCCTTTTCCAGGTCCTGTGCCCGGATTTTCGTCAGCTGCACCACATCACCGTTCATGTGGGGATAAAACCGGGGGCGGATGAAGGTCTTGAAGCTGCCGGTCTCCCGGAACCGCTCATCCAGCCGCAGGGCCCCGATCTCGATGATCTCCGAGTCGAAGAAAAACGGCTCCCGTATGGCGCTGTCCGGATTCAACGGCTGGTTCCACTCCAGGTCCAGAACGATATAGGAAAAATCAGCCACGTCTGGCAGCTTCCAGAGCTTTGCCCTTGCGCTCGGCCTCCTGGAACTCCTCCTGGGACTGGGCCATGGCCTGGGCCAGCAGCTGATCGGCCACGGACTTCAGGTCCATCTTCAGCACCTGGTCAATGACCTCCTGCTGCTTTTCCTGGTCCACGCCATAGATGGTCATGCCGCAGGACAGGAACCGCCGCAGCTTCTGCTCCATAGTGAAGCTCTGGTCGCACTTGCGGGCCATGAAGCTGCGCAGCATGCCGGAGGTAGCCAGCTCCAGCTCATAAAAGTCCTGCCGGGTATAGCCGGGATGCTCCTTCCCGAACAGCTCCACCAGCTTGTCCGTCACCACCTGATGTATATAGTTGGCGGTGGCCGCATAGGAGTACGAGGAGACATACAGCTCCCGCAGCCCCTCGGTCTTTTCGGCAATATACAGCTGGATGGCAGGCTCCACGGCGTAGAACATCACCGGGTCATAGTCCTTCCCCAGCAGCTCGTGCGTAACGGCGAACTGCTTTTCGTACATCCACTTGGTCAGCTTCAGCAGCAGCGCCTCCTTGTTGGCAAATACTGCAAAAAACGCGGACGGGGACATACCCGCTGCCTGCGCGATGGCGGCGGTGGTGGTCCGTTCATATCCGTTTTCCAAAAACAGCCTGATGGCTGCATAGGTCATCCGATTCTCTCTTTCGGCGACCTTGGGCTGTGCTCCTCTCGGCATAGCGTCCTCCTTTACAACTGTTTGAACGATTTTTCCATCCTGGCAGAGTATAATATTGTATATTAGCAACAAAGCTATACTACATTAAGGTTAGGGCTTCCTACCTGTTGAGTTAGTATTTTAACATATCCTTCATTGTTTTTCAATGGGCGACACAAAAATTTTAGAAATTGTTTTTCTGTGATATATTGCTGAATTTCTTTTCGGAAATCCCACATAATGTGGCATTTGTGCCATGCGATTGTACACATGCTGCGGACACCTTTCTTTACTGTGCCGCCTGCCTTCGGTTTATAAACAGCGCCAGCCGATTCCGCTTTCTGGAATCGGCTGGCGTGACTGCTGCACGGCGGCTGTATATATACTGTCTCTTATACACATC